>Ga0116170_10004903_pt1 | contig 12115 bp, 8 predicted proteins | sample AD_JPNHW1_MetaG_FD_89797 | JGI IMG/M metagenome (GOLD analysis project Ga0116170, IMG submission 89797) | Active sludge microbial communities of municipal wastewater-treating anaerobic digesters from Japan - AD_JPNHW1_MetaG | ecosystem: Engineered > Bioreactor > Anaerobic > Digestate | place... | reverse complement strand
TCGCTCAGCGAAGTATCGTACCGGAAAGTTGCCGCCGCCTCGAAAGGATTCCCCTCTGAGGCGGTTACGCTTTTCCATTCGATACCGTAATTATATGGCGCACATTCATCTTTTGGCAAATTGTCCGGTATCACAAGCGGAACCTCCGGATAGGCTGCCAATCGAAAATCATCCCTGTTTTGACGAAAAAGATAAACCGTGAAATTTTTACATACGTAGATATCTCCAGCGTACTGCGCGCGCTGCAGTTTTCCGTCCGCCTTCGTAAAAACATCCTTCGCCGTAGAAACGATACGATCAATAAAGTCGTTCCTCGCCTGCTCCTCGGCGGTTGCGACGGCAGTGCCGAAAAGCATCAATATGATCAGAAACGAACCAAGAAAGCGTTTCATGTGTATTCTCCTCGCCGGGTTTTTCCCTTCGAAGCTGCCTCAATCAAAATTCTCAAAGCGTCGGCAGATGCAGTACTTAGATATGGCGCTGTTTTGAGCGTTATGTACATATGTGCAGAGCAAATCCCGGATATATGGCGGCAGGGATTGATTATACTTGACTTCGAGGATAATTTCGCCATGATCAAACGGGGAGATCGTCGGTAATTCCGGCTCGAAAAGGTCTACGGAATTGAGTCCTGTATGAAGCTGCTTGTCAAAAGTGATCCGCACTTCTTCCGCCGGGTGAAGGTAAGCTTCCCGCACATAGTCCACAATCACAACCGGATGCAACAAATGCAGAGTCATTTCTCTGAAAACATCCTGTAGAAGGCCGCTTCGTGTGCGCTCCAGTCCTGTTGGATCGCCAGCGATAAGCTGTTCCGTCAACAACCTCGGAATTGCGATTGACCGTTTGGAGATTAAACTGCCCACTTTGGTTTTACATTCCATGCGGATCAGGCGATCCGACAGGTTATAAATCCGGATACGGTATTTATCACGGTCTCTCACGCCGTTCAATTTATCCAGCAAAGCCGAATTATTGAATGTATCAAAATAGAGAGATCGTATGTGGTACTCGTTTGTTTCCTCACTGCCGTTGGGGTCGCGATCCAGTACCCGATCCAGTGCATGGGAAAGCAAATAGTACTCCGATTGAGAAATATAGAACTTCAGCTCATGCCGAAGCGGTACGGCAACAGGCATTCGGCAGCGCCTCCTTATCGAATCATTCCTATGGTTTGTAACCTGATTGCAAATCAAACCCGCGAGGACCGGATTGCGAACTGTCTCCGATCCCCCCATACTTTATGTGTCTTTACGCGCCAACTTCGCTCTGGCAGGCAACCAGCGTTGCGTCGTGAACACCCTCAATATCCAGCATGCGGGTTACAATCTCGTGCCGCTCGTTTAGCCGTACCTCATAGGTCATCTCCGCCCCCGCACGCGTCAGGGATTTACTGCGAAGTTTATAGTTTTTCACCGAGCGACGCAGCTCGGCCGTAATCGACTGTTCACAAAATTCATCGTAATGTACGACCAGCAGATAAGCATTGGGGTTGCTGAACTTCGCAAACGTCAGCACAAACATGAGCACTGAAATGCAAAGAACCACAATCAGCGCTACCAGATGCAGCCCCGCGCCCAGCAGAATGCCCATCGTAAGCGCCCAGAACATATAGGCGGTATCCATGGGGTCTTTAACTGCGGTACGGAAACGTACGATGGACAGGGCGCCGACCATACCCATCGATAACGCAATATCGCTTTTAATGCACATAACCACCGGCGTTGTGATCAGCGTAAGCATAATCAACGTGATGGCAAACGAAGGACTGTACAGTACGCCACGGTAGGTTTTTTTATAGACGAAAGCGATGATGGCTCCCACGACGAAGCCAAGACCCAACGAAATAAACAGGTCGCTGGGAACGATTGATTTGAACTCGGCTGCCAGACCGGAAGCGGCTACGAGGCCGGACACGCTTGTGGATTGGAGAAGCGCCGCGAAAATCATAGGGATTTCCTCCTTGCTGCAATTGGAATCATCTTATATGGGCGGGCGTTCGTTGTCAAGCCATGGTTGATCTCAGGCACGCCCGCGCAAGCCCTTTCAGGCTTTCCAACAATCGTTTGGGAAGCATTAGCCCCATTTCTTCCCTTCGGTGTAAATCGCGTCGCTGGGCAGCGCCGGTTTCTCCCCAAAGTAAGAAATCATCTGTTCGTCCGACAGTCCCAAGCGCTCCTGCACCATTTCGTAAAAATACGTCGGGCGCTTCCGCAGAACATTGCGCGTGTAGTCCAGTCGGGTATTCCAGTAACGCAGTGCGCCTTCCGGCGTTGTCGGAGAATCAACGTTGATCGCTTTATCGTTTTCTTCCGCCCAACGGTTGAAATGCATGGGCATTTCCGGTTCCAGCTGAGCCGCCATCCCGTTGAATACTTCCAGCATTTTATCCGTGGTAAAGAATTGGTAGATTTCCCCAAGCCGTTTGAGGAACTTGTCTTTCATTTCCTCGTTTTCAAGTAACTTTAACAATAGCGTATTATTGATCTTCTGTTGCCCGGTGCCTTCCGGCTTCAGGTAAGAGGTTACGCTGTCAAATCCGCTGCGGAACAGGCCGTAATCCGCGTCGTAGAACAGCCAGCGCCATTTACTGCCGGGCGTTTTCAGCCTGTAATAACGGATGTTACCGGTATCGGAGTTGCCGAAAAATATTTCAAACGCCATGTAATCAAAATAATTATCGACATCGATATTGTCTTCTATGTACTTCAGATCGTCCGGGTTCGTGCCAGGCGAGCTCTTTTTAACTTTATCGATCATCGCTTTATAAGCCTTGTTGGAGCCGAATACCGCTTTGTAATTCGCTTCAAGCACGTCCATATCATCAGCCTGATCCAACGGTAATCCTTCATGCTGGGCGATAAAATAACGGTCTGCGCGTTCGCGCATATTATAATGGCCCCAGTATTGACCGTTCAAATAGACCGCTACGGGGTTCCACGCCTGATGGATCACCGTGGATGGTGTTTCCGCTGATGCGTTGAACGCATCGATCAGTCGGCTTTGGAAACCATCGTTCATGCGCGTCCAAACACAGTCGTTGCCGCTGTTACGCAGCACGAAACCTTTGTATTCTGTGAACGGACGATCGTTAAACAGGGAGGCGACGAAGTATTTTGCGCCGTATTTCGCCTTGGCTTTCACTTTAAAGGACTTCTGCGGCATATCCAGGCTGTATTGCCCCTGCAAGGAGAACTGCATCCCCTGATTGAGCAGCTGCGTGCCGTCTTTTAAGTACATTTCCACGTATCCTTCGCGCGGGACCTTGCCGAATTCACGGTAGATCGTATTCTTAAACGGAATGCCGTTGCTCTTGTCCACGTTATCCCCAACGGTCAGCATTCCGTTCTCCGCGTTCCACAGGGCGTCCGGATCGGCTACAACGCTTACAATCGGGAATGAGTGGTAGAGGTTGAGCAGATAGGTCTGGGTAATCACTTCACTGGGCTGCAGCATTCCGCTGGGGTCAAACGCGCGCGCGCGCAGCACGGTAACGCCGGTAAAATTCAGCACATCCCCCGCGTTGTACAGCGTGGCGTTTTCCGTGGGGATGGAGCCATCCAGCGTGTAATATACGTTCATATGCTGAGGAATCGTGATGGTAAGCTGTACGGAGCCCTTATATTCGCCGCCGCGCTGTGAGAACGACGGATTGCTTGCATAGCCATAGTATCCCTGCCCGTTTGCTGCTCCGGGTGTGGGTTGATTGTAATAATAAAAACCGGCATAGCCGATGGACCGACCGAAGCTGTGATCGGTCGGAATCAGAGATAACGGGATACGATCCAGTACCCGGCCGGAAGGGTCGCACAAAGAAACGGTGTCCCCGCCCGCGCGGGAAAGCTTAAAACTGGTGTGGGGTTCGTAAGCGGTGCTTACGGAGGTATCGCCATCCAGATAAACCACTTTGTATTCGCCCGGCGCAATGGCAGTCCCCTGCGGGAACTGCCATTTGCGCGGGCGTTTCAGGTTGTTGCTCAAGCCGTAGGAGCTGAGGTCGACCGTTTGATTGCCGGAGTTGTACAGCTCCAGATAATCGCAGGTCGCTCCCGTTGTGCCCAGCGCGACGGTATCGTTGGAAGCCATCACTTCGCTGATATAGACGCCCGTCGGGTTGAAAGCGCGGATCAGCTGATCGGCCTTGCTTTGTCCGTTCGCATCGTTGGGCATGCCGGGGGTTGCCTGCGCATAGAAGGTCCAGTTGCCATCGGCGTCGCGGCCTACGGAGTAATCCGCCGGAACGTTCTCGATGGATACGCGGTCCACCAGCCGGCCGTTTGCATCGCTTAACACCAGCGTTTCCATTTCGGCGCTGATGGAGAAGTTGGTATGCGGAATGCCGTTTGCCTGCAGCTTATCTTTACCGCTGCAATAGACCAGATAATACCCGTTGGCCGAGATCACCGCGGAATCGGGGAAACGCCATTTCATGGGTTTGTTTTCCCGGTCGCTTAGATAATACCCCTTCAGGGAAATCGGCTGATCGGTCGTATTGCGCAGTTCCAGCCAATCGACGATCTCGTTGTCCTCGTCGGGGATGCCCACTTTGGGATCAGGACAAAGCTCGTTGATGATCAGCGCACCGGTCAGCGTCGCGTTCTGCGAACGGTACTGGGTAAAGCCGTCCTGCGTGTTTTCAAAGCCGGGGCTGTAATAATCCGTCAGTTCATACTGCTTGTTTCCGTCCGCATCCTTGCCGGTCAGAATAAAGCTCTGGTCGGCCGTCATGGTGGGGGTATCCACTTCGTCGATCAGGTACATATTCGGATCGTACAGATAGAGGTGATCCCCCGCGGAAGAAATTTTGAACTTGCCGTGGAAGGGCTTGGCGGGGTCCAGCTGATAGGACTTATCCGCGAACACCAGCACATAGCCGCCTGCTTTGAGCACATAAGACGGGAACGGAAACGTGATCCGGTCGGTGCGGTTGGTCAGCATCACGCCTTCCAGGTTCAGGTCGTGTCCCGTGCCGTTATACAGTTCCAGCCAGTCGCTGAACTTGCCATTCTCATCCGGCACCGCCGACGAGTTGGCCGCCATAACCTCGCTGATCGTCAACCCGCAATATAAAGTTTGAATACTATCATATCTGGTTTTCGCTTTCGGTAGAGCAAAGTAAAGAATGCCGAGCAAGGTTACCGCTATACATAATGGCAAGAGAATGGCAAATCTCCTGTTTTTCTGATGTCCTACAGTAGAATCGTTTGTCTTGTCTCCCTGCTTAAGCATAGTCGGTCGCATGGCTTAGCCTCCTGATGAAGTCCGGGTATTGTTTATTCTGAATCGTTATTTATCTGTCTTTATTATGGATTGTATCATACTTCATCGATCAGTGGGAGACAATGATTGTAACATTTTCCCATATTCATTTTTCTTCATTTCAATATCGATATGAAAACTCCTAATAAACCCTTTCATTCCATAAATAAACTTGTGCTTCGCTGCAAGTCCGCCTTTCCTCCATTGCAGGAAGCAGGGGCCGCGTGATATAATTAGTATGATGTCAGGGTAAGCAAAAGCCACCTGAGGCGCCGCTCCATCCCAACCACGACGGTATGGGCGGATTAGGAAAGGTGATAGAATGTCGGAACTTAAGGCCGCTTCCATGGAAATATTACGAGCCAAAAAGGGCTTCATTATTGATATGGATGGTGTGATCTACCACGGCAACATGCTTCTGCCTGGCGTAACGGAATTTGTAGACTGGCTGAAAAACGAACAGAAAGCATTTCTGTTTCTCACAAACAGCAGTGAACGCGCGCCGCGGGAATTGCAACAGAAGCTGGCGCGGCTTGGTCTGGATGTGGATGAGAGCCATTTTTATACCAGCGCGCTTTCAACTGCCGCATTCTTAAAAAACCAGTGCCCCGGCGGCAGCGTGTACGTCATCGGCGAGCCGGGGCTGGTAGGCGCCCTGTATGACGCGGGCTTTACTATGAACGAGGTTAACCCCGACTATGTGGTGCTTGGGGAAACCCATTCCTACAGTTATGACCGGATTGAGCATGCTGTGGCGTTGGTGCGCGCTGGGGCCAAGCTGATCGGCACCAACCCCGACATAACAGGGCCTATTGAAGGCGGCATCGCCCCGGCCTGCAAAGCGCTGATGGCGCCCATCGAAATGGCCACAGGTCGCAGCGCCTATTTCCTGGGCAAACCTAACCCGCTGATGATGCGCCACGGTCTGCGCAGGCTGGGCGTCGAGGCTGAGGAAGCCGCTATTATCGGCGACCGGATGGATACCGACATCGTAGCCGGTATGGAAAGCGGCATCGACACCGTACTGGTGTTGAGCGGCGTAACCACCGAACACGAAATGCGCAAGTTTCCCTACCGCCCCATGTATGTGTTAAGCGGCGTCGGCGAAATCGCGCCAGTTTATGCCGATCGCGCGAAAGAATAAATTCACCCAATAAAACATACTGAGCAGGGCGGCGTTCGGACTTCTCCGAATGCCGCCCTGTTGTATTATCATCAATCGCCAAACGACCGGCTAATCGGGGATATCCAGCCCGGTCATGGCTTTCCACTTTTTCCGGATGGCCTGCTGATGCTGCATCCCGTAGTTGGGATCGTCGGCCTTACACTCCTCCAGCGTACGCAGGAAGTGTACGCAAAGGTGTCCGTTAAAATTGTTGTTTGAGATGGACCCGTTCAGATGCGGCACATTGTGCATACTGGCCAGCGTCCATACGCCGCTTGGCAGTTGCACGTAAACCGGCTTGGGCGTCCATGTGTTGGTGTTGCCAAACGCCTTGAACATGATGGCCGTGTCGGTGGCTGTCAGCGGTTCGCTGTCCGCATGGTGGCCAAGGCTGTAAAGCCGTAGCGTCCATTGCAGGTTGGTTGCCGGATCAAAAACGGTGATATGCTGCCCCGCTTTGATATTGGGTTTTACCTCGGTAAACCAGTACAGGCACTTCACGCTGCTCACGCTGGGGCCTGTCGCCACCCCGGTATTGTCGTCTATGGTCAGCGCCGGGTCCACAGAGTTGTCATACGCAACGGCGTTTCCGCTGTACAGCTTCTCCTGTGTCACCGCTCCGGCTACGCCATCTGCGGTCAGTTTATTCAGCCTTTGGAAATTACTGACCGCAGTTTGGGTAAGCGCTCCGTAATCCCCATCGACAACCACATTGTATTTCAGATTTTTAAGTGCTTTCTGCAGTTTCTTCACGTCGTCGCCCTTGGAACCGTAGCTAAGCGACACGTAAGTTGTGGTGCTGTTTCCGGTCGTTGTACTGCTCCCGGAACTGCTGCCGGAGCCCGTATCGCTTCCGGTACTGGAGCTTCCGCTGGAAGTGGAGCCACTGCCGCTTGCGACTGCGTCCGAAGCAAACATCTTGGCATATGTTTTGGAACCGACCAGCCCATCCACGGACAGCCTGTTGTTCTTTTGAAAGGAAGAAACCGCCGCCATCGAACCGGAGCCGTATACGCCGTCCAAAGAACTGGTATAGTAACCAAGGGATTTCAACTGGGTTTGCACAGCCTTCACATCGTCGCCCGTATAGCCCTTGCGAAGCGTTCGGGTGAATCCGGTGCTGCCTGATGTACCGGAGCTACTGGTTGAACTGGCGCTATTGGTTGAACTGGCGCTGTTCGTATTGCCGGAAGTGTCCGTCGCGTCGGCTTTATCATACAGCAATTTTTGTGTTTGCGTACCTGCCAGCCCATCAGCCGTCAACTTGTTGGCTTTTTGAAAAGCAACGACCGCTTTTCGGGTTCCCGCGCCAAAACGCCCGTCCACTCCATTGGTGTTGTAACCTATTTTCACCAACGCATTTTGCAGCTTTGTGACTTTATCTCCGCTGTCACCATATTCCAGAGTGTTGGGGTCACTCGATATACGCTTTCCGCTCGATGTGGTTGCAGAACTGTCGGTTGTGGCAGAGTTGGTACTGCCGGTGGCGCTTTCCGCATCCGCGTACAGAAGCGTTAGCGTCTGGTTCCCTGCCTTTCCGTCCGGGGTCAGGTCGTTGGCTTTTTGGTATAAAATTACCGCGTTCTCCGTACCGCGTCCAAATTTTCCGTCCGCGCCGCTCGGATCGTAGCCCAGCGCGGACAGCGCCTTTTGCAGTTTCAACACATCCGTGCCGCGGGATCCAAATTCCAGTGTCGCATACTGGGTGGCAGCTAACGCTTCGGATGTGACAAGCATGGTCAACGCCAGCGCAAAGGCCGCGATTCTCCTTGCGATGTATCGTATCTCAGGCTTCATCAAAGGTTCCTCCTTGGCATTTCGGGGATTTCCCCTCTGGTTGGGCTTAGTATAGCAAATCATTTCCGAAAAGTAAAGCATTTATTACGAATCTATTACCATCTCATATGCCACCCTGTTTCCTTCCCGCTTTACTTTTTTTCGACCCGGAAGGAAATAAGCCCAGGGATCGTTAATATTAGTGGATGAATATCCTACCCAGAAGGAGTCGTTTTCAATGCGTAAGTGGCTTTCTGTTTTATCCCTGCTTCTTTGCGCCCTGCTCGTTTCGATGCCGGCGCTGGCAGAGGACTGTTTTCTAATCAATGTGGATCAACTGGATATGACTCAGCTTCGTGATGACGCATACGTTGCCGCACACTTAACCGCGCAGTCGCAGGGTGTTCGCGTGGTGAAGTATATCAGCGACAGCAACGAACTGGCCGCTCAGGTGCGCCTTACAATACAGGAAGCCGAAACCAGCACTGTCGTTTATGACAAAAACTACGGTTATGTTGACGGAACCTTTGACAGCGGAGATATTTACCTGCCCTATGTGGACAACAGCACCATTCCGTATCTGATCACCCTGAACATTGAAGACTGGACCTATGCCTTTCCCTTTATGCGTGTGCAGCAGCGCCTGTCGGGCAACAGCGGATGTACTTACGGTGTACGGCTGCGGGATTATAACCCGTCTCTGACCGGGGACTGGCTGATGGGTACGATGTTGGACCTGAACGCGTTGCGCAGCCAGGGAACAATAACCGTCCCGCTTTGCGCCAGCAACCTGTATTATGTGGGTCAGGCCACGGTGCAGACCGACGGCAACTCCCTGGTGGTAAACCTTGCCTTTGACCAGAATGCAAACGTGCAGGTAGACAGTTGCTCTGTTTACTTGATTGGCAGTGTCGCCTCGCTTTCCTCCGCCGATCCCGTACCCAGTTCGCAGACCGCCTATTCTCCCGGTCAGGCAATCCCGATCGATGGACTGTCCACAGCGCTCCTGTATGTTCCCTTTACCCTCAGCTTTGATCCTTCGGGTTTGAGTGAATTCAGTTATGATCTGGGCTCTGCCGATTTATCTAACCAGCTGTCCCTGTGGAACGCCAACCTGCAGGGCAGCTGACCACTCCACAGAGTTGAACGGCTGGATTGTAAACAAAGACGGTTACCTGTACCGTTTGGGACAGGCAACCGTCTTTGCTATAAGGATATATCCATACCCGTGATGGTTTGAAAAACGGAATCCCCACAGTGCCGGGCGTCTGCGTAAAGCTTTTCCCGCCAAGTTTCGTACGCACTCCATCGGCTCGAATGCTTACGACACCGCGGGATTATTTCTCCGGTATAAATATACTGTGTCGTACCAGAATCCGGCCGTGGATTTCTCAGTGGACACCAGCACATAACGCGATGCGATCGCCGGGGAAAGCGGGCTGCGCGTTACCACGTAATCCGTCACTCCCTCGACAACATAACGGTCCTGTTCCTCCAACATTTCCGGAAGGTGCACGTTTGTCCGGTGAAAATACTTTACCGTCGGCGCAATCCCACAGGCGGTATAGAAGCCCGCGTCCATAAATCCATAATTCAGCAGCGTCGCATTCGGCGTTTGGTTCACAATCGCCGCAAACCGGTACTGCATGGTATCCTCGCGTGGTTTCAGCAATTCCGGGGTATTTGGGCTGGCGGCCAGACACAGCCCCAAGGAACCGGTCAGCATGATGGCGGCAGTTATCGCAACGAATGCCTTCCTTCCCCATGGTAAACGTTCCGCAAGCCCTCGTAACGGCAGAAGCATCAGCGGTGCGAACGCAGCAAGGATCAGGCCATAGTAGAGGTAACTTTTTCCCCCGATAAACACGCTCAGCGTCAGAAACGCACCCATAAACCAGATCATCCATTTTTCAGCGGCGGAAGGGGCGCTTTGCTTATCGGCTCTTCTTAGCGTAAACCAGATACTGCCCAACAGAGTCGGCACCGTATACGCCCAGTTCATTGTTGCCCAATCCCACACCGAATGTAACGCTGCCTTCATACGACCAATCAACCCGCCTGTTACCGTATCCTGATATAAAAACAGGTTGTCATAAAGATAAGTTTTCAGCCAGGGGCCAATCGCGCCGTTTATTCCAAAGTAGAGAAGCCAGGGTACAGTAGCCAGCGCCGCTCCCGCTACAAACCAGCCCAGTACCGTCCACGCGGCCTTCGGCTTTTTATGAATAAAATGGTATATCATCAGACCAAGCAGCCAAGGGGCGTAAAAGCCCAACAGGGTGAATTTCACCCAGAGAACGCAACCGCCCATAAAACCGTTCAGGATCAGTAACTTTGCGGACATCCTGTCCGGCGCAGTGTTGCGAAGCCACCTCAGTAGAAAAAACAGCGAACCGCTCAACAACGGCAGGCACAGCTCTTCCGCGCTGTCGCCCTGCTGAAAGCTGACCGAGGAAAGCACCAGCGCCGCAACAAGCGGCAAACCCAACAACGCCGCACGTCTTGCGCCATAGAGTTCCAGCGTACGGTATCCGGCGAACAGGAAAAGACCGACGCTAAGGATCTCCAGTAAAAACACGCCGAAAAAGCTGTGATAATCCAGCATACAGCATAACAGATGAAGCGCATAAAGCAGAGGGCCTTTATGCTCGTACAGGTCGCGGTACATCACCCGACCGTTCAGCATGCCCTTGCCGCAGGAAAAGTAGGCGTTCGCGTCGGTCCAGTCATTAATGGGGTATAAAAATGAAGACTTGGAACAGATCGCCAGACATATTGCTGCCGTGATCAGGCAATAGAGCAATACCCATCCGTCGCGTTTTTTTTGCGTCATGGCGCTCCCCTCCTGTTTTTCCGGATGTGTTTTACTCGGGAAACGCAATGCGAAACCGGCACTCCGGATCGCCCCGCAATACGGAAGTCAGCAGCTCCACCTGCGGAGGGGCCGCCGGAAACAGTTCCCGCATCACATACCGAAGGCTTTCGAGGGAACATTCGCAAAGCAGACCGTTGTCTACACCGCACTCCTCGTAAATAGGGCACAGGCAGCGGACATAATAAAAGTCGTAAACCTTACCGGGTTTCTCTATCCGTACGGTAACATCCTCCACATCTCGGTCGATCTGTGCGAAGAACGAGTCGGGATTCTTCGCCTGCTTCAGTATCCTCTGATAAAGCGGAAGGATGCACGGCCTGGCGCAGTTTTTCCCGCAGCTCTGAAACACAGGCGCGCGTTGCGTTTCGGTTAATTGGCCCATACCCTGCATCCACGCCGCAAACCAGTCCCGGTAGAATGTGTCCGTGATCCTTTCCCCCTGCCGTATCAGATTTCATTGCTCCTAGCATATCACAGGCGGACAACGCGGGCAATACCGCGCTTTGGGATCCTCCTCCATGCCGAAAAAAAATCAACCGCTCGTATCCACCAAACGGTGGATTTGAAAAATCCGGTTCCGCGGTAAGATGTTCCCCGGGAGATGAAAGTATGGAAAAACTTCTGGAAGTTCAGGGATTGGAAAAGAGTTTCAAGGAAAACCAGGTGCTGAAAAGAATCAGTTTCGACGTATATCGCGGAGAAATACTCTGCATTCTGGGGCCGAACGGCGCCGGAAAAAGCACGAGCATCAACATCCTTACCGCCGTTCTGAAAAGCGACGGCGGGCGGATTACTTACAAAGGCAAACCGATCGAACGTCAGCTGAAGGCTTACAAACAGTCGCTGGGCGTGGTGCCTCAGGATCTGGCGCTCTACGAGGAGCTCAGCGCCGAGCGGAACATCCGTTTCTTCGCTTCGCTCTACGGTTTGCACGGCAAGGCGCTGGATCTGGCCACGGATCAGGCTCTGGCCTTCGCCGGGCTCACCGACCGGCGCAAAGACCCGGTAAAAACCTTCTCCGGCGGCATGAAGCGGCGGCT
>Ga0116170_10004901_pt1 | contig 12116 bp, 11 predicted proteins | sample AD_JPNHW1_MetaG_FD_89797 | JGI IMG/M metagenome (GOLD analysis project Ga0116170, IMG submission 89797) | Active sludge microbial communities of municipal wastewater-treating anaerobic digesters from Japan - AD_JPNHW1_MetaG | ecosystem: Engineered > Bioreactor > Anaerobic > Digestate | place... | reverse complement strand
TCTGGGGCGGCGGCCTCCTCGCGGCCTGGGGAGTCCATGACTTCGCGGGCGGCATCGTGGTCCACACCTCGGCGGGCTTCGCGGCCTTCGCGAGCGTCCTCTACGTGGGCAAGCGCAAGGCCTCGGACAAGGGCCTCCACAGCCTGCCCCTCGTGGCCCTCGGCACCGCCATCCTCTGGTTCGGCTGGTACGGCTTCAACGCCGGAAGCGAATTCGGCGTGGATCGCATAACGGGCCTTGCCTTCCTCAACACCGACCTCGCGGCCTCCTTCGCCGGTCCCACCTGGCTCCTCCTCGACTGGATCTTCACGCGGAAGCCCCGCTTCCTCGGCTTCCTCACGGGCTGCGTGGCCGGCCTCGCGACCATCACTCCCTGCGCGGGCTTTGTCTCGACGCCTTCGGCCGTCATCATCGGCATCCTCGCCTCCGCGGCCTGCTACCTCGCCGTCCATCTCAAGAACAAGGCGGGCCTCGACGACGCCCTCGACGTCTTCGGTGTCCATGGAGTGGGCGGCTTCCTCGGCACCATCCTCCTCGGTGTCTTCGGCACCGCGGCCATGACCTTGCCGGGACGCGATCCCTCCCTCCTCGCCTCAGGCCTCGTGGATGGCCACGCCGACCTCCTCGTGAAGCAGTCCGTGGCGGCCTGCGGCACGGCGGTCTACGCCTTCCTCTTCACCCTCCTCATGCTCTGGGCCATCAACAAGGTGACCACGGTCCGGGTCTCGGAGAAGGAAGAGCTTGCCGGCCTCGACATGATCGAGCACGGCGAGGAGGCCTACGTCTAGGCGGGGTCTGACCCCAAGTCCGAGACCGCCGGGTTTAGTCGGGGTCTGACCCCAGGTATCTGTTAGCGGACAGCCTCGGGGGTCTGACCCCAAGTCCGGAAAGCCGGGCCTTGCCGCGTTATCCTTTCCGGATAGGTTCACGCGGCTCGGCCCGGCCCCTTCCTGGCAGGGCCTGGGAGGATCATGTGAAGGTATTCCTCTGCAAGAAGTGCAAGACCGTCACGGAAGCGGCGGCCAACCCCGACGCCAAGGGCTGCCCCGCCGGCGGCCTCCACGACTACGTCTACATGGCTGAGACGGGCGGCAAGACCTACCTCTGCGGCAAGTGCAAGGCCGTCCTGCGTGCCTTCGCGGCCCCAGCGGATTTCGGCTGCCCCGAAGGCGCCTACCACCAGTGGCACTATCTTGGCGAGGCCGGCGCTTCGGGCTGGGCCTGCAGGCGCTGCGGCGTCCGCGTCGAGACGGCGGCCCAGCCCGACGCGAAAAACTGCCCTGCAGGCGGCCAGCACGACTGGAAGAAGGCCTAGCGGCCGCAGCGGCCGGGCCTGGGCGAAGGCCTCATGGTGCCCGGCCACGGGGCCGCGGGGCGCCATGGCATGAAGGCAACAGCCCCTGAGACCTTGCCGCCTTGCCTCGAAGGGGCGGCCCATGCCTTACTGTGGCCATGTCCATCGTCCTCGCCCTCGCCTCGGCCCTCCTCTACGGCATAGCCGATTTTTCCGGCGGCTTTGCCTCGCGGAAGAGCGCGACCCTCTCGGTCCTCATCGTCTCGCAGATTGCGGGCATCAGCCTGGCCCTCCTCGCCCTTGTCTGCGACTGGCCCGGCTGGCCCTCGGGAGCGGACCTCCTCTGGGGAGTGCTCGCTGGCGCCTGTGGATCCCTCGGCCTCTTCATGCTCTACAGGGGCATAGCGACGAGCATCGTGGCCGTGGTCTCGCCGGCCTCGGCCCTCGTGAGCGCCGTCCTCCCCCTCGGCTTCGGCCTCCTCATCGGCGAAAGGCCGAGCGCCCTCGCCCTCGTAGGCGCGGCCCTCTGCCTGCCCGCCGTCGTCCTCCTGTCCGCAGGCGGAGGCAAGGGCGATGCGAAGGCGGTACGCTCTGCCCTCCTCCAGGGCTGCGTGGCGGGCCTCGGCTTCGGGACCTTCTTCATAGCGGTCTCGCGCACGAGCGCCTCGTCAGGCCTCTGGCCCCTCGTGGCCTCGCGTTCCGTGTCCGTCCTCGTGGCCCTGGCCGCCTGCGCGCTGACGAAGAAGCGGATAGCGATCGGCAAGGGCGGGCTCGGCGTCACCCTCGCGGCCGGCGCGGCCGACATGGGCGCGAACATCGCCTTCCTCCTCGCGTCGAGGTCGGGGATGCTCGCCATCGTCTCGATCCTCTCCTCGCTCTATCCCGCGCCTACGGTCCTCCTCGGCCGCCTCGTCTTCAAGGAGAGGATACCGGTCTCGAGGGCCATAGGCCTCGCCATCGCCATCGCGGGAGTCGTCCTCATAAGCCTCAAGTAGGCGCCGGCCGAGGTTCCGGAGCCGGCATCGAGGCAGGCCAGGCGGCTGCGCCGAAGCCTGGGCTCCGGCGCCTCCCCCTGCACGCGGACGAGACGCGTCCCGGCCCGCGGCCGGATCAAGCCCCGGCCTGGCCCTTCGCGACTTCGGCTTCCATGGCTTCGAGCTCCTCCTTGCTGAACTCGTAGGCGCTCGAGCAGTTGTGGCAGGTCATGACGACGGGCCAGGGCCCCTCGGTGGCGAGCTCGTGGAGGAGCTTGCCTTCCGAACCCCTCACGAAGGCGGCGAAGCGCTCCCGCGAGCAGTCGCAGTGGAAGACGGCAGGCAGCTCCTCGAGGACACGCAGGCCGAAGTCCATCGACTCCTCGGCGCCGCTCCTCCCGCCCTTCGCGCTCCCTTCCGCCCCGAAGGCCGTGGCGAGGAGGTCCCTGGCCGGCTTCCCGCCCGCGAACCAGGAGCCGAGGGAGGGCAGGCCGAGGAGGCCGGCTTCGGCTTTCGAGACGAAGTCCTCCCTCGCGCCCGGGAGGGCCTGGAGGAAGATGGCGCCCGCTCCCGATACCCGGCCCTCGGTGTCGAAGCCTATGCCAAGGTCGAAGGCCGTCCTGGTCTGCTCGGACTCGAGGTAGTAGCGCGCGAGATCCTCGGCCAGGCGGCCGGCCTTGAGCTTGATCGTGCCCGTGTGGGGCCGGGCCGTGCCTGCGATGAAGCGGGTCATCGAGAGGGTGCCGGAACCGATGAAGGGCGAAGTATCCCAGGAATCGAGGGGAGCCTCGATCGGTATGCCGTCGCCAAGGAGGTAGCCGCGGACGGCCACCGAGCGTCCCGGGCCGGAAGCGTCTGCGGGCCCGTCGAGGGCCCGGCCCTCGACCGACCAGCCCCTGGCGGGCCCCTCGCAGGCCAGGTTGAGGGAGGCCTTGTCCCTGCCCTTGAGGGTCGAGGCGACGAGGGCAGCGGCGAGGCAGGCATGGCCCAGGATGAGGGTCTCGAGGATCCCGAGGCCATGGTTGACGCGCATCCTCGTGACGAGGCGCGTGCCATGGAGGATGGCGCCGCGAAGGTCCCCGCCTTCGGGGCCTCCCGGGCCTCCGAGGGTGAAGACCGTGATGCCGTCGGGCGGCAGGGAAGCGAGGCGCTGCTCGAGGACAGTATCGGCGATGGGGCGTTCGATCATGGGCCGATGGTACGATCCCCGGCATTTATGGGTCAAGGAAGGGCTGAGGCTTGGCCGTATTTGCGGTATATTACGGGTCATGAGAGACATAAACACAAGAAAGAAGGCTTCCCGGCCAGCGCGTGAAAGCGGCTACCGGGGCCTGGCCTTCCTGGTCCTCCTCGCCTTCTCCCTCGGCATGGCCTTGGCCTCCTGCTCCACGACGAGGGGATCGGGCTACGGCGCCTCGGTTTCCCAGGATTCCTCCGCGGCCGCGGCCGCCAAGCGGGATGACAGCAAGAAGAGGAACCCCGGCTCCTCCTCGGGCGGTGGCTCGACCTACGTGCCGCCTCCTTCTCCCTATCCGCAACCTTCCTATACCCCGCCTCCTCCCTACTACCACGACGACCCCGCCGCGGCCCACTTCTTCTTCGACCTCTTCGTCGCCGTGGCAGAAGCGGCTACATCGGGCACCCTGGTGGTCGACGGCCTGCCTCCGGGTTGCATCATCTTCGTCGATGGCTCCATCCTCTCCAGCACCAGCTTCCAGGTCGTGGCGGGAAGGCATTCCGTCCGCATCGAGTGCTTCGGCTACCTCCCCTGGACGGGCGTGGTCGATATCGGCATCGGAGCGGTCACGAGCATAACCGTGAGCCTCCAGCCCGAGCCCTTCCGCCTCTACGACATAGCGGTCGATCCCGAGGCCTTCGATCCCTCGGCGCCCGGCAGCCTGGGCCGGATCAACCTCGACTTCTCGTCCTCGGGGCCCGGTTCCGCCATAGTGGAAATCGTCGGGAGCGATGGGGCCGCCCTCTGGTCCCGGCAGGGAATAGCCATATCTGGCCGCCGGACCTCCCTCTCGATCGACGGCTCGCGCGACCTCTCGGGCAGGCTCGAGCCCGGTACCTACAAGGTCCACGTGATGGCCCAGGACGGCCTCGGCGGCATGGCCGACGCCTGGGGCGAGCTTGTCGTGTCGCCCTACCGGGCCGGTACCACCTTCTCCTCGCTCGCAAGCGGCTTCTCGGGAACCCTCTACGCCCCCGACGCGCGCATCCTCCCCGATGGCCGCTTCCAGATGGACGCGGGCGGCTATGCGGTCTTCGATCCCGCCTCGGGCGGCGCCGCGCGCCTTCCCGTCTTCGGCGGCATCAGGATGGGCTTCGCGGGCGGCAAGGCCGAGCTCGTCGTGTCCGGCATGGAGGTCTCCTACCTCGGCTACGTGGATCCGCCCGACTGGTACTCGGCAGGCGTCTCGCTTAAGTCGGCCATCGCGTCGAACGATACGACAGCCGTCTCCCTCCTCCTCGGCGCCAACTACGACTCCTTCCTCGACGTGGAGGCCGCTCCCTCCTGGGACGGGCCCACGCGCTTCTCGGGCTTCACGGGCGGCCTGGCCTTCGAGATGGATTCGACCATCGCGAGGGTCTTCGGCTCGGCCCAGGTCGCGGGCTCGGACTACTACCCGGGCTGGGGCGCCGACTCCGACGTTCGCGGCTTCTACACCTGGGCCTACCTCAGGGGCGGCGTCGAGCTCCTCCTTCCCGACCTCGCGGGCGGAGAGGGCACCTTCGCGGTCTCGGCGGCCGGCAGGACGAGCCCCTTCTCCTCGGGGCTTTCCCTCACCCTGCCGCTTTCGATCGGAGCCGAGCTCCACTGGTACGCGCCTCATTCCCCGACCGTCCTCTCCGTCTACGGCGCCGGCGAGTGGGGTTCCGACCATAACTGGTACTTCGGCGGCGGCTTCGGCGTGGGCCTCCTCATGTAGCAGCCAACGCGCAGGAAAGCAAGGGCCGCCCTCGTGGGCGGCCCTTTTCGTGCTTGGCCTTCCGGGAACGGGGCCGCCGACCTTCGTGACCCGCGGCGCGCGATGCTGCCTCGCGCATGGCCCCCGGCGCAGACGCTCCGGTCTGCGCCGCCGCCGGCTCCTAGTCGGTGACTGCGGCCTGGGCGCGGAGGAGGTCGTGGAGGGTGAGGATAGCCACCACCTCTCCGGTGCCCTTCCTGGCCACGACGAGGAAGCCGAGGGGCGAGTCAAGGAAGCGCTGCGCCGCCACATGGAGGGCTTCCGTGGGCGCGGCGGTCACGGCGGGCTGCGGAACCGGCGGCCTGCCTTCGTCGACGGCGCTTTGCATTTCCTCGCGCGTGAGGATCCCTGCGAGCTTGCCCTTTTTTACATAGGGGAAACATGCGAAGGGGTATTTCCCGAGGATCCTTTCCAAAGCCTCTCCGCCTTCGGCCTGTACGATGACGGGCTTGCGGTTCGCTATGGCGGAGACCGGAAGATCGCGCCAGCCGGAGATGTCGAGGGGCGGGCGGATCTTGTGGAGCTCGTTGCCGTCCTGGACGAGGATGGCGTCGTAGAAGTTCATGGGGCCAGCGACGCGCGAGATGGCCATGGTCACGAACATCCCTATGAGGAGGGCCGGTACGAGCTCGAACTGGTGCGTCATCTCGAAGACGATGAGCATGGCGGAAAAGGGCGCCTTGAGGACGGTGCCGAGGCAGGTGCTCATGCCGACGGCCGAGAGGACTATGAGGTCAGAGGGCGTGAGGGGGATCCAGAGCGAGAAGAGGTTGCCGATGAAGTAGCCCGCGAAGCCTCCGATGAAGAGGAGGGGCGAGAAGATGCCGCCGCAGCCGCCGAGCCCGTAGGACGCGATGGTCGCGAGAAGCTTGGCGATGACGAGGATGCCCGCTATCCACCATATATAGTCGTTCCTGAGAACCGCCGAGAGGTCCTGGTATCCCAGACCGAAGACGCCGATCTTGCCGGTGGCGGCGAAGACGGTGGCGCCGATGGCCCAGGTGACGAGACCGCCGCAGAGCGGCAGGAGCCAGGGCGGCATCCGCTTCTGTCCCTTTGCCTTCTTGCGCAAGGAGAGGGCGCCGCGCTGGAAAAGGATCCCTAGGAAGGCCGCGACCAGGGCCACGAGGGGCGCGACCGCATAATGGACCCAGGTCGTGGCCTCCAGGTTTGGCACCTGGAAGGCCGGCTGCTTTCCGATGACCGCATAGACCGTGAATGCCCCGACTACGGACGAGAGGAGGACGCGGCCTATGGACCTGCTTGAAAGATCACCGACGATCTCCTCGAGCACGAAGACGATCGAGGCAAGGGGGGTATTGAAAGCGGCTGCGAGGCCGGCCGAGGCACCGACGAGGGAGGGGTTGCGCCGCTCGCGCTTGGCCGATCCCGTGAAGCCCGAAATCCAGGACGCGAGCCCTCCGCTCATGTAGACGGTCGGTCCCTCGCGACCGAGGCTCGTGCCGCCGCCGATGCTGAGGACCCCGGCCACGAACTTGACGAGGACAGGCTTGAGGGGCACGTAGCCAAGTTCCTTCCAGTAGGCCGCCTTGAGCTGGGGGATGCCCGAGCCGGCGGCCTCCGGGCTGATCTTCCCGAGAAGAAGCCCCGCCGCGAGCGATGTCGTCGTAATTGTGATGAAACTTGCGATCAGGAAGAAGGGCAGGGAACGGGTCGCGAAGTAGAGATAGGTTGACCTGAAAAGCCAGTTCGTAAGGAGGAGGAAGGCGACCGACATGCCGGCCGCCATCAGGCTCAGTATCGCCGTGAGGAGAATGGTCCTGGGCTGTTCAGGGAGTCTCTGGAAAAAGCGCGGGAGATATCTCGGGAAATCCTTCATTTCATGCTCTCGAATTACAGCATACGGATATGGTACGGTGAGTGTCACCCCCTTGCGCCGTTTTTTTTTGAATCGTCTTCCCCCCCTCTTGTCCCTGCGGATATACTTACGTCACAACGAACAGCTTCAGGAGGGCCAGATGAACGGCGAAAAGGGCGAGGCTCCTTCGCGGCTTCCTTCCGCCATGGGGCATGCCGAAGCCCCGGGCGACGGAGGCTCTCGTACGGAGATGGCGGCCGGGCCGCTCGCGGGAAAGCCTGGCCCGCTTCCGTCCAGGTACCGGATGGTGGGCGGCAAGGGACGTGGGGGCATCATTTCGATGAATGCTCCCAACATAACCCTCGCGTACGAGCCTGGCGTCACCGCGACCAGGCTCATGTTGCGCCGGAAACCGAGGGGCACGATCTTCCTCGACGGAGCCTGCGCAGGCCCGCCTTTCTACGACAACCGCCGGAGGCATTACTCCCTCGATCATCACGAGGGCTGCGTCAGGTCCTTCACCCTCGCGTCCTGCGAGCAGGCAGCGGTCGTGCTCTACGAGGGCATGCCCCTCTCGGACGGGGCCTGGACGGTCATCATCAACTCGATCGATCTCGATTCGGTACTGGCCGCGTGGGTCCTCATGAACCATACGGAGCTCCTCGACGACGGAAGGCATTTCCTGGAACGGGCCATGCCCATCCTGCGCGTCGAGGGCTGCATCGATTCCCATGGCCTCGATGCCGGCGTCCTTTCCGGCCTCCTTCCGGAACAGAGGGCCAGGCATGAATCGGACCTTGCCATCCTTTTTTCCATGTCCAAGGGAGCGGCCTCCCTGTCGCGGGACGAGGCTTGCCGCCTCGTCATCAGGCTCCTCGGCGTCATGGACGGCCTCGTGTTTCCGCGCGAATCGATCGCCGCTTTCCTGTCGTATGAGGAAGCCGGACGCGTGCAGCTGGCCGGAGGAGGGCTCGCCCTTCTCGTCCGCTCGGAGAGCGGCATCTACGAAACCGAGAGCTTCTTCAAGGCGAGATACGGAGACGCGCTCGACATAATCGTCCTTGCGCAAGGGGAAGGGCGCTACTCGCTCCGCCTCGTCAACCGTTTCATGCGCGATGACCTTCGCGGGCTCTATGACCGGCTCAACAGGCTGGATCCTCTCGTTTCGCGCAACGCGGAAAAGGGCGACAACACCTGGGGCGGCTCCTCGAACATCGGCGGTTCGCCCCGGCAGACCGGCTCCGGCCTCCAGCCAGAAGCCATACTCGAGGCCATGGAGCGGGTCTACGGTTCCCTGCCGACGAAGGTTATGCGCTTCCTTGGTCAGAAGAGGAGGTCGCGGTAGGTCTTGATGTTCCTGCGGATGTTCTCGAGGAGGTCGGGCGAGGGGATGTCCTCGCTCGCTTCGCGGATGTCCCTGCGCAGGGCCAGGTCGGAGACGACGAAGAAGGGGATGAGGGGGAAGAAGATGGAGGGGATCAGGGTGAGCACGCTCACGAGCATCCGGTTCCTGAGCTTCCTCTCGACGCAGTCCTTGCAGCCGAAGACGAGCTCCTCCTGCCTGAGCATGAAGGCCACGAGGCCCACCCGCCGCGGCAGGACCCAGGCGTTCGACATCTTCCGCTTCTTGCACTGGGGACAGATCTGGCTCTGGATGTGTACGGCGATGGACTTGACCTCTATGTCGTCGGGCTCGTCTTCCTGCCGGTTGATGAGGAAGAGGGTCTTGCCGCCAAGGAGGCCGCGCTTCGCGAGCTCGCTCTTCAGCGTCTCCTTGGCGTCGAAGTCGAGGTCGCCGAATTCGTACTTCGCGAGGTGGAGGAGCTTCCCCTCTTCCATTTCCGAGTAGTAGGTCTCGAGCCTTTCCTTGCTCCCCGTCATGATGAACCCTCGCGCGCTCCCTCGCTTCAAGTATACGTCCGGGAGAATGCGGTGGACAAGGCATGCCGCCCGGGCGCTAGGTCGTGTAGAGGTTGAAACCCGAGTAGTCGTTGGCCACGCCTTGCATGTCCAGCATGGCGGAGATCTCCCCCCGGTGGTGGGTCCCGTGGTTGAGGACATGGACGATCGTGTTCCAGTACTTGCGCTGGAGGTCCTCGCCGCGGAGGCTCTTGTACTTCACCCGCTCGCCAAGGTCCTTCTCGTCCAGCTCCTTCGCGAATTCGACAAGGAGCCTGTCCGCATCCCGGAGGAGGGCGAAGAGCTCCTTCGCGCTTCCCGACGCCTTGGCCTTCACCTCCTCGCCGTCGGCGGTGACGAGCCAGGCCTCGGCGAGGGAGGGATAGGCGAAGAAGCCGTTGAAGCGCCTGAGCCAGCTCATCTCGGCGATGAAGATGTGCTCGAGGGTGCCGCGCACCGTCTTGTAATACGAGCCCATGTCGTTCGTGAGCACGGCCCCGGGGGCCTTGGCCAGGAGGTCCATGAGGGCGGCGTTGGCCTTGAGGTTGTAGTCAGCTAGTCCGACGAGTACTTCCTTCATCCTTGAGCTCCTTCGTACTGCGGCTGCCGCGCCGCCGCCGGGCGACGCGACATGCGCTCCATACCTACAAGGATATGGACTCCGGGCCTTCCCGCAAGCCCCCGCCGGCGCGGGGCCGCCCCGCGCCAGGGCCGGGTAGCCCGCCCTGGATCCTCCGGCCGCGCCTGCCGGTCAGCGGCGCGCGTAGCAGTAGGCGCAGGCCGCGGGGCAGGGCCCGTAGCTGCCGAGGTCCACGCTCTTCGCGCAGAGGCAGGCTGGCCTCTGGCCCCTGTCCTTTCCCGGCTCGAGGTCCTTCCCGCAGACTTCCCGCACGAGGTCGCCGTCGATGCAGGCTCCGTGCCTGATCCCGAAGCCCTCAAGGTCGAAGTCCTCGGCGCAGGACTGGAGGCCGAGCCCGCGCTCCCGCGCCACGCCGGCCAGGGCCTCGAGGATGGCGGGGTAGGGCGGAGGGGGAAGGCAGGGCCCTGCCGCTTCCTCGGCGGGCACGATGCCGGGGAGCAAGCCCTGTCCGGCCGGTCCGGGGCCGCCCTCTCCCTTGGCCCCTCCTGCCGCCCCCATCGCGCCTGAGGCCCTGGCCTCGGCGCCGCGCGGGCCCGCGAACACTACCTCGGGGTAGCCGGCCCTTGCGAGGCGCCTCTTCGTGCTCCCGTATTCGTCGAGGAGGCTCACGATGACGCGGCCCGCCGATCCCCCTAGCCTGTCCGCGATGGCCGCGAAATTCGCCTCGTGGAAGGAAGCGTCGAGTCGGGGCCTGTCCAGGGCCGTCGCGCCGGAAGGCCCCGTCGCGATGACGGGATCGTAGCGCCAGGCGAGTCGCTTCCTCCCGATCCGCGATGCGAGCTCGCGCATCGCCTTCGTGACCTCCTCCACGTCAGGGACGCCGGGCTCAAGGGCTCGCGGGTAGCCCGTGACCGTTACCTGGACGATGAAGGGAAAGCCCCTCGCCCTGAGCTCGGCTTCCCGCTCGAGGATGGCCCGGGGATCCCTTGTCCAGAACACGAGGCAATCGACGTCCTCCGGGGCTAGGGATACCCGCTTCGCCTTCCGCGCGTCGAAGGGATTGGGAACAAGGCGATAGCCGGCCTCGAGGTCTGCCATGAAGGCTTCCATGCCCCAGGCCGGGATGTCGCACCTGCGCGAAACCGAGACGATCATGGCAGGAGTATAGCTTCCTCCCCTTGACGATGGGCCATGCTTGTCGCTATGTTAACAACGTTAACGTAAACAGTGTTAACATGGGGCTTGGCTTGGGAAAAACGAAGGAAAGACGGCTTGACGCCGACATGGCAAAAGGGAGCCTCGGGAACAATGCGGCCAGCGGCGCCGGGGACAAGGCCCAGGGCAGCGCGGAACGCATCCTCGCCGCAGGCATGCGGATCCTCGAGGAGGAGGGTTACGAGGCCCTCTCGATGCGCAAGGTGGGAGCTGCCGTCGGCCTGTCGCAGGCGGCCATCTATCGGCACTACAAAGACAAGGCCGAGCTCGTCTCGCGAATCGTCGAGATGGGCTATGGCGACCTTGTGGCCCTGAGCTCCTTCCCGGATGAGGGAAGGGAGGCTCCGGCCCTCCTGCTCGCCGCCGGCATTCGCCGCTACTTCCGCTTCGCCCTCGAGCGGCCCCAGCTCTTCAAGGCCGTCCTCCTCGAGGACATAGGGCCTGCCGGCCGGGAGGTCGCCGTCCTGTCGGCCGGAGTCTCCGGGCGGAGGCGGACCTTCGCGAACCTCGTCGAGCTTCTCAGGCGGGGCATGGACTCGGGCGATTTCGGGAAGGCCGATCCCGAGGTCACCGCCCAGGCCCTGTGGGCCTCGATGTTCGGCCTTGCCGCGAGGCTCGTGATCGAGTCGGCGCGGCCTGAAGGCCCGGGTCGGGCAAGCGAGGTCATCGATCGCCAGATCGACCTCCTCCTTGCGGGACTGCGCGCGAGCTAGAACCATCCGCGCTGGCGGATTACACGGAGGAAACACATGGAATACAGGAAAAACAGCAAGCTGGCGGGCTTCCTCGCCGCCACCATCGGGATGGCCCTTTCCCTGGCCGGCTGCAAGATGCCTGCCATCGACATCGGGACCGTCGATTTCGCCTCGCTGGCCGATGGCAGCTACGAGGGCAGCTGCAAGGCCGAGATGGGCTCGGCGACCGTCAAGGTCGGCGTCCTGGCCGGACGGGTCACCGGCATCGAGCTCCTGGCCTTCGATTCCAGCCCCATTGGCGAGCCCGCGAAGGCCATGACCGGCCGCGTCATCGAGCGACAGGGCCTCGACGCGGACTGCGTCTCCGGCGCCACCTACTCGAGCAAGGTCATCCTCAAGGCCATCGAGAACGCGTTGACCGGAACCGGCGAGTAGGCGCGTTTCCTTTGACAGCGGGGACGGGCCGGGTTATCCTCCAGGTGCGAAAGCCCACCGACGAGCCCCCGGAGGAGCGATGGATAACCCGGCTGTACCCACGAGCGCGCGCGGCGTCGTTTCCAGGGTCCTCGCCTTCCAGGTCCTCTATGTCGTCCTCCACTTCGCCTACGAGTGGTTCCCCGGGCCCATCACCGCCGCCATCAGCGCGATCGACGAATCCGTCTTCC
>Ga0116170_10004897_pt1 | contig 12120 bp, 9 predicted proteins | sample AD_JPNHW1_MetaG_FD_89797 | JGI IMG/M metagenome (GOLD analysis project Ga0116170, IMG submission 89797) | Active sludge microbial communities of municipal wastewater-treating anaerobic digesters from Japan - AD_JPNHW1_MetaG | ecosystem: Engineered > Bioreactor > Anaerobic > Digestate | place... | reverse complement strand
CCTGAATCCCGGGCGCGAGCTCAAGATCACCGTTATCAGAAACGAAAAAGAAACGCTTGATCTTAAAGTAACTCCTAAATTAGACAACATGTCCAACGAGGGAAGAATCGGCGTTTCAATGAAAAATTCGGTCGGCGAAAGGCTCGGTATTGTCGAAGGCGCCAACGCCGCGTTCAATCAGGTCGTAATGCTCACGACAGAAATGCTCAAAGGCATTAAAAAGCTTCTCATCGGAGCCATTTCAACCGAATACGTGCAGGGACCCGTCGGTATCGCCAAGGTCGTTAAAGATCAGGCCACCGAAGGTTTTTTCAGTCTTTTAAATATTACGGCCCTCCTCTCCATAAATATCGGCCTCTTAAACCTTTTCCCGATACCCGGCTTGGACGGCGGCAGGATAATATTCACCTTCCTCGAAGCCATCAGAAGAAGAAGGCTCTCGTCAAAGGTCGAGGAAGGCATACACACGGTCGGCATCATAATGCTTTTGGTACTTGCCGTTCTGATAACCTATAAGGACATAATACGCCTTATCGGATGGAATTAAGCTGCCGGAGAACAATGAAAAGTGAAAAGAGAATATTTTAAGAACGCGGGCTTCGCCCGCTCAATTTTGAAAAGTATATAAGTAATCTTTAATATATTAAAAACAGGGGGAATTTCAAGTGCGTTTTTCACAGGCATTCATCAGAACTACAAAAGAAGACCCGGGCGACGCGGAGATAATCAGTCACAAACTATTGATGCGCGCGGGAATGATAAGAAAACTGGCTTCCGGCATTTACATCATAATGCCGCTGGCAAATCTCACGATCAAAAAAATCGAGAATATAATCAGGACTGAAATGAACTCGGCTGGCGCCCAGGAAGTTATAATGCCATGCGTTCTTCCGGCCAATCTCTGGAAAGAAACGGGCCGCTGGGAAGTTTACGGTTCCGAAATGCTCAAGATCAAAGATCGCGCGGAACGCGAATATTGCTTTGGCCCGACGCACGAGGAAGTTATAACCGATCTCGTCCGCCGCGACATAAAATCATACAAGCAGCTGCCCGTGATACTTTATCAGATACAGACCAAATTCCGCGACGAAATACGCCCGCGCTTCGGACTCATGCGCGCTCGCGAATTCACCATGAAAGACGCTTATTCGTTTGAAGCTAGCCAGGAACAGCTCGACGTAAACTATAAAAAGATGCACGCCGCCTATTGCAATATCTTCAAACGCTGCGGCCTTAAATATACCGTTGTTGAAGCGGATTCAGGGGCCATCGGCGGATCGTCCTCCAATGAATTCATGGTTATCGCACCCTCGGGCGAAGACGCTATAGTTTACTGCGATAAGTGCGACTATTCGGCTAACGTCGAAAAAGCCACGACGAAGATAGATAAAATATTAGGCCAGGCAGAAAAACCGTCCGGCGAAAAGCCTGAAAAAATACACACGCCCGGCGCGGCAACGATAGACGACCTCTCCAAATTCATGAAGGTCCCGAAGAAAAAACTCTGCAAGATACTTTTCTTTACAAACGGAAAAGCCGCTAATGACGGTCGCGAAGATGTTGTAGCCCTCATCTCTGGCGAATTCGAACTCAACGAGATCAAGCTCAAAAACTATCTCAACTTCATTAACCTCGAATTGATACCCTCGGAAGAAGTCCAGAAAAGGACCGGCGCATATCCCGGATTCGGCGGACCGTTAAACCTTAATCCCAATATCCGCGTAATTGCCGACAATTCGATTAAACATATCTCCGACTTCGTCGTCGGCGCCAACGAAAAAGATTATCACGTTAAAAACGTCAATTTGAGCGATTTCAAGGTCACCGATTTCACCGATCTCATGATGGTCGACGACTCGCACCCCTGCCCTAAATGTGAAGGCACGCTTAAAAAGACGCGCGGCATAGAGGTCGGACACATCTTCAAACTCGGAACCAAATACTCGACCGCCCTCGGCGCCAACTTCATCGATGAAAACGGCCAGGAAAAGCCGATAATAATGGGATGCTACGGCATAGGCGTCGGCCGCACGATGCAGTCGGCGGTAGAACAGAACAACGACGATAATGGCATCGCATGGCCCATGCCGATCGCGCCTTTCCATGTCATACTCGTACTTTTGAACTGCAATGACGAAGCCCAGAAAAACTGCGCCGAAGAGCTTTATGAAAAAATGAAAGCCGCCGGCGTCGAAGTCATCTACGACGACCGCAACGAAAAGCCGGGATTCAAATTTAAAGATGCCGACCTTCTCGGAATTCCGATCAGGATAACCGTAGGAAGATACGTTGGCGAAGGAAAAGTTGAATTCAAGCGCCGCCTGGCTAAAGAGCCGACCTTAATCGGCGTAAACGAAGTCGTTGACATAGTAAAAGCTGAAATAGCCAAAGAGATCCGCGGCCTGTAAAAACGCCGCCGTAGAGTAAATAATTATGAAATATGCCGTAATTTATAATCCTAATGCGCGAAATTCAAAAAAGCTCTCATGCGAGCGCATCGCGGAAATAATAAAAGAAAAAGGCATGGAATCGCTCATTTATAAAACCACCAGGCGCGGCGAGGCAATAGAACTCGCCGCCACAGCGGTTTCAGAAGGAGCATCCCGCATATACCCGGCCGGCGGAGACGGAACCCTGAACGAAGTGGTCAGCGGACTCATGAAGTTATCTGACGAAAAACCCGGCCTGGTTCTTCCTATCGTCTGCCCTATACCGCTCGGAACGGTAAATGTTTTTTCAAAAGAGACAGTATTTTCCGAAGACCCCGAAAAAGCCTTTCTTTCTTCATTTTCAGCGTGCGAGGAAGCGATCGACATAGGCCAGTGCAATGATCGCTTCTTCATCCTCATGACAAGCGCAGGGTTTGACGGTTTCATCATCAACGAACTCGAAAAAATGATAGCCAATAAATCCAATATCAAAAAATTCACGGGGCCGCTTGCGTACGTAATCATCGGATTCCAGACGCTTTTTACATACGCTTTCCCAAAACTTAAAATAAGCGCATGTTCCATATTCGGAAAAAAAGAGTTCATCGGCGATTTCGTCGTGGTATCTAATTCGAAGTTTTACGGCGGCAAGTTTATTTTAAACCCGGCGGTAAAAATGAATGACGGTTTTCTTGATGTTTTGATCTTTAATTCAAGGTCAAGATTTGAATTTTTGAAATTTTTCTGCATGGTAATGGCTAAAAAAACCGTATTCAAAGGCCTTGACGTTAAATGCGTGCCTGTTAAAAGCTGCGATATCGAATATCTCTCGAAAGACGGCGGTTTCACATATTCGCAAATAGACGGCGAATTATACGAACAGCCGCCCCTGAAGATAAGAACGCGCGAACGCGCTTTAAAGATTCTTTCATGTATTTAATATTTTAACCTTTGCAAATTTCAACCCTTTGTTCTATAATTATACCATAGGGAGAACAATATGCACGATCATCACGACCACCATCATAATCACGATCATGAACATGAACACGAAATAAAAGCCGGAAAGATCGCCGGGCTTAAGATAGATGTTTGTATAATAAGCGATTCGCGAACGGTAGAAACTGACGAGAGTGGAAAATGGCTTTGTGAAAAGATACCGGGAATTAAAAATTTCATCCTAGGAAATTATAGCCTGATTAAAAATGATGTTTTTGCCATCAACTCGGTCGTCGACAAATTTATCGAAAGCGATTCCATGGCGCTCATAACTTCAGGTGGAACGGGCATATCTTCGCGCGATGTGACGATAGAAACGCTGGATGGGCTTTATGAAAAGCGCCTGACGGGGTTCGGAGAGATCTTCAGAATGCTGAGTTTTGAAGATATAGGCGTACGCGCAATGATGAGCAGGGCGACGGCGGGAGTCATCCAAAAAAAGGTCGTTATTTCCCTGCCGGGATCTAAAAATGCGGTGAGCATGGCTTTCGAAAAAATGATAGAACCCCAGCTTGCGCATCTCATATTCGAAGCAACCAGATAATTGTTCGAGGTAATTTTATGCAAAATTATTTAGACGGCCTTACATTGGATATATCTCCGGAAAATATAACTTACCAGATGGAGAGCTCGATCAGTATGCTCGAGGACCTGAAATCTCCGTCAATGGCAGTTAAAGGCCGCGTCATAAAAAAACTGAAACAGATAGCTTATAATCTTCGGGAGCTTTTAGATAAGCACGTCAAAGTAGGTCTTATCGAAGCTCTTGCCGATTCCAGCGACGACATAAAAATCGATATAATGATAGCGCTCAGCTTCACGCGCGATCCGATGGCGTTGCCATTTTTTCGCAAGATCCTTAACGAATCGTCAAATTACGAGCTTAAAAAGGCTGCCGCTTTCTCGCTCGGCGAAATGAAATTCGTTGGTTCTTCAAGCGTTCTCATAGAATCGCTTGCCTTCGACGATATCGACTTGCAGCTTGAAATTATCGACGCGCTTTCCAAACTCAACGACAGAGGCAACGCGCCTGCGATCGTCGAGGCTTGTAAAACCCTTCCTACAAAAGTGAAATTTTCCGCCTGCGGACTTCTTTGCAAATTCGAATTCAACGAGGGGTATGAATTCATAAAAAAAACCCTGGGACACGAATCGCCAATGGTAAAAAAAGAGGCGCTTCTCATCGCCCGCGAATATCCTGGCGAAAGATTTCTCGAGCCGCTCCATAAAATTATTAACGAATCTGAAAATCCTGAAATTTTAGCCCTGGCGATCGAAACAATCTCCAAGATAGATCATCCTGAAGTGGTCGGCGACATCTTAAAGCATCTTCACAACGAACAATACCCGGAGATCCGCGCAACCGCCGTAAAGGCGCTTGGAAGCTTAAATGACGCCGCTCAGATCAGAACCATAGCGGACTGCCTCAGAGACGCAAGCGAAGACGTTAAGATCAACGCTTCTCTCGCGCTCGGCGAAATGAAATCGCCGGAAGTTATTTCAGACCTTTTAAATATCATAGACGATCCATCGGAAAAAGTTCGCGTCGCCGTCATAACGGCCGTACGCTCTCTCGTGTTCTGGCTATCTGACATAACGGAAAAAAATAAACTGACATACGCTTTGATGTCGCTTCAAAAAGATCCGTGCGAAGCCGTCCGCGCCATATCAGTCGAGGCGCTGGGTTATCTCGAAAACCCTGACTGTATTGAAACCCTGATTGAAGCGCTAAACGACGAAGCTAAACAGGTCAGGGAAAATGCCACGGCTGCTCTTGGAAGCTTTAATGACCCGCGTGTTGTAACTACGCTCGCGGAGCTTTTAAACAATGAAGACGTGGTGATCAGATGGAACGCTGTGACCGCTCTTACAAAGATCGGCGACACCAGCGTCATGACGAACATAACAAACCTTTTGAAAGACTCGGACGAATCAGTAAGAATGGCTGCTAAAACCTTCATCGACGCATTCATGCCGCCTCCTCAGATGCCTGATACCCCCCCGCAGCCGCCAGCCGCCTAAACGGCGCGTCCGGCGATCCTCAAAACACAATCTACCACGGTCTCAGATGATAGCCCGTCCATGCAGTTATAATACGCGCATTGTGATTTTATGCAGCGTTTGCAGTATTTTTCGTGAGTAATATTGGCGTCGTCACTGCATTTAACATCAGGCGTCAACACTACGCTTTCGGCCCGCGAATGGGGGTCGGGCCCCCACCTTTTGGCCATGCACACGAATATCGGGCAAAATAGCGCAGCAACCGGTTTCGAGAGCGCCACGGCGGCGTGCATTATACCAGTTGAAGGAGCGAGCGCGGCATCGCATTTCGATATAAGGGCGAAAGAGCGGGAAAGAACCCGGCCATGCTTAAAAAGGTCATCGCCGTATGATATCGGCATGAACGAAAGTTTGGAAATCAACTCTTTTTTCAATGCCGCTTCCTGCGGACCCGTCGAAAGGAATATTTCAAATCCAAGCTTGTAGAGCTTTTCCATTACCTCGGCATAACACGCTATGGACATGTTAAGTGCGGAACCGCCGCAACCGGGATGGACAAGCACCATCTTTCCACCGTTCTTTTTGAATTCGTCATAAGAAACACCGCGCAACCTTAAAAACTCGCGGTTTAAATGATCGCTCATAAAAGCCGCCGAAGCATCGTCAAAATAAAGCGAAGAAGGCGGTTCCTCCCCTTCAACGCCGAGAAATTTCTTTATAAGATCAACGTTATATTCCGACTCATTCATCAGACAATGCGAGCGTTTCTGGACGATCCGCCTGTTCGCGAGAAATTGATATATCTTCGACGCCGGCGCCACGCGCGTTGGAATGCCGGCTAAAAACGGCACCACGGAAGCCCTCAAGCTCAAATGCAGGATAAAGCAGATTTCATATTTCCTTTTTCGGATTCCGCCGATAAGCCGCATGAATTGACCTGAAAAAACACTTGTTTTCATTGGATCATCTAAAATGACCTCGCGGATATGAGGATTACCCGAAAAAACATCGGCTGTATACGGCGTCGTCAAAACGTCTATTTCAGCCGATGGAAAAAGTTTTTTTAAAAAGGCGACCGCAGGCGTCGATAGTATGCAATCGCCAATGCGGTCGGTCCTGATTATAAGGATCCTGGAATATTTCATTTTATTAATATTTGAAGGACATTTTCTGAACTTCAACGCCTTCAAGTTTTTTAAGTTCGCTTTCCAGCTTGTCCCACTCTTTATGATCGCCGGCAAGTTCAATGAATATAAAACCGTTTTTAGCGCATGCTTTTTCCGAAGCTTCATGAAGGCCGAGCCTTGTTTTTATTGAACAACCATATTTAGTTAATATGTTCTGCATTTCTTTCGCTTCCTTCACTCTGTCCGAAACAAGGATACCAAGGAGTCTAAGTTCGCTCATCTCAAATACCTCCATTTATTTTTCGTTATAAAACGTCGTCATCTTTGCCATAAGTTTTATAACGGCTTTCATTTTAAATCAAAATCATTCAAAAGTCAAATAAATAGTAATTTCATTGCGCCAAACTCCGCTATGTGTTATAATAGTCATACGCAAAACGATAGTAACGGAGGTTCAACCATGTTTTATAGTGCCAATATCCGCAATTTATTTTTAATTGCATGCGTTTCAATCTTCTCATTTATTCTGATTTTCAACACTGCCGCATCGGCCGATGATAAGCTAGATAAAGAACTTGTAGTTGCTGCTTCGAAAGCCGACATAAAAAAAGTAAAGGAACTCATAACCGCCGGCGCCTATATAGAATCCCAGGATGAAAAAGGCAACACTCCTTTAGAGCTCGCCGCCGACAAATGTTCTTTCGAAATCGTTAAATTTCTCGTAGAAAAAGGCGCGAAAATAAACAATTTTGAAAGCGGCAAAAAGAGCGCGCTTATGAGCGCCAGTTTTCGCGGCAGCCATGACATCGCTAAATATCTCATCGATAGAGGCGCCATAGTTAATTTCATGAACGGAAACAAGGAAACCGCCCTCGCGCTCGCGAAAAAAAACCATCATAAACTCGTGATATCGCTTCTCGAAAAATCCGGCGCCAAAGCCGATTTAAAAGGCATCAGTGAAAAAGAAGCGGTAAATAACGTCGTAAAAAAGGTCAGGCGACCGATACCCAACAAATCTTATATTACCGTTGAACGCATCGAAGAACGCGAAGGCAGATATTATTATTTGACCCACATTTACGAAAACATCATAGACGACCCCAAAACCAGCACCGGTCATACGGCTACATGGGGATGGTATTTCGTCGACCAGCAAAATGGCTCGGTATTCGAATGGGACCTCGCGACGGATAAACTTAAAGGAATCTAATTTTCCAAATACATTTTTATAAATATTATTGAAAATAGAAAAACCTCGCATTTCTGCGAGGTTTTTCTATAGCGCCCCCTGCGGGATTCGGACCCGCGCCGCCGCCTTGAAAGGGCGATGTCCTAGGCCGCTAGACGAAGGGGGCATTAAATTTAAGGACAATTTTATGATATTCAATTGTTAACTTTTTTTAAAATCAGTTCGACACGTTTTGCCCACCGAAAAAGTAATGGTGGGCCCAACAGGAGTCGAACCTGTGACCTACCGGTTATGAGCCGGTAGCTCTACCAACTGAGCTATGGGCCCGTGAATAACATTTTTTAAAGAAAGTAAAGATATTATATCACAGGCAAATAATTATTGCAAGTCATCACAACCTCATTAAAGCATATTTAACGAATATATCTTTTTATTTCGTTTATTTTCGTAATATTTCGGATACAATCTTTTATTTTCATCGTATTCATTTTATCGTAATAAAAATATCGAATCCAAAAGCATGTCAAAATTTTAAAAAAAGATCCGGCCTTTCGACCGGATCATCATATCGATTTTAAATTTATATTATAATTTAATTTTAGTTATTGTTAGTCAACATAGAATTCGCGCAGTTTCTTGGAGCGCGAAGGATGTTTGAGTTTGCGCAGCGCCTTGGCCTCTATCTGGCGTATGCGTTCGCGCGTGACCCCGAATATCCTTCCGACTTCCTCGAGCGTTCTGGGGCAGCCATCTATGAGCCCGAAGCGGTATTTGATAACCTTGTCCTCTCGTTCGGTCAAAGTGCTTAAAACATCGCTTATTTGTTCTTTCAACATGACATACGATGCGGATTCAACCGGCGATATCGCGTTCTTGTCTTCGACGAAATCTCCGAGATGGCTTTCGTCCTCTTCGCCGATAGGCGTTTCAAGCGAAACCGGCTCCAGGGATATTTTAAAGATCTTTTTAACCTTCTCAACGGGCATTTTAAGACGCTCCGCAATTTCATCATGGGTTGGTTCGCGGCCAAATTCCTGCGAAAGCTGGCGTGCCACCTTTCTGAGGCGGTTTATGATCTCGACCATGTGAACGGGAATGCGCACGGTCCTGGCCTGGTCGGCGATAGCGCGCGTAATGGCCTGGCGTATCCACCAGATGGCGTATGTCGAAAATTTAAAGCCTTTCTTATATTTGAATTTTTTAACGGCGCGTATAAGGCCCTGGTTTCCTTCCTGAATAAGGTCAAGGAAAAGCAGTCCGCGTTTCTTATATTTTTTCGCTACCGATACGACGAGTCTTAAGTTAGCTTCTATAAGTTTTATAGCCGCTTCTTCGTCGCCGTTCTCGATCCTTTTCGCAAGTTCGACCTCTTCTTCCATCGTCAAAGGAGGAACTTCGCCTATACCGCGCAGGTACATCTTCACCGAGTCGAGAACCGAGTCGTCGCCGTCGAACTGAATGTTGTGGAATTCGTCGAATTTTCTGATCTCTTCGAGCAGATTTTCCTGACTGGCGAACTTATCGTCATCGTCATCGACTATCTCTATTTTAGATTCCATGATAAGCGATATTACTTCCTCTATTTCGTCTATCGTTGAACTAGGCGGAAGCTTTAATTCGATCTCCTGATAAGAGATCTTGTTGGCCGCCATCGCTTTTTTCACCAGATCGCTTATTACGGGCTGGAGAGCGGGCGACAGGCGTTTTTTTATCTCAATCTCGATGGTTTCAAATGAAGGTTTCGGGGTATCGTCAACGACTTCCTTGCCCATTTTATAAGGCAACTCGAAATTATTAAAGTCGAATTCCTCGGCCTTAACCGGAGAAAGTATTGGAAGCTCAATTCGCGTATTGACGAGATCGATCTTAAGCGCGTTCCCGTCCTTTAAAATCAGGGGGCTTTCGATATTTTTTATAGTCGGAAGGATATTGATGCAATTTTCCGGCTTCACGCCCTTCAAAGGCGTCATTATCATATGATCGAAGATATTTTTATCGAGACTGGTCGGCCTTATCGTTGAATGTATCAATATGTGAGCGTCTTTGGGCCTTTCGCTGAAATTGACGCTCTTAAGGTTCTTCGTCTGCTCCGTCACTTTGGATGCAACTCCGGTCTTTAAAAGCGTGTTACGATAATCCGCGGCTTTTTCCGCGGCTTTTTTGGGTTGCGGATTATGAGCATTTTTATGCGACATTGGTAAACCCTCCAGGCTTCGTTTAGTCTAGGTGTTAATAATTTCTTTCTGAAGCAAAGAAACTTCCTGTAGTAACCTGTTTGAAGATTCTATATCTCCCATGACTTCAGCTTCCCTGATCTTGAGTTTCAGTTCATCTATTTTTTCCTTTCTGAGTATTTGATTATATTTGTTTATAAGATCGTCAAAGTATTTTTCTATGTTATCAAAGTTAAGCGGCATTGCATATAACCTGGTGTAAAGCGCCTCATACGGCGATCCAGCGAACACCGAAGGCAGGTCGTTGATGAGCGTAAAATTGTCGGCGCCGAGCATAAGTTCCACCATGAGGCGAAGTTCAGCGCAATCCGAATACGATATATCGACCTGCGAAAGCAGCCTGGAGAGACATTCGACGTTTTGTATAACCAGATGCAGCATTTCCAATTGGGTCTTGCGCTTAACGTTGGTTTCCGGCGAAAGTATGGATTTATTATCCGGAGCCGTGCCGGAATTTTTATTTTCCTTGAAATCGCGGAATATGTTTTCACGTATTCCATCCTCTGAAATTCCAAGTTCCTGGGATATAAGCGAAATATACTGATTTCTTGTTATTTCAGACGATATTGAACGCAAGTGCGGAGTAAGAAAGTTTATTATAGCGGTTTTGGACTCGATATCGTTTCTGCCGAATTTTTTATATGCATAATTTGTTAAAAATCTCGTGAAGGGCTGAGCCTGCGAAATGGCGGCGCCGGTTTTTTCGAGCCCGAACTTATTGATATATTCGTCCGCGTCCTTCGCTCCCTCGAATTTAACCACGGATATCTTTATATCCGCTTTTGAGAAAAGCTCGAAATTTTTCATCGTGGCGCGTATCCCGGCTTCATCCATGTCGTAGAGAAAGATGACGTGGTTGCAGTTGTTTTCAATATAATTGACATGGTATGGTGAAAGCGTAGTTCCGCATGTGGCGACGACGTTTTGAATGCCGGAGCGGTGAAGCGAAATAAAATCGAAGTAGCCTTCCACCAGGATAACTTCCTTCGTTTTAATTATAGCATCGTGAGCGTAATTTATGCCATAGAAAACGTAACTTTTTTTGTAAGTTTCCGTCTCGGGAGAATTAAGGTATTTTGGAGCCACATCAGGCCTGACCGCACGCCCGCCAAAACCAATGGTTCTAGAACTTCTGTCAAATATAGGAAATATGATCCGTCCGAAGAAACGGTCGAAATGCTTTCCTTCGGCGGTTCTGGAAACAAGGCCGGCGCGTTCGAGATCGCCATGATTGAATTTCTGCGATTTTAAAACCGCATTCATGAATTTGTTAGGGCTGAAAAAAGAATAGCCGATCATGTATTGCTCTATATCTTCGTTCGTCAGACCGCGCATATAAAGATAATTCCTGGCGGCCACCGCTTCTTCGGAAGATGAGGCGAGGACCTTGAAAAAATAAGCGGTCGCATCGCTGAGCAGATTATAGATCGAACGGTTTTTATCGCTGTCGTCCTTTACCATCCCGCGGCGCAGCTCATCCGGGATATCTATACCCTGAAGCCTTGCTAGTTTTATCATCGAATCTTTGTATGAAATGTTCTCGATCTTTGAAACGAATTTTATGACGTCGCCGCCCGCCTGACATCCGAAGCAATAATAAAATTGTTTTTCGGAATTGACTGAAAAAGAGGGCGATTTTTCCATATGGAAAGGGCAAAGCCCGGAAAAGTTCTTTCCGCTTTTTCTCAGCTGCGTATAGTTCGAAATGGTGTTGACTATGTCGTTCTGGCTCTTAACGCTGACGACGAATTCCTGAAATTTCTTATCTTCCATCATTTTTCCTTCAAAAAAATATAAAGACAAAAACAAAACATACGTCACACCGATATTTGGGCTAAAAAGCTCAAGTTAAGCATAAATATCGGCTTGACGCATATGTTCACTAAGATATGACCGGATACCTATCAAATTGTTATCATATAATTATACTTTAAAATTTGGGTTTGTCAAGTATAATCGAAGCTAAAATAGATTTTTTTATATTTTTTTCGCTGAAAAGAGAATTTATATCGAACGCCGAAGTTTCTTCGCCCCTTATTTGACCACGCGCATCAACCTCGGCCGAGTTACTTTTATCGGAAGAACTCCGTTTTTTCAATTTGGCGCGGCTTTTCAGGTTTGCCTTGCGCTCTGAGGCTATG
>Ga0116170_10004896_pt1 | contig 12121 bp, 12 predicted proteins | sample AD_JPNHW1_MetaG_FD_89797 | JGI IMG/M metagenome (GOLD analysis project Ga0116170, IMG submission 89797) | Active sludge microbial communities of municipal wastewater-treating anaerobic digesters from Japan - AD_JPNHW1_MetaG | ecosystem: Engineered > Bioreactor > Anaerobic > Digestate | place... | reverse complement strand
GAAAATTAAATCTAATATAACCAAATTTGTGTATGTTAATAACTAGGTCAAAATATTGGACTACAAAATTTTACTTTGATAAATTCCACCGTAAATTTGGATAAACTTCAAAGGAAATGTTGGGCAAAGCTGAAAAGAATCCTCAGCTAGACTTACTTAAAGTTCAGCTGGTGCATTTCATAAATCCTGAGCATGAATTATGTAAACTTGCAGCTAAAATTAATTGGGATTCGGTTGAAATTGATTTAGCAAAATATTATAGCCCAAAGGGAGCCCCTTCTGTCCCTATCAGAACAATGGTTGGCCTAACAATACTTAAACAGGTTTTTAAGTACGGTGAAAAACATGCAATCCAATATTGGCTTGAAAACCCGTATTGGCAGTATTTCTGCGGAGAAATTTACTTTCAATATAAACCACCTTTTTACTTCCATGACTTCAGCTCTTTTCGGAAAAGGATTGGTTCAGAGGGTTACTCAAAGATTATAAAACTTTCAACAGAAGTATTTGGTAAAGAAGGTGCAAAAGCATTTAGGAGTAGGAGAGAAAAATACACGAAGGTTATACCAACTGGTGCAATTAAAAGGATGTTTAGTCGGATTCGGTTTAAGTAATTAATTTTAAAAAAATAGATATAATGAAAAACCCCGTTATGAAGAAAACATAACGGGGTTTTACTATTTATTTAGTCTTTATTTTCCTCCTGCTTCAAGATGTTCAAGTAAGTACTTAGTCAGCTCGGTATATAGGTGCATTGTTGTGCCCTTTCCTTCAAATATTCCATGAGAACGATTTGGATAAGCAAGCATTGTAAAATGCTTATTATATCTGATAAGTTCGTTTATGAGTTTTTCAGTACCCTGAAAATGAACATTGTCATCACCAGTTCCATGAACGATAAGCAGATTTCCTTTAAGATTTTGAGCAAAAGTAATTGGAGATCCCTGTGTGTATGAATCAGGTGATTGTTGAGGAATTCCAGCGTATCGTTCTTGATATATAGCATCATATAAGTGGATATCAGCAACTGGTGCAACGGCCATACCTGTTTTGTAGATATCAGGGTAGCGGAACATAGCATTTAGTGTTGATGAACCACCGCCGCTCCATCCCCAAATAGCATATCTGCTTGGATCGATAAAGCTAAACTTTTTACCAACCTCAATCGCTGCATTTGCCTGATCAGAAGAGTTTAAAATACCTATTTTCTGGTAGATAGATTTTCTCCATTCTCTTCCTTTTGGTGCAGGAGTTCCTCTTCCATCCAAAGTAATTACTATATAGCCTTTTTGTGCTAGCATTAAATGCCATAAATACTGTGAACCACCCCAACGGTCGTTAACAGTTGTACTTGCAGGTTCTCCATATACATAGAATAATACAGGGTACTTCTTTGTTGGATCAAAGTTGTAAGGCTTTATCATCATCCCATCAATATCAACATTACCCTCAATAGTAACTTTGAAGAATTCAACAGGTAGTTTTTTAAGCTTAGCATAGTTTGCTTTTAGCTTTGCATTGTCAACCAGTTGCTTTACAATTTTATGATCAGGAAGTGATATTAAGTAACTCTCAGATGGATTTTCAACTGCTGTAAAGTTGTGAGTTGCCCATGTTCCATTAGGTGAAATATCGTATGAGTTTGTTCCTGCAAAATTTGCTGGAGTTAGACGTTCTGGTTTACCTTTTCCATTAAGTTTTATCCTGTATAGATATTTCTGAATAGTGTTATCAGGTGAAGCCATATAGTAAACGTACCCTTTAACATCATCAATAAGTTTAATCTCCATCACATCAAAATTACCAGAGGTGATTGGTTTAACTGTTTTACCATCGCGAGAAATAGTATAAATATGCTTCCAACCCGAGCGTTCGCTAATCCATGTAAATGTTTTTCCTTTATCCAACCACTTAACATCGTCAATTGGATCGAGCCATGCAGCATCTGTTTCAGTGAGAATATTATTGAGTTCCCCAGTTGTAGCGTTTCCAAGAAATACTTGATTAGTATTTTGGAGACGATTTAGGTATTGAATAAGTAGTTCTTCCGATGATGCAGCCCATTCCATTCTTGGAATGTAGTTGTTACGTGGATCGCCTTGAAACTTCATCCAAACAGTTTCTCCTCCATCAGCGCCAATTACACCAACTCGGCATGCAGAGAGGGTTTGTCCTGCTTTTGGGTATTGAACAGGAATAATATATGAATAAAGAGAATCGGTGTTATTGATCATATAAAAGTCGCGAACGCCAGAGGCATCAAGCTGCCAATAGGCAATATGCTTACTGTCGGGACTCCAACGGAAACCATCACGGCAATCAAATTCCTCTTCATAAACCCAGTCGAAAGTACCGTTGATCAAGGTATTTGACCCATTGGTTGTAATAGGTTTTATTTCGTGATTGGCAAGATTTTCAACGTAGATATTATGATTTGAAACATAAGCAGCCTTTGTTCCATCAGGTGATATCTTTGCAAACATCAAGCTTGATTTTGGCAACGTTTTGCCAAGCTGAAACAATGATTTAGTTGCTAAATCTAAAACCCAGAAATCTCCCTTTGTATTATAGCGCCAAACCCTTTTCCCGTTTGTAAAAATAATCATCTTGTTTGCATCTGGAGACCAAGAATATTCCTCAATAGTAATCGGATCTTTTAAATCTTGTGGTATTAAATTTTCAGCACTAACTAGTACTGTTGTATCACCTGTTTTTGGGTTAATCTTAAAAATGTCAACACCATTTTTAACTTTTTTAGATGGACTAAATGTTGAATATGAATTACCATCAGGCAACCATTCAACGCCACCAGTTCTTTGTCCTCGAAACTCAGGTGAACCAAAGATTCTGTCTAAGGAAAGCAATCCTTCATCGGTTTGGGCTATTGTAAAACTACTTAATAATGCTAGGTAGAAAATAACAAGTAATCTCTTCATATTGTTGAGTTTTAGTGATGTTTTATAAAATGATAAAATTAAAATAAAAAAACCGTCCTACAGAAAAGTAAGACGGTTTTGAGATAAAATCGTTTAATCAAACTATTTTTCAACAAACTGTTTTGCGTAGTATTTTGCTGTTAGTTTTTCACCAGTAGCACGTTTAATCATTTCATTCCATTGGTAATAACAACCTGGCATGAAAACTTTCTCCTTTAGGAATTTGCCGACCTCAGGGTGATTTACAAAGCTTACATTCTTATAGTCGGTATTTTTAAGAATACTGTCGGAAACATAATAGTACAGTTGAGATGCAAGTAGTTCACCCATTAAATAGTTATGGTAATAACATGGATAAAGTGCAACGTGAATTTTTGTTGCCCAATCTGGTTCATTACGACCTTCTGGTTTTTTAAGTAGTTGATATTTTTCAACAAGATTCCACCATAGAGCATTTAGATCCTGATCTGGGTTTGCGTACATTTCTTTCTCGAAACGATACATTACCTGAGCCCAACGGCTGAAGGTTAGCTGTTCAAGACGTAGTGATTTATAGCAAACATCGGCAATTTTTTCTTTTTGTTCAGGTGTGATAATCCCCATATCTAGCATCCATTGTGGATTACTTGCAAAACGGCCATTTATCATAGCAATTGCTTCGGTGGTAAATGTATGAGCAGCATCCCTTAAAAGGTAAGGTTTTTGTGGATCATAGTATTTTGAATAAACAGCATGGCCGTATTCATGGAGCATTGTATTCATCCAGCCCATGGATGGTTTAACGTTGCATAGAACCCTAACATCACCGTTACGATCGATATCAGTACAGTATGCATGCTGGTTTTTACCAGGTTTTTCGAATAAATCGGATTTTTTAACTAGATCATCAACGTTTAGGTTGATACCGTTATAGTATTTAGCAGTTAAATCAACTAAATCTTTATCCTTATAAAATTGGTCAAGGTCAACTTCATAGATCTTTGGTGCTTCTTGGAAGTACCTATTTTGGTAGTGCCAAGGCATCAGTTTTTCTTTTGAAATATTATACCTTTTAGCAAAATAATTATCAATATCACCCTTTAGCTCGGCAAATGCACCTTTTGTAAGACTATCGAGTTCGTTAAATAGAGCAAGAATTTCGTTTGGATCTTGTTCGGAAAGGGTCATGCTCATAGTATGGTAATTCTCATAACCAAGCGATTTTGCAATTTCATTGCGAAGTTTTACAATTGCAATTACATCAGCAGCAACCTCTTTTCCTATTGCCTTATGGGCTTTCCAAGCGGCTTCAAGTTCTTTCGAATTTTTAGAAGTTGATAGGATTTCTTCAATCTGGTTATCGGTAACTTTCTTTCCGTTTAGATCAGCTCTGAAGTTTGAGTATTTTTTCTCAAGCTCAGCTTCCATCTTAATTCTTTTCTCAAGTAGATCCTTACTTACCTGATTGCGTAGGAATGAAGGGTATAAAACTTCCATTTCACGATTAAGAATGGAATCTTTTACAAGCCCTGATTCTTTAATCTCTTTAAGTTCTGCAAATAAAGTTGGATCAGAGAAAAGTTGAACAAGTTTAATTTGAGCATCTTCTGATCTCTTATAATCCTCATCTTTTCCTGTAATAGAAGCATCCCAACTAGCAATTGCTGCTTCCTGTGAAAGAGGTTTAACTTGTGCTTCGATTTTAGCTACAAAGTCGCGAAGTTTACTTTCCATTTTCTCCTGTTTTGAGGTACATGAAAAAAACATCAATGGTAGTATTGATGCAAATAGAGTAATTAATAATCGTTTATTCATTTTTTGTTAGTTGTATTAAGACCCCAAAATTAAATAAAATGAGGATGTTGTAGATTGAAAACTGTTTTTTTTTAGAAAAATTCTTTGATTAACCCCTATCTGGTGGGTTTCCTGTTAAAAAACGCATAAATCGGGGATGCATAAATCGATCAACTCGCTTCATAAACTTCCAATTCGACGTGTCGAGTCGATAACCCAAAAAGAACTCAACGTGTCCAGAATTCAATGAAAGTTCTGATTTTTCATGTTTAACTGTCGATGTTTCACCGTATACGGATAAACCCCAATAGTATTTGTCCCCATTTCGACCTAATGAGAGTCGTGTAATTGTTCTTAGGGCAATGGTATTGTACTCTTTTTTACTTCCATCAGTTGAAGACCATTGTGTCTCATTTTGTAGAGATAATCCAGGAAGAAGTGTGAATGAGATAAAATTCTTTTTCCAAAGGGTAAAAAGATGTGAGTAACCGAACGATACACCTATGTTTGAAAAAATAACCCCCGTTAGGTCAAACTTTGGATCAACGTATTGCTTTATTACACTCGGAACAATTGATGTATCGGAGCCGACTCCATTAATTGAGAAAAAACCTCCGATCAACCAGCTACCACCACTTCGACGCATTGCTTTTGTGTAAGTGTATGCAGCATTTGGTGAGTACCTATCAGGACTGAATATGTATGTAACAGAGGCAGCAAGCGATACGGTTTGAAGGTTTGGTGCTTGTGGGTATGGCTTTTTATTACTCCAGTTAGAGATATAGTTTTTAGGGTCATCAAGGTAAAATCCTTTATAGCTTTTAAGCGTTAGGTCAACAGTAAACCTACGCATTGTGTAATGAGCCTCAAAATCAAATTTTTGAGTTTTGCCATATTTTATATCATCTTCTTTTGATGAGGGTAACATAAAGCTAAAACCAACACTTAACCAAGAGTATGAAAAACCAAAACCTACCAAAGATTGCGGATTAGGTTTGAAAATAAGATTATCCTCAATTTTTGGATTCTTGATTTCAACCTGAGAGTACGATGGACCTACTTTTGCATAGAATTGAATAGTTTTTGGAAAACTTACTACTCTTAAGGTATCGCTGGAATACGCATGGAATGAGATTAGAATAAAAATAATAAGCGAATACCTTATCGAGTTCCTCATCTTTATTCGATTTTAATGGTTAAATGTAACCATTTTTTATTTTGTACTTTTGCATTGTTAATATTTTACCTTTATATGAATTTGAAAACTGTATTGCAGAGATGTAGTGATATAGGCTATTTCAAAGTAATTGCCTATGTGATTTTACTGTTTGTTATCCTATTTTTTACATTAAGAAATAGTTTAGTTAGGGTTGTATTTAACCATAAGTGTTCAGTAATTGAAAATAAATATAGTATTGATATCAAAACTGATAGGGTAGGATTTTCTGGGCTTAGCAATATTTATATTGAAAACCTTTTAGTAAAACCCGTGAATAGGGATACTCTATTTTCACTGAAAAGGGCAGAGGTGAGGATGAGTTTTTTAGACTTGATTTTTGCCAAAGTAAACCCGTTGGAGGTTTGGCTCTCCTCCCCAAAAATCAATCTTAATGGGAATAAAAAGAGTTCAAACTATCTGTTTTTGTTAGGCCCAAAAACCGATAGTCTTAGTGAAAAATCTTTGGCTTACAACGATCAAAATAATCAGAATAGTAAACGACAAGCATTGTATAGGCTTATAAGGGCTATGTTTGGATTGACAACTGCAAAATACCACATCAGTGATTTAGCACTTACATTTTCCGATTCATCCTACAACGCATCAATATCGACTACAAAATTTGAGTCATCCAAAAAAGGCTTCGATTCGCAGCTAACCTTGATAGAGAATGGTACAAAGGGTTACATTCACCTTTCTGGGTTTACCGATAAACATCATTCAAGTATTCTATTCAATATATCGATGATTGGCGGTAAAAGGCCACTTCCAATCCTTAATCATAAGCTTGGTTTAAATTTAGCATTCGATACTTTAAACGTTAAGTTAGAAGCAAAAGAGCTAAATTCTAATAGTATTCAGCTTAACATTTTATCATCAGTCAGCTCATTGGAAGTTTTTAGCCAAAGGCTATCTGATCAAACTGTAAAGGTTAATCGTGGTGGTTTTAACATCGATGTTTCTATTAATCCTGATTATTACCAAATCGATAGCACATCAAGCTTTAGTATTGATGGGATTAATGCTAAACTATTTGTTGAATATATACCTAAATCAGAACGAAAATTACTGTTTAAACTTTCAACCGATAAGTTTCAAACCCAAAAGTTATTCGATGCCTTACCCGAGGGTTTATTCACTAATTTAAGGGGAATTAAAGCGAATGGAACAATAGAGTACCGTGTTGATTTTCGGGTTAATTTGGATAAACCGGATAGCGTTTACCTAAAGCCGAAATTGGTTACAAAAGATTTTTACATTTTACAGTATGGTAACAGGAATTTTGCCAATTTGAACGATACATTTAGCCAAGATGTTTACGATGAGGGTCGGTACATCAAGACAATTCACATTGGTTCAAGGAATAAGAATTTCAGAACGTTTAATCAGATTTCACCTTTAATCGTTGATGCTGTAATAACTTCTGAAGATGGTGGATTTTTTAACAGCAATGGTTTCGATATTGATGCGCTAAAGTATGCCATTTCGGAGAATATCAAGCAGAAGAGGTTTGCACGTGGGGGAAGCACAATTACCATGCAGCTAATAAAAAATCTTTATCTAAGTAAAAACAAAAACTTATTTCGTAAGGCTGAAGAGTACATGATCGTTTGGTTAATCGAAAGCCAACAAATTGTTCCCAAAGAGCGTCAGCTTGAAATTTACCTTAACATTATTGAATGGGGGCCGAATATTTATGGGGTTACTGAGGCTTGTCGCTACTATTTTGGTAAAGATCCAAAGGATGTGAACCTTGATGAAGCAATTTACCTTGCAAGCATTATTCCTCGGCCAAAAAAGGTGAAATGGCTTTTCGAAAAAGATGGCAACCTAAAATCGTTTATGGAACAAGATTTCAAGTTCGTTGCAACAAAGATGGTTCAACGGGGAATGATTACTGAGGATCAATTTAATTCACTTACCTATAATGTTAACCTTTCGGATCAAGCAAAGAAAATGTTTAACGATACAACTACATCAATGCCTTATGATTCGATATTTATCGATGAAGTTCGCTTAAATAGTGATACTACTTTACTTTTGCATTAAAAGTTTGTAAATTAGATATTTGTAATGCCTACTTGTTGTGCATTATAAATATCTAATTATCAATTAATAAGATTATGACCAATCAACTATCGAAGAATGTTGAAGCTCTTGCTGAGAGTATTCAATGGTTTGGCCAAGCTGCAATTAAAATTCAGTATGCCGGAAAAACAATCTATTTTGATCCGTATACCTTAAAAGCAAACGATAAAGCAGATGTAATCTTCATTACTCATCCTCATTTCGATCACTTTTCCGAAGGAGATATTAAAAAGATAGCAATGGATGAAACCACGTTTTTCTGTCCCAATGAGCTTGTGGATAAGATCAAGAATTTAGGTTATAGCAAGGTGGTTGGAGTTGCTCCGGGGTATGAATCTGAGTGGAAAGGGATTAGCATTAAGGCTGTTCCAGCCTATAATATTGTGAAGACCGATAAGCATCCATTGGAAAAAAAATGGGTTGGGTATATAATCTCTTTTGGTCATGCTACTATTTATCACACTGGAGATACTGAACGAATTCCCGAGATGAAGAATGTGAATTGCGATATTATCCTTTTACCCCTCGGACAAACCTATACTATGAACTCCATAAACGATGCGGTTAAAGCTGTAATTGATACAAACGCATCGGTTGCAATTCCTATACATTATGGTATGTATGAAGGGAAAGCTGAAGATGCAGTGAATTTTAAAAAATTACTCGAAGAAAGGGTTCAGGTAATTATCCCAATAGTTAAATAATTAACTCTGAAATCACCTTTAGCTTGCTTTAATATTATGGAAAACATTGGTAACATCGTCATCTTCCTCAATCTTTTCAATAAGTTTTTCAACTTCTTCTAATTGCTCTGGGGTTAATGGCTTTGTATCGTTTGGAATTCGTTCAAAGTTGAAGCTTAAAATATTCATTCCTTTTTCTTCTAAAAAACGCTGTATTGGACCAAAGTGCGAAAATTCAGCGAAGATCATAATGCTTTCTTCTTCAGCAAAAACCTCTTCAACACCAAAGTCAATGAGTTCTAGCTCTAATTCCTCAAGATTAACGCCTTCTTTCATCTCCACCTTGAATGAGCATTTTCGTTCAAAAAGGAAATCAAGCATACCCATTGTTCCAAGTGTTCCACCAAACTTATTGAAGTAGCTGCGAATATTTGCAACAGTTCGGGTTGGGTTGTCGGTCGCTGTTTCAACAAGAACTGCTATTCCATAGGGTGCGTATCCTTCGTAAACCACTTCTTTGTAATCCTTCTGATCTTTTTCTGTAGCCTTCTTAATAGCCCTTTCAATATTATCCTTAGGCATGTTTTCCGAGCGGGCGGTTTGAATTAGCAACCTTAACCTTGGGTTATTCTCAGGTTCGGGGCCGCTTGCTTTTACAGCCATTGTAATTTCTTTACCAAGTCTGGTAAATACGCGAGCCATATTGCCCCAACGTTTTAGCTTTCGTGCTTTACGGTATTCAAACGCGCGTCCCATAGTAAATTTTTTTTTTTGTTAATTTTAAAGATTTGCAAAGATATAAAAGTATAGAATTCTTTATGCATCCCTTTAATCCATTATTTTTAATTTCAAATTATCTCATATATTTAACCAATCTAAATTGAAGAAAACTAAAACTATAATAAGCTGATAACATGAAAAGTAGAAGTGACATTTCGCAAAGCGAGATTGATCAGATAATTAATGGGGCAGTAGTTTGCCATGTTTCAATGATTGATACCGAGGGTAACCCCTACGTTCTACCCTTTAATTTTGGTTATAAGGATGGTCGATTATATATCCATTGTGCGCCAGAGGGTAAAAAAATTGAAGCATGGAAGCGTAATCCAAATGTGTGTGTCGCATTCAGTAAAGATTACGAGATGCGAATTCAGAACGAGAAAGTTGCTTGCTCTTACTCAATGAAGTATCGAAGTGTACTTATACATGGCAAGGTGGTTGCAATTGATGAGTATTCAGCTAAGATTGATGTACTTAATATTGTGATGAAGAAGTATTCAGAAAAATCGGATTTTAGCTATAGTAAACCCGCCGTTGATAATGTTAAAGTATTTGAAATTAAGATAAATAGGATTGAAGGAAGAGTATACGGCTATTAATTTGATACTTTTGAAAAAGTTGATAAATATCACCCAAAAAATGTAGTAGATAGCTGACTCTAAATTTAAAATAGCCTATATTTATTTTCTAGAATATTGAAAATAAATCTTAAAAATACGACATGGCAAGCATTCGAGATTTAAAGAAAGATATAAAATACATGATTAACCATTTTATTCAGGAATGCTATACCCAGTTAACTTATTCGGTTGTACTTGATCAGGAGAATGCTTTAGACATTATTTCTGATGCATTAACCCTCGAAAATGATACCTTAAAAAAGCTTAGCTCAAAGCTAATACCCAAGAATAATTCCGATAAAAAGCATTACAATAAAATTGCTGAGGATTTTTATAAACGAGTCATCGAATTAACAGAACGTTTGCATTCTTTAGAAGAATAATAGATATGGAATCCTTTATTGATCTTGCTCGGAATCGATATAGCTGTAGATCCTATAAAAACCAGGAAATACCAAAGGATTTGTTAGAAAAAGTATTAGAGGCTTCAAGAGTCGCCCCATCGGCTGTAAATTTTCAACCTTGGTTTTTTGTTGTTATTTCCGATGATTCCCTTAAAAAAATGGTATCCTCCTGCTATTCCCGAAATTGGCTCGAAAGCGCTCCTATTATCATTGTAGCATGCGGTAATCATAGTCAATCATGGCGTAGAGCCGATGGTAAAGACCATTGCGATATCGACGTGGCAATTGCCATTGACCATTTGATGCTTGCTGCAACGGATTACGGTTTGGCTACATGCTGGGTTTGTAAGTTTGATGTAATGAAATGTTCAGCGTGCCTAGAATTGCCTTCCCATATTACACCTATTGCCATTATCCCCATAGGTTACCCGAATGATACAGTTAATCCTAATAGACATAAGGATAAACGAAAACCTCTTAATGATCTTGTTTTCTGGGAAAAATTTAACCTTTAAATTCCAGCTCTATATTTTTTCACTTCTTTTGATAATTGCTTTGCATTCCCTTCGGTTAATCGATTGAGTTCGGCCCAGAACCTAGGACCATGGTTTTTATGCAAAGTATGGCAAAGCTCATGTAAAATGATATAGTCAATTAGGTTATTTGGCAGCTTCATGAGGTATAAGCTAAGGTTGATGTTGTTTTTGGGTGAGCAGCTTCCCCATCGGGTAGATGCTTTATTAATACCAACCTTAGCGTATTTGTATCCAAATTGTGAAGCGAGCTGTTTAACTCTATTTGGCAAGTAGTTTTGGGCTTCGAGACGAAATGCTTGTTCAATCCCTTTTATTGCTACCTGCTGAACCTTTTCGTTGGCGATGTCCATTGAATTAGGATAGTACAAATTTATCTTTCCTAATTCCATATTAATATGAATCTTATCTATATCAGCCGATATGAATTGAAGGGTATGCTCTTTCGTTTTATAACCTTCCGATTGGGATAGTTTAGTCTCTTTTGTACTAAAATATTCAACCTTTTCAATAATCCATTTAGATTTAGTTAGTACAAAAGATTCGGCACTTTGGAGCGAAAGTGTTCCTGGTATTGTAACCTTAACTTTTGAAGAGCTTTTTACAGAGATAGAGAGTCGTCTTGCTCTTAGGTTTCTTTTATAGGTAATTACCCCAATTCCAGGATAATTAACACTTTTTGGGTTTGACTTAAGCAATTCTATTTCTTTAATATCCAGAGATTAGAGAACTTGCTTTTCAGTTTTTTCATAGCATCATTTGCTTCGTTATGTGAATTATACGAACCTAATGCTACAGCATTCATTCCCGATGGTTGAATCACAATTATTCCTTTTTCCCCGGATTTTTTAAGTTCTTCTATATATTTTTCAGCATATTCGCGGTTCTTAAAGCTTCCAGCAATTATATAGAACTTAACCCCATTTTGGTTTGTTACCGTGTGGGTTTCCTTTTTAATTTCATTTTTAACTTGTGCATTCTGAATTATAGTATTCTTGATTGCTTCTTCTTGTTCGTTCTCCTTTTGCTTTATAGCTTCCTTACCGTTTTCGTTATTTACCTCCTTGTATGCCTTTTCGATTTCT
>Ga0116170_10004895_pt1 | contig 12123 bp, 13 predicted proteins | sample AD_JPNHW1_MetaG_FD_89797 | JGI IMG/M metagenome (GOLD analysis project Ga0116170, IMG submission 89797) | Active sludge microbial communities of municipal wastewater-treating anaerobic digesters from Japan - AD_JPNHW1_MetaG | ecosystem: Engineered > Bioreactor > Anaerobic > Digestate | place... | reverse complement strand
GCATTACTTCAACACTCGCCGCATTAAGGCAAAACTTAAGGGCTTGCCGCCCGCTCTTCACAGATTGCAAACCCTTAAGGTGGCTTAATTCCTTTTTTGTCTAACTTTTTGGGGTCAGTTCAATTGCGCGAGCCGTTTTTTTTCAGCCCTTTTTATGATATACTATTTGAGATTATTCGGTTTCCTCTTATATATGGGTTTGAAAGATCACATCACCGTCAGGGGGTTTGCATATGGCTACCGGCACCTTCCACCCGGCGCGTCTGCGGGGAGTGGCTTCTGTTCCACCTGCAAAAAGCGAAGCGCATCGCGCACTTTTACTGGCGGCGCTGGGCCGGTTACCCTGCCGCCTCCATGGCTTCACACCGCCGTTATGCGATGATACACAGGCCATGATAAACGGAATCGTCGCCCTGGGCGCGACCGTTTCACAGGAGGAGGATACCCTTACCGTACTCCCCGTTCCCGATGGTCGGACCCGGCCGTTCCCTGTGGAATGCGACGTACACGCATGCGCCGCGGCGTTGCGCATGCTGATACCCGTTTTTCTGGCGCGGGGGCAGGCCGTGCGCTTTACCATGGATGACGGGCTTTATTCGCGCCCGTTGGATGCTTTCGCGCCGTTGATCCAAAAGTTGAACGCGACTTTGATTCGCACACCCTCAGCGTCAGGCCGCCGGGCAACGGTAGAACTATCCGGCCTGATGCCGGCGGGCGATTACGAGATTGACGGTTCCCTGTCCAGCCAGTTTGCCTCTGGGCTGCTCATCGCGCTTGCGCACGCCAGAACGACTGCCGGTTTGTCTGCTCCGGCAACACTCACGATAAAACCGCCGATTGTAAGCCGCCCCTATCTGGATATGACGCTTGTACAAATGAAGCGTTTCGGCGCGGAATATGAGGAGCATGGCGGTGGATTGTTTGCCTTGTCGCCAATCACACAGTCCGGCCCGGGCGACGTGACCGTATCGCCGGACTGGTCGCAGGCGGCTGTGTTGCTGTGTGCCGACGCGATAGGGTCGGGCGTGATCCTGTCGGGGTTGCGTTCACCGAAAGCCGGAGAAACCAGCCTGCAGGGCGATGCCCGGATTATGTCCATTCTTCGGGAAATGGGGTTGCGCATTCGCAACCTGCCGGAAGGGCTGATGGTTTGCTGTCCCTCCCACGCGGGTCTTTCCCCTATCGAAATGGACTGCAGCGACATCCCCGATCTGGCCCCCATTCTGGCGCTCACGCTGACGCAGGCCAACGGTATTTCCACGCTGACCGGAATCAACCGCCTGCGGGTGAAGGAATGTGATCGCCTTGCCGCGACACAAACCCTGCTGACCCGATTGGGCGCGCGTGTGGAAGTATCCGGGGACGACGATACGCTGCGCATCTGGGGGCCTGCTCCGCTTACGGGCGGCTTTACCGCAGATTCACAGTCCGATCATCGAATGGTTATGCTTTTATCCGTCGCCGCGCTGAAATGCTGCGAACCCATCACGGTTAACGGCATCGAATCCATCACAAAATCCTGGCCGGGTTATCCGGCAACCTATCAATCGCTGGGAGGAAAAATAACATGAGCGGCCGTATCGGGCGCGCGTTGGGCGTGCAGATATTCGGAGAGTCCCACGGGCCCATGGTCGGCGCAACGGTAGACGGCTTCCCGGCAGGGTTTCGGGTTCATATCGAAGAGCTGACCGCTTTTCTCCAGCGCCGTGCCGCAAAAGGCGGCGAATTATCCACACACCGGCATGAGGCTGACGAACCGCGTATCGTCTCGGGTATCAAGGATGGAGTGACGACGGGGTATCCCATCACCGCCCTGTTTGAGAACGCGGACCCGCATTCGGCTGATTATGCCTTCCTTCCAGACCGTCCCCGTCCCGGTCACGCTGATTACCCCGCCCTTGTAAAAAGCCACGGGTATGACGACCTGAACGGCAGCGGGCACCACAGCGGCCGCCTTACCCTGCCCTACGCATTCGCGGGTGGGTTGGCGCTGCAGTATCTCGCTTCCCGTGGGGTCACGGTCGCATCCCATGTATTCCGTATCGCCGGAGTAACCGATCAGTTGATTGATCCGCTCCACCCGGATATGGCCGCTTTGCTCGCCTGTCGTTCGCAGGTGGTTCCCACCATTTCTCCCGAGGCGGGAGAAGCCATGCGGCAGGCCATCACAGCCGCCCGTAACGCGCAGGATTCTGTCGGCGGCGTCGTGGAGCTTGTAGCCGTAGGGTTGCCAGTCGGCCTTGGTTCGCCGTTTTTTGACGGTGTGGAGGCCGTGGCGGCTACCCATCTTTTCTCCATCCCCGCCGTAAAAGGGGTGGAGTTCGGGGCTGGTTTCGGAGCCGCGGAAATGTTCGGCAGCACATATAATGACCCTTATACCATTCTGGGCGGCCGGGTGGTCACCACTCAAAATCACGCGGGCGGGCTGTTGGGCGGACTGACCGACGGGATGCCGGTGATCGCGCGTGTCGCTTTCCGTCCCACGCCATCCATCGCCAAGCCGCAACATACTGTCAGCCTGTCCGGGATGCAGGATGCGGAATTGTCCGTTCACGGCCGACATGACCCCTGCATCGTCATCCGTGCCTTGCCGGTTGCGGAAGGCGCGCTGGCGCTTGCATTATGCGACCTGTGGCTGCAAGCCGATGGCAACGCAAATACGGAGGAGAAATAATGCTCACAAAAAATCAGGAACTCATGCTGACCTGCACAGGGTTGGGAGCGGAGCTGGAAGGCATTTGCCGCCATGAAGGGCAAGCCGTTTTTGTGCCCGGCGCTCTCCCTGGTGAAACAGTTGAGGCGCGAGTGCTGATGGTTCGCCCTTCCTTTGCCTATGCCCGATTGGACAGGGTTTTAATTCCTTCCCCGGACCGGCGGGAACCCTTTTGCCCCGCGTACCGCTTTTGCGGCGGTTGCAGCGGGCAGCACATGAACTATTCTTCCACACTGGCGGCGAAACGGCATCAGGTTTTCGATCACCTGACACGCATCGCTAAATTGCCCATCACCGAAGCGGATGTGCCGCTGGTAATCGGCGCGGATGATCCCATTCATTGCCGCAATAAGACCAGCCTTCCCATCGGCGGCACCGCGCAGACGTCAATGCTCGGTTTCTATAAGCGCCGCAGTCACGATATTGTTTCCATCGAGAATTGTCCTGTCGCAATGGGTGATTTAGGCGGCGTAATTACTGCGGTAAAAGCATGGATGCGGGAAACCGGCGCGCCGCCTTATGACGAAAACACTCATCGCGGGCTGCTCCGGCATCTGGTTGTCCGCACCAGCCGTGCGGGAGAAGTGCTGGTGGTATTGGCCGTCACATCGGCTTCGCTGCCCAACCCGGAAAACCTGATCCGTCGGCTGCAAACCGGCGTACCCGGCTTTAAAGGCCTGCACATCAGCGAAAACCGGCAACATAATAACGTGATCCTCGGCGATACCAGCCAAAAACTCTATGGGGCTGACGTGATCACCGAAACGCTGCTCGGTCTGTCGTTTGAAATATCTCCCTTATCTTTTTTTCAGGTCAACCCCGCGCAAACGGAACGCCTGTACCAGCAGGCGCTGGCTTTCGCCGCCCTTACCCCGCAGGATACGGCGGTGGATGCCTATGCGGGCGCAGGCACGATCTCGCTTTGCATGGCACGGCATTGCAAACGGGTGATCGGGCTGGAAATCGTTCCTCAGGCTGTGGAGAGTGCGCGTCGCAACGCGGCCGCCAATCATATTGAAAACGCCGAATTTTCCGTCGGCGCCGTAGAGGAAAAACTACCGGAGCTGATCCGGCTGGGGTTGCGTCCGGATGTGATTGTTTTGGACCCACCCCGCAAGGGCGTGGAACCCGCCGTGATCGAAGCGATTTTACAGGCGGCGCCCCGCCGGGTTGTGTACATCAGCTGCCACGTGCCCACGCAGGCCCGTGACGCGGCGCTTCTCGCCGCGGGTGGTTATCATTTCGCGGGCTGTCAGCCGGTTGATCTGTTCTGTTATGCGGGCGGCGTCGAAAACGTGCTCTGCATGGAGCGTCCGGCCGACTGAAGATCCCTGTTCCTTCCGGCAAAGTAACAGCCTGTATAAAGTGCTGCCGCGTGCAGGAGGAATGTCGTGTTTTCTGCCATATCGGCAGATTGTCGACAGACCGCCGATCACGGATCGGCCTTTATACAGGCAATGGACGCGCAATGCGCGCCGCTTCGCATCGGTCCCGTCGGGAGGACGAGCCTTCGGGCATATACGCACAGAATTTCCGGCGCATACGCCATCCGTCCCACGCCGTGGCGGGCTTTATCTTCCCATGCGATGGGCACCGGCGGTGTTTCCGCCGAAAAATGCTTAACCGACTTTCGCCGCGCTTGGGATTGCGGTCAGGTGTGCGCCTTCCGCTTCCTCCAGCGTCAGTTCACGCAGGTCGCAGGCGCTTGCACGGGCCATTGCGAGCGCGGCGTCTGCCAATACTTTATGCCCCTCGTCGTTGGGGTGAATCCCGTCGATGCACATCAGCTGATCGTACTTCGGCTGTGCTAAAAACGCATCCCGCAAGTCCAGCAGGCGGCAATGCGTCGCCAACGCCACACTGCGCACAGCGTTTGCGTAACGTTCCTGCCAGCGGTAAATATGGTTCACGTCGCCAAGCGCGGTCAGAACGTTTTCCGCATTCAGTCCGCGCGTGACCCACATAAAATACTTCTGTGGGTCCAGCGGCAGCGGCGTAATCAGCATCGGTCTCATTCCGCGCGCGCGAATTTCCGCCACAAACATGGACAGACCCGCTTCGAAATCCGTCAGTTCCACGCGCGCTTTCACGGGTTCATTCGGGTGTTCGGACACGTAACGCCAGTCCAGGTCGCAATCGTTTCCGCCAAACTCCACGGCGTTCAGCGCGCCCGGTTCCGGGGTGAAGGCTTCAAACAGCTGCAGGCCGTCCATAACGGTTGCCCCCATGTTGGAGTGGTTTACCACCTTGCGGTTCAGTTCCTTCTCCAGCCGGTTTACGCAGCGTTCCCGCGAAATTGCGTAGCGTTCTTTTTGCTCGTTATATAAAATTCCTCTTGCAAGCGAATCTCCCCATACATGAATATCCGAGCACATCACGCATATTCACCGTCCCGTCATCTAGTATCGTTTACCAGTATACGCAGTTATTCTAGTTTGTCAATATGATCTATGTAAATTTCTTGTCGTTTTCTTTATCGTATGCTATACTGTGGTATGCAATGATCCCAGCACGGAGGTGTCTTATGGAAGATCGTCAGCAATTATTCGCAGATCGTCTGGAAACCTTTGCGCCCGTACCCTGGGAGCAGATTCCGGATTTTGGGCTTTACATGGATCAGGTGGTTACCTTCATTGAAAAGCAGTGCCGCACCCTCTTTGTGGATGGCGAACGGGTGTTTACGCCCGCCATGGTGAATAATTACGTGAAGTTTGGTTTGGTTGGCCGCCCGAACGGAAAAAAATACGGCCGCGAGCAGCTGGCACAGCTGCTGATGATCTGCGTGCTCAAGCAGGCCGCATCCGCCGATGGATTAAAGGCGCTGCTGAAACCCGCGGACGGCCAGACGCTTAAAGAACATTATGAGCTGTTCTGCCAGACAGAAACGGAAACCTTCGCGACTCTCGGCAACGTGCTTCCATTACCTTCCCCCATGATCTGCGCCATGCGGGGGGCGGCTTATCAGTTTCTTTGCAATGCCCTGCTCGTAAGACCGCCGCAACCCGCGCCGGAACCACGGCACGCGCCGAAGCCGGAAACCGCCTCCGCCAAATCGGTAGAAGCGCTTCAATCCGCACGAGCGGAAGAAGGAAAATCCATACCGCCAGAGCCGGCAAAATAATCCGGTATATCTTTCAGAACTCAACCTTTCGGGGATTTGCTTGACGGGTGCAAGGAAAATAGTTACAATATTGAGAGAGACATCGTCCGCAAACACAGATTGTCTGCAGACCAGCCGACAGGAAACGGGGCGTGATGGATGGGCAGGCGAAAAAATCGCATCAGGGTGCCCGCAATCGTCGCGTTGATTGCGGCGTTTGTGCTTTGCGCGGCAGTAGCAGCCTACGTCGCCCTCTACCCCAGCGCGGACGGCACAGTCACTTTCGCGGACGACCCGGTTTTTGTGGACGCGAGCCATACGGATCAGGGGTATGTCATGGTCAGGCATCAACCCACCCAGAAGGCGATCAAGCTACGGATCATCAAAGGAAAAACCACCTACACTTACGACTTGAACACAGATAACGAGTACGAAACCTTTCCGCTTCCCCTTGGCAGTGGAAAATACAGCCTGCAGGTTTTTAAGCAGGTTTCAGGGAAAAAATACACCCGCGAGTCCAGTTATAATTTTAACGCGGAGCTGACTGACGATACGCTCCCCTTTTTATATCCCAATCAGTATGTATGGTACACTCCGGACAGCGCCGCTGTGCAGAAAGCCGCTGAACTCTGCGGTGATCTGGACAGTGACACAGACAAAGTGACGGCGATCCGCCAGTATATCGACCGGCACATCACCTATGATTACGCGCTTGCCATGACGGTAAAAAGCGGCTACGTGCCCGTCGTGGACGATGTGCTGTCCAAGGGACGTGGAATTTGCTTCGATTACGCCGCGCTGCTCGCCTGCATGCTGCGTACTCAGGGCGTGCCCGTAAAACTGGTGATCGGTTACGCCGATCAAAGCTATCATGCCTGGAACAACGTATTGGTCAACGGGCAGTGGTATCGCGTGGATACCACCGCGGAAGCCAACGGAATGAAAGTTGCGAATTATACTGAAGAGCGGGTTTATTAACCTCAAGGAGGGACCTTTCCATGGCGAAAGAGCGGAAAGCAAAGCCACGCCGTTCACGTTTGGACGCGGAAGAACTGTCGATCCTTTGTGAGCAATTCGCGCTGATCCTGCGGTCCAAACTGCCATTGCACGACGGTGTGGAAGCCCTGAGCGAAAACTATCGCCATACCCATCTTGCCGATCAGATGGAAGCAATGCAGCAATCGGTTATGGCCTCCGGTTCGCTGTACCGTGGCATCGCAGACGCGGGGATTTTCCCGCGCTATATGAGCGAGATGGCTCTGATTGGCGAACGTACGGGCGAGCTGGACAATGTGATGGAAGGGTTGTCGCAGTATTACCAGCGGGAAGCGAAAATCAGGCGGGCCGTCATCAATGCCGTCGCCTATCCGCTGATCCTGCTGGCCATCATGGCAGTGCTGATCGCTGTGTTGATTACGCAGGTGCTTCCGATTTTCGAAGGGGTTTTCCGCGGCATGGGCGTTGACACAGCCGGCAGCCCGTGGATCAGCGCGGGGATCGTCACAGGCCGGGTTGTGCTGTTCGCGGCGGGGATCGTGATTCTTCTCACCCTGCTTTCGTTGCTGCTGATCCGTCTGGACCGAAGCGGCCGTTTCCGTGCTTTCCTGTTCCGCTGTATTCCTCCGCTTCGGCATACGGAAGAAAAGATCAGCGCCGGCCGCTTCGCGTCGGTGATGTCCATGATGCTGAAGAGCGGCTTTCCGCTGAATGAAAGCCTGCAGCTGGTAAGTGGCGTGGTTAATAACCGGCAGGTGGCGGAGAAGGTGGAGACGGTACGCCAGCGGATGGAAAAAGGCGAGTCCTTCCCCGACGCTGTCGAACGAATGGGCATCTTCGAACCGCTGCACTGCCGGATGATCCGCGTGGGCGCTCAGGCCGGACAAACCGATGTGGTGATGTCACGACTTGCGGCGTTATACGAAGACGAGGTGGATGACTCTATCACCCGCGCCGTTTCGATGATCGAACCTTCGCTGGTTGCGCTGATGTCCGTTATCATCGGCGCTATCCTGCTCTCCGTGATGTTGCCGCTGCTGTCGCTGATGGGCGGTATGGCCTGATCTGTCCCACTGCATCGAAAGGAGGCCGCGCATGAAGAACAAACCCTTGCTGAAGGGGATTCTGATCACGCTTACATCATTTGCCGTGATCCTTCTTCTTTTCATCGCGGGATTATCGCTGGTAAACCGGAAAGGCACCGGCGAGCTGACAGAATCGCTGAAAACCTCCGTTCTTCGCGCGGCGCTTACCTGCTATGCCGTGGAAGGGCGTTATCCTTCCGATTCAGCCTATCTTGAGACTTATTACGGGCTATCTTACGACCATACCCGTTACATCGTTTCGCTGGATGCCTTTGCGGATAACATCCTGCCCGACATCTCTGTTTTACTGATTGGGGAGGTCTGACATGAAAAAAGAACTGTCCCCCCTGTCGCACAGCATCCCGTCCGCGTTCCTTTTTCTGCTGATCGGGCTTTTCGCCGTATCTTCCATTACGCTCACGCTGATTGGCACACGGGTTTATCGCCGCGTTACGGATACGGCTGCTCACAACAGCGACTCGCAAATGGTGCTGAGCTACCTGTGCAATAAGGTGCGCACATTCGATACAGAAAACAACGTGACTCTGACAAAACGGGACGGTCTGAATGTACTCAGCCTGTATGAAACGCTGGATGGCGATCCTTATGAAACGGACATTTATGCCTGGCAAGGCGCCATGTGGGAGAATTTTCAGTCAACCGGCGATCCGTTCGCACCGGAAAACGGAGAACGGCTGGTGGACCTTCAATCGTTAACCTTTACCCTGGTATCGCCCAATCTGCTGGAAGCGTCTGTCGTAATGTCAAGCGGAGAAAACCGAACGTTGCGTATAGCGCTCCGCGCAGGCGCGGCTGAGGAGGCGAATTGAGCATGCGAAGCCATCAAAACAATCTGCTGTTGATCGAAATGGTCATCGTGATCCTTTTCTTCGCTCTTTCGCAGGCCGTCGTTCTTCAGGTATTCACCAAAGCACAGCAAATCAACCAGGACGCACAGATTGCCGATCATGCCCTGATGCGAGCAGAGGATACGGCGGAGACACTGGCGGCTCAGGCTGATACGGAAGCGGCATTGTTTTCGTTGGGATTTTCGCTACAGGATCAACAATACATTCTGACAGACGAAGATGGATACAGGCTGGAAGCTGGGATTGAGCGTTTATCACAGCCTGCCGGAATCCTGACGACCGTGGAAATCCGTGCATACCAGAAAGACCATTTGCTTTTTTCACTGCCTGCAGTACAGTATCGGGAGGCGACCGCCCCATGACGAATCTCCGCAAAACCGGAAGCGAATATCGCGTTGGCGTTGGCGCCAGCTCCGTACTGATGGTGCTGGTAGTGCTTGCTCTCGCAGCCCTGAGCCTGCTGTCGCTTGGCAGTGCGCGCAGCAACGCGGCGTTGTCCGACCGAAACCGCACGATGACCCTTGGCTATTATCAGGCAGCGGCACAGGCTCAGCAAACCCTTGCGGCAATGGATGAACTGGCGCAGGAGAATGCTTCCGTGGTAACGGATGCCAGTGGATGGAACGCTTTGTTTGCCCGAAACGGTCTGGGCAACATAACGGTCGGGGAGGATGCTATCTTTTCGTTTACCTTAGATGCCGGGGCACAGCGTTCTCTGGTCGTCGAGGGTAACTTTACACCTGCCCTCTTCCCGCGCCTGACGCTTACGCGGCACGAGTTGATCAGTCACTCCACCGAGACGGACAATACGTTGAATCTGCTGGAACCATAACCCGATGTCCCACCCGGACTGGGGTAAAAAGAAACAGGTGAAATTGAATGGACGAGAACCCTTATCTTCTTGAGGATATTCTGCGCGGAATACTCGACCAGAAAGGCTCCGACGTATATATCATTCCCGGCGCGCCTGTCACTCTGAAGGTGAACAATCAGCTTAAACCGCTATTCTCAAACAAGCTGATGCTTTCCGAGTGTGACGATTTGATCCATCAGATTTACGAGCGCGCCAGTCATCGCCCCACTCAGCGTCTGCTGGAAAACGGAGACGATGATTTTTCCTTCGGTTTGAAGGACCTTGGCCGTTTCCGATGCAACACCTTCAAACAACGCGGTTCGCTGGCGGCGGTACTGCGTGTGGTGCCTTTTTCCCTGCCCGATCCGAAGGTGCTTCACATCCCGGATTCGGTTTTATCGCTCAGCCACAAAAAGCGCGGCATGGTACTGGTGACCGGTCCCGCCGGCAGCGGAAAAACCACCACGCTCGCCTGCCTGATTGACCAGATCAACGTCAACCGAAGCGGTCACATCATCACACTGGAAGACCCGATTGAGTATATCCACCCGCATAAGCACTGCCTTGTTACCCAGCGCGAAATTGAGAACGACACCCTGAACTTCGCGCACGCACTGCGCGCGTCGCTCCGGGAAGCGCCTGACGTGATCCTGCTTGGAGAAATGCGCGATTACGAAACCATGCAGACCGCGCTGACCGCTTCTGAAACCGGGCATCTGCTGCTTTCTACGCTGCATACGATCGGGTCCGGTAAAACCATTGACCGGATTGTGGATGTGTTTCCCGCGGCACAGCAACAGCAGGTGCGTATCCAGCTCTCTATGGTGCTGCAGGCCGTTGTGAGCCAGCAACTGATCCCTACAGTGGACGGAGGAATCGAACCGGCTTTTGAGGTTATGATGGTCAACAGCGCCATTTCCAACATGATCCGGGAGAATAAGATTGCGCAAATCGACAATGTTATATATGCCTCTTCCTCCGAAGGGATGATCTCGATGGATAGCGACATCCTGCGCTTGTATCAGGCTAAACGGATTTCCCGTGAGAACGCTCTTCTGTATGCCATCAACCCGGACACGCTGGTAAAACGGCTGTGAGTATGGATCGAATCCTGATTGTAGGTTGCAGTGGCAGCGGTAAATCTACGCTTTCCCGAAAACTCAGCGAGCGTACCAGCCTGCCCGTCGTTCACCTGGACCAGTTATTCTGGCAAAGCGGCTGGGTCAGCGTCAGCCGGGAGGTTTTTGATCAACGGCTTTCCGATGAGCTTGAAAAGCCAAAATGGATCATTGATGGCAATTTTGACCGTACGTTACCACTTCGTCTTGCTCGTTGTGATACCGCGATTTGCCTGGATTACTCCCGCCGGACCTGTCTTACCGGTATTGTGAAACGTGTGGCGGCCAGTTACGGACACACTCGGCCCGATATGGCAGAAGGCTGTCCCGAACGGGTAGATTGGAGTTTTCTCAAGTGGGTCTGGAACTTTCCAAAGAAACAATTGCCTGTGTTGCGCCAGGCTCTGGCAGACGCAGAGAAGAACGGGGTACGGGTTCTACGATTTAAAAACCGGAAAGCCTGCCGGGAGTGGCTGGAATCGCTCCCGGCAGGTACAGTTAATTCAAACGATAAATGTGATCCTGTCGCAATTTAAAACGGCGCGACCCTTGTCGGGTCGCGCCACATTGATATACCCATCATGGAAGAATACGATTGAATAAGCTTTTATTCCACCTTTTGCCCGCACTCCGGGCAAAACTTCGCGTCCGGCTTCAGCTCGGCTCCGCAGGTTTTGCACTTTTTCGCAGTGCTCTGGGGGGCACCGCATTCCGGGCAGAACCGGCTGCCGACGGGAATCGGCTTACCACAGGCCACGCAGGGTACCGTTGCGGTCTGCGTCGCGGCAGGCGTGCCGTTCATGCTTTGCGCAAACATCTGCCCCATCGCCGCGCCAGCGCCCATGCCTACGCCCATCCCTGCCATGCCGCCGCCCGGATTATTGGCCGCCTCGCGCATAGCCTCCGCTGCCTGGAACTGGGAATAGCGGTTCAGGTCACCAACCACGCCCATGGACGTGCGTTTATCGATGCTCTTTTCCACTTCTTCCGGCAGGCTGATGTTCTCAATCACAAAGCTGGTCAGCGACAGCCCGAGGGATTCCACCTTGGGGGACAGCGCCTTCAGCGCGTACTGGCTCAGTTCTTCATAATTGGCAGCCAGGTCCAGCGCCGGGATTTTGCTCTCGGCAATCGCATCGCTCAGCCCGGAAACCAGCGTGCGGCGAATTTGACCTTCCACATCTTCCACGGTAAACATGGCGTTGGTTCCGAAAACCTCTTTCAGGAATACTTCCGGATTGGTTACGCGGAAGGCGAAAATACCGAAGGCACGAATACGGATCATCCCGAATTCGGCGTCACGCATCATCACAGGGTTGCTGGTGCCCCATTTACGATCTAAAAACTGCTTGGTATTAATGAAATAAACATCCGACTTGAAGGGCGAAT
>Ga0116170_10004892_pt1 | contig 12127 bp, 15 predicted proteins | sample AD_JPNHW1_MetaG_FD_89797 | JGI IMG/M metagenome (GOLD analysis project Ga0116170, IMG submission 89797) | Active sludge microbial communities of municipal wastewater-treating anaerobic digesters from Japan - AD_JPNHW1_MetaG | ecosystem: Engineered > Bioreactor > Anaerobic > Digestate | place... | reverse complement strand
GCTTCCAGAAACTTTTCCCGGATTTCCTTCGCCTTCTCACATGCTATATCAATTATGCGGTAGGCCTGTTCGGGCTTGAGCATGCCCTTGCCGCTCTTCTGCGTGCCGCAGATATTGCCCTCCACAGTGGTGATGATGGTCAGCTTGGTGTTGGCAATGGCCTCTTCATCCACCCCTGGGTCGAACATGAGGACATCATTGAACTCGATGGCCGTGGTGGCCACGGGTATATCCCGGATGGGCAGGATGTAGTCCTCCCCCAGGCCGAAGCGGCTGGCCGGAACCTTCGTGGACAGCAGCGCCGCTATGGCTCCCAGAGACGCCGCATCCAGAATATTGCCGCAGTCGTCCAGGATATGCACATCAATGAATATGATCCAGACCTGCTTGCCCGGCACAATGCATAGGGCCTCCAGGTCAACAGCCTTGGATTCGCGCACGCCGCGATCCACGAGGCGAGCCAGCTCAATTCCCGTCTCGCTGGGCGGGCCGGGCTCAAAGGAGGGCGAGGCCAGGGGCACCAGCTCGGCATTGGTGATGATGACCCCCCGATTGGGCGAGTCCTGGAATGGCTCTCCCGGCTGCATCTTCACTCCCACCAGAACCTGGCTCTGCCCCAATTTCACCAGGGCGCTGCCCTCCGCCTTGCGGATGACGTCCCTCTGTATGGAGATCTCTCGATACTGGTCAAATGTCCTGCCGTCCATCCTCTCTCCCTTGAGGAGCAGGTTGTAGATGAAGTCCTTCTTGATCTCGGAGATGACATTAGTCACAGGCATGCGCCCCCTTTCTTTCCGGCTCGGTCATCTGACTGTATTTGCCGACTAAAGCAGCCCTCTGCAGCTCGTATATGTCTCGCGCTCCTTTCATGGCCATCTCCACGGCTCTGTGAAACTCATCCGGGCTGAGCCCTCCGTCCATCTGCATTAATGTGATGTCTCCGCCGGGAGTCATGGCTATGGGCAGGTCCGCCTGGCCGAAGTTGTCCTCCTCCTTCATGGGATCGAGGACGATGGTATCGGCGACCTTTCCGGCGGCGCAGGACGAAATCATGCTCTTCATGGGAATTCCCGCATCGGCCAGTGCCACAGCCGCCGCGTTTATTCCCGCGGTCCTGGTTCCGGCATCGGCCTGGAGGACTTCCACAAACACATCGATCACAGATCTCGGAAAGAAGCTGGTCAGAATCACGGGCTCCAGTGCCTCGCGGCTGACCTTGGACAGCTCATACGACCTCCTGTCCGGACCGGGCCTCTTTCTCTCCTCAACGGAGAAGGAGGCCATGTTGTATCTGTAGCGCACAATAGCCCGGGTAACCTCCTGCAGATGTCGGGGGTGCACCTCTCTCGGGCCGTACACTGCCGCGATTACTTTATTTCCGCCCATTTCGATGTAACAAGAGCCGTCTGCTCTGGCCAGGACACCCACCTCGATCTTCACCGGACGCAGCTCGTCCGCCCTCCGGCCATCCAGGCGCAGTCCGTCTTTGAAAAATGATATATCAGTCTCATCCATAGCGATCAACTTCTGGTCCCTTTTTCCCGCTTCAAAAAGTCCACAATCCTGTCCGTGAGACCGTTGGTGTGGGCTTCCCTCTCAATCAGGGTAATGGTCCTTAGAGCCAGATCCATATCCTTTGCACTTCCGCTGATCCAGATTCTGCCGTTCTGGCCAACGAATATGCTGCAATTAACCTCTTTCTTCAGCATGCTGATCATGGAGCCGCCTTTGCCTATGAGCCTCGGAACCCTTGTATGGCTGATCTCGATAACCTGCCCGGCTCTGATGGGGCCGAGCTTGCGATCGTTCAAAGTAAGCTCCACCTTCATAGTGGGATCGACATCCTTCACCTTGGTCATGATCGAGCTGCCGATGCGCAAATGATTGGACATCTCAACATTGTCTATCCTCTTGGGATACTCGGAGATGTGCAGCAGCCCGTCATAGGGGGAATTGATATCCACGATCCAATTGGAGAAGGTAATGTCCTTCACCACGCCTATGACGTTATCCCCCGGACCGGGAATATACTTTCCCGCCAGGGGTATGACATTTATCTTGTCCCTAAAGTTCGCAAGGCCATAAAGCAAGGAATAGACGCTGCCGTCCCTGACGTACGTCCCCTCGCCTGACCTCTTGGCATCCTCAGAGAGAAGATCACCTGGTACTACCACCTTGCGATCCATGTGCCTTTAGCTCCCGTCCTCAATGCTTAAGAAGCTTCGTCTCAGCCTCTCCTTTGGTCAGCCGGTTGATGAGCGCATAAAATTCGGTCTGCATACCCGCCGGTATCCGGACCACTCCGATCCAGGCTCCGTTGTTCTGCCATGCCTCCCGGCTGAGCTTGCCGAAGGCTGCGACCTCTCCATAGGCTTTGGGGGCATAGGCGGGCGGGATCTTCACCGCCACCTCCACCTCCTCAAACCGGATGGGGATAAGGGGCCGGATGGCCTTCATGGCGATCTTGACCAGCTCATCGGTGGATTTGGTGGGATCGATGTTGACCCGAGCCTCGCTCATGGCCTGCTCGATCCTGGCCGGAGGATGAGGGGTCTTGGTCTGGGGATTGATGGCATTTCTGGCGATGGTCTCCACCACCTGCCGCCGTTTATTCTCTATGAACTGCTTTCTCTGCTCGGCGGTGAGGCTGATCTCGCCTTTTTTGATGATGGACTCGGCGATGGTGAGGGCGTTGGTCGTGCCGAAGGCCTTTACAAGGTCTTCCTCAGCACTTCGGTCGCCCCTTGAGGCATTTTCAAATACGTCCTCCACGGCCAGGATCTCTTCCAGATTGACGCTATCTCCTCGCTTCAGAGCCAGTGCTCCGTCCGGATCTACCAGCACTTCGAAGGTTGTGCCGTGGGTCTTGAGACGGGCAGGTACTGCGTCATCCAGTCTGACCATTCCTATGCCTCTCCTTTCTCTCCCTTGTCGCCCTTCTCTCCCTTATCCTTCTCCTCTTTGTTGCTGCTCACCTGAGCCTTCATGCGGCTGACATAGTCTGCCACTTCCTTTTCGGTGAGCTTGAAAAACTTCCTGTCGCCGAGTTTGATGATGCCGATCTCAGTGGTGGCGGCCTCCACTTTGCCCTCTGCTGCCTTGTAGAGGGCTTCCAGGCCCATGAGGACGGCCTCGTCCATGGTCAGGTCCTCTCTGTACTTCTCCTCGAAGACCTCCATGACAGCCGACCGGCCTGCTCCGATTCCCGTGGCCTTGTACTCCAGAAGTGCTCCGGAGGGGTCGGTCTCAAAGAGGCGGGTCCTGTCCTCCTCAGCTCCGATGATGAGCAGAGCCGTGCCGAAGGGGCGCACTCCGCCATACTGAGTGTACTGCTGCTTGAAGTCGCATATCTTTTTGGCCAGGGCCTCGACTCCAATGGGTTCGTCGTAGACCAGGCGGTTGATCTGGCTCTCCACCCTGGCTCTGTCTATCAGGACGCGGGCATCGGCCACCAGGCCGGATGTGGCGGCTCCGATGTGCGTGTCTATCTGAAATATTTTTTCAATGGATTTGGGCTCCATGAGCCGGCTGGTAATCCTTTTGTCAACTAATACGGCCACTCCGTCCTTTGCTTTAATGCCTACGGCCGTAGTTCCTCTCCGCACGGCCTCGCGGGCATACTCAACTTGAAATAGTCTGCCGTCAGGGCTGAATACGGTAATCGCCCTGTCATAACCCATCTGCGGTGCCATCTGCATCCTCGTGTCCTCCACTTAAATCAAAAGAGGTCAGCCCCAGGAATCGGGTGTCTGATCCCATGTTTACATTTCGGTCGTCCGGACAGAGATCGACTTTTACACCATGGGTGCGAATAATACACCCGGAAACGTCCTTCAGCTCGATTCTTCTTCCGTCGCTTTCAGCACATATTTTACTCAGTCTTGGTAAATACTTTTCTCTAGCGGATTTGATTGTCCCTGAGATCCCTTTTGTATGAAGCGCGGCTCTGACGCCCCGCACGGAATGAATACAGGCCAGTGCCGCCCGCGTCTCCATCTCCCGGCAATGTCCGAAGCGGAGCAGTCCGCGGCGGCCGTCAAAGGAGATCAGCTTGAGCCGGTTATGGCCGGCACCCAGATCGCCGAACAGGGAGAACTGGGAGGCGTGGATCTCGCTCATCAGGTCTTTGGGCAGGATCTCCCCTTCTGCCTCCACCTCAAAGGCCATATACCGTCTCCGTTCCCGCAGCACGGGAAGCCTGCTTCTCATAAGAGCTCCACCCCCGGGCCGAGCCACTTTCTGCGATTCAAATTCACTATCCTGCCCGGCTGGGTCAGGGCCTCTTCGGCAGCAGCAGGATCAAATCCTGCCGCCTCTGCCAGGGCCAAAATGTCCCGGGGAGAGCGAAGGTCCAGGTGCGAGCTCGCCCCCATAGTGATCATGATGGTGAGACGGAACTTGCCGGCCAGGTCCAGGTTATGTCGCAGGGACTGCATCCATCTAGCTCGCGAGCTGCCGCGCAGGTGGATCATGGGGCTCAAATCAAAGCCTACGGCCAGACAATTGTCCCGGGCGGCCCTTGCCGTAGCGATATTGAGGGGGCGGCGGCTCTCGCAGGGATGGTGGAGCATATCTACATTGGGGTCTTCAGCGGCGGCGCGAACCGTCTCGTCGCTGCTGCCCTGCACAGCCAGAAATGGATATTTGGGGCGCAGGGAGGCGACGCGGCTCTTGATAGCTCTGGCCCCGTTATGGCTGGACGGGCGTCCCGGCCCGGCGGCAGAGGCGTCCGCGCCGGAGCCTGACCTGCTGGCCCCCATCCCTGCCCTGCCAACCTCGGCGCCCACGATTACCTCGATGCCTTTGATCATCTGGGCGGCCTGTAGCCCGAATATCCTGCCCGGATCGCTGTTGCAGATGATGATGCCTCTATAGCCCAACTGTCTTGCCGTCAGGGCCAGGCGGCTGGCTGAGGCTGAAGATTCCGGAAAAGCTCTGACGATTTCGTAATAGCTCATATGAGATCGCTTAAGATCTTCAAGGCCTCATCCCGTCGGGCGGGGAAGGTCTTGACGAGGATATTGACGTCCAGGGCGTCCTTGGAGTCGGTCAAATGCACCAGGCCCCGGTAGGCCGATTGCTTGTCCAGGCGCAGGTGAAAGCGGCCCATGCCCTCCAGCCTCTCCGGCAGCTCCCGACGCAGTGCCAGCAGATCCTCTGGGGAGAGCTGCTCGCGAAGGATGGTGAAGAAGGAGGAGGCTTCTCTCTTGCGAAGAGACCCCTCCAGTATTTTGATCTCGTTTCCGAAATGGCCCTCTGCTTTTATGCAGGATATTTTATCCAGGGGCAGGAAGACCGAGAGCGCCTCGCGCACGCGGCCTTCGTCCTCCGTGGCGGCCACAAAAGCCCGGAAGGAGATCCTGTCAATCACTCTTACCGGCCTACTTGCCCTTGCCGTCGTGGGCTCTTATGCCCGGACGGGTCTTCTCTGTGCCGAAGCCCTTATGCCTCTGGCCCCTGCCCTTGCGACCGGCGCTGGTCTTGCCGCGCACGGCCCTGCCGCGGTGAACGTCATTGCAGACCCAGTTGAGTTCCTTGTCGCTGATGATGCTGGGTGAGGACGGGTCAACCAAGATTACCTCGTAGAACTTCTGTCTGCCGTCTTCGGCTACCCAGTAGGAGTTTAAGACCTCCATGTTGCGGAACCTTCTGCCGGCTCTCTCCTCCGCAATCCTCTGGATGGACTTGGCCATGGTGATGGTGTTGACGCCCATCTTGCTGGTCTTTCTGTTCCTCTCGTAACGGGACTTTCTGCGGCCGCCTCTTCTCACCTTGACGCGGGCCACGACTATTCCCTGCTTGGCCTTGTAGCCCAGGGCGCGCGCCCGGTCCAAACGGGTGGGCCTATCGATTCTCTGAACGGTGCTATCCTGGCGCCAGGCCTTGAGCCTGTCCTGCCTCAGTGCGCCTACGTAGCCCTCTCGGGGAGAGGACCAGGCTTCACCGATATAACTGTAAAAAGACCTCATTCTTTTCACCTTAACCGGTTCGACCAAAGGGTCACATTCCGGTGCGAGAAGGGGGGTAGAGGTAATAGGAGATAAAGGTTTGGGAGGGCGCATGCTATGGGCGCTTGCTATCTTACGCCCGGGGATAGGAGCCCAGCACCTTAACCAGGGCCGCCTTCTCCTTTATGGCGGCGATGGCCTCGCCCACCAGCCTGTCATCGACGTGCCCCTCCAGGTCGATGAAGAAGTAGTAGTCTCCCAGCCCCCTCCGGCTGGGTCGGGACTCGATGCGGGTCAGGTTGATCTGCCGGCCGGCAAACTCCTGCAAGATGGCATAGAGCGCGCCGGGGCGGTCTTTGTCCAGGTAGACGACCAGAGAGGTTTTATCCCTGCCTGTGGCCTTTGCCCCGGCTTTTGACGCCACTATGAAGCGAGTGACATTCTCCTTCTCATCCTGGATCTCCCTGGCCAGGATCTTCAGGCCGTACTTTTCTGCGGTATCGGCTCCGGCGATGGCTGCCATCTCAGGAAACTCCTGGGCCAGCCGGGCGGCGTGGCTGGTGGAGCCCGTGGTCCTGATCTCCGCCTGGGGATACTGCTCTCGCAGGAAGCGGCGGCACTGGGCCAGGGCCTGGGGATGGGAGAGGACCACCTTGACGGCCCCATTGCCCCGGCCCACCAGGCAGTGCCTGATGGGCACATTGACCTCTCCGATTATCACCACATCCAATCGGATGAGCAGGTCCATCACCAGGGTGACGGCACCCTCCAGGCTGTTCTCCACGGGAGCCACGCCGGCATCGATGCTCCCGGAGGCTGCCGCTTCCAGGACGCCCTCAAAGTCCTTGAAGTAGACCAGGCTCGCCTCCGGATTTCCCACTGCCCAGAGCAGGGCGGCCTTCTCGGAGTAGCTTGCTTCCGGCCCCAGTGCCCCGATCTTCAGGCTCAAGCGCTCTCCTGTGTTTTTTTGTCCAGATCGGCCAATAGCTCCTGGGCCCGGTCCACGCTGATCCGCCTCTCTGCGGCCATGCGGGCGGCGACGATCTCGATCATGTCGCATTTGGCTCCCGCCTGGACAGCCACGTTCCTGGCATGAAGGGACATGTGGCCTCTCTGAATTCCCTCCGAAGCTAAGGCGCGCAGAGCTGCGAAGTTCTGGCAGAGGCCCACCGAGGCGATGATGCGGGACAGCTCGTCGGCGCTGGCGACTCCCAGGATCCTGACGGCCGTCTTGGCAGCAGGATGGACCCTCGTCGCCCCTCCCACCAGGCCCACAGCCGCAGGCATCTCGATGCTTGCCACCAGGTCTCCGTCGCGGTTCTTTTCGTAGCGGGATAGCGACCGGTAGCAGCCGCTCCGGGAGGCATAGGAGTGCGCTCCGGCTTCCACGGCACGGGTGTCGTTTCCGGTGGCCAGCACCACGGCGGTCACTCCGTTCATGATGCCCTTGTTGTGGGTTGCCGCCCGGTAGGGATCGACCTGGGCCAGCTCTGCCGCCAGGAGAATCCCGTCCACCACTTCGTGCCCGCCTATGGCCTCCGCCTTGAAGACCGCTTTCGCCCTGGCCAGCCGCAGGTCGGCCAGGTTGGAGATGATGCGCAGGTAGACTCGCCCGCCGGTGATCTGCTCGATGCGGGGGGCGAGGGCCTCGGCCATGGTGTTGACGGCATTGGCCCCCATGGCGTCCCGGCAGTCCACGATGAGGTGGGTGACGACCATCGGCCCCAGCCGGGAGTCGATGACGTAGACCTCGATGTCTTTGACTCCGCCCCCGAATTTCACCAGCATGGGGTCCTTTTCATTGGCCATCCTGATCAGCTCATCCCTGTGAAGCAGTATGGCCTGGCGGGCGGAGAATGGGTCGACTATCCCGGTGGCCTGAATCTGGGCTCTCATCACCGGGCCGGTGCTGGAGGTGAAGAAGCCGCCCGCCTCGCGGGCCATCCTGGCTCCGTTGCTGGCGGCGGCGATCACAGAAGGCTCCTCGGTGGCCATGGGCACCAGCACCTCCCGGCCGTCGATAACGAAGTTGGTGGCAATGCCCAGCGGCACCTGGAACATGCCCACCACGTTTTCGACCATCTTGTCCGCCTGCTCCAACGAGAGGCCCGACTTTATCTGGGATATCTCCTCCGGGCCTATAGCCGTCTGTTCAGCCACAGCGGATAGCCGTTCTGCCGGGGCAAGTTTGTAGAATCCTGATATTCTGGAAGTCATGATTTCAGTTCCTCCTGCTCATTCAATCCGGAAGGGGAAAAACTTATTCCCGGCGGAGGATTTATTTTTATGGTCCGTCCATCCTATGGCCGAGAGATGATCAAATGAGCGACATAAAGTCATTACTTGAAGAATTGTCCAATGCGCACGGCATATCCGGATGGGAAGGATCTGTGCAGCAGATAGTGAGCCGTGAGATTGCCCCCTATGTGGATGAAGTGCGCGTCGACAGCCTGGGAAATCTCATCGCCGTGAAAAAAGGTGAGAGGCCCTCCATTATGATCGAGGCCCATGCCGATGAGATCGGCCTGATGGTAAAACAGGTGGATGAAAAGGGCTTTTTGCGTTTCATTCGCATCGGCGGCTGGTTTGACCAGACGCTTCTCAATCAGAGGGTGATCATTCACACCAGGTCCGGCCCCATCACCGGCGTCATAGGCTGCAAGCCGCCCCATGTCATGAAGGATGAGGAGCGAAAGAAGATCGTCGAGGGCAAGGACATGTTCATCGACATAGGCTGCGCGAGCCAAAAGGACGCGGAGGACCTGGGAATAATGCCCGGAACGCCTGTCTCCATCGACCGGACGTTCGCCACTCTCCAGGGCGACAGGGTGACCGGCAAGGCCTTCGACAACCGGGCAGGCCTGGTGGCCATGATCGAGGCCATGAAGAGGACCCGCTCCAAGTCGGCCATCTACGCTGTGGCCACAGTGCAGGAGGAGGTGGGGCTTAAGGGAGCCAAGGTCGCCGCCTTCGGACTGGACCCGGACCTGGCCATAGCCGCTGACGTGACCATCCCCGGCGACCACCCCGGCATCGAGAAGAAGGATGCACCCATCGAGATGGGCAAGGGGCCGGTGGTGGTGGTGGCCGATGCCTCCGGGCGGGGCATAATCGCCACTCCTCAGGTCATAGAATGGATGGCAGGCACAGCCCGCGAGTTTGCCATCCCCATTCAACTGGAGGCCTCGGACGGCGGGACCACCGATGCCACGGCCATCTACCTGACCAAGTCCGGAATTCCCACCGGGGTGATCAGCGTGGCCACCCGCTACATCCATTCGCCGGTGGAGGTCCTCTCCTTAAGCGACATCGACAAGTCGGCGGAGCTGATGGCCAGGTGCCTGGAGACGGCAGGAAGGCACTTCAGGATTTAATTGTCTGGTCTCCTCGCTATTTCGTATGGGCAATGAAGTGGTTCTTTGTCTCTGTGCCTCTGTGGTTTAGTCAGTCAGTTGGCGATAGTCAATCCTACTGTTACTGAACAAAACCACAGAGGCACAGAGGCACAGAGATGAGATTTACAACTGAATGACAGAGTGGATCAAGTTAAGCCGCGAGTAATAGCGAAGAGCCGACAAAAGCAAATAAAAAAGAACTTCAGCTTGAGATCCAGCCGGAGTGCTCCGGCTGCATCTGCCAAGCAGAATTCAGCTTGAGCCGATCAGGCTGATCACTATGAAGCCCAAGACCACACCGAGCACGAACACAACTGCAAATGAGGTGTAGATCAGGGATTCAGCGAAGTAGAATGCTTCCATTTTCTCATCTCACTACCAGAACCGGGATCGTTGCCCAGTAGAGTACCTTCTGCACTACGCTGCCGATGAGCAGCTTGGAGGCACCGGACTCGCCATGGCTGCCCATGACAATCAGGTCTGCCTTCTCTGCGCCGGCCACATCGATAACTGTATTTGAGGGTGCGCCTATTCTGACGATTGTGTCAACAGCCACGTTCATCTTGGCACCCATGGCCTTCATCTCGTCAACTGCCTTTCCGCCTGCGACCTTCAGCTTCTCCTCGACCTCCTTTCTATCGTGGCCAAGCTGTCTTACGGCGCTGGCGATAACTACCTCATTTACTACGTTGAGCGCTATGACCTGTGCACCAAGTGCCTTAGCGAGCTCTAAGCCCTCCTGCGCGGCTTTCTTGGACTTGTCGGAGCCATCTGTGGCGATCAGTATCCGCTTGTACATCCTATCCCACCTATGTGGCGTTTATCTCACTGACATTGTATAAATAGCTATCTTCCCGATTCCAGAATTCTCAGTGCCAGCAATGCCGCATTTTCCCCGTTATCGATGCCCACGCAGGCCACGGGAACGCCGGGCGGCATCTGAACTATCGATAAAAGTGCATCCAGGCCGCCCAGTTTCGCACTGACGGGCACTCCTATGACCGGACGGGCCGTCTTTGAGGCGATGACACCGGGGAGCGCAGCCGACAGGCCGGCAATGGCAATGAAGACCCGAGCATCGGTGCTCTTCACATACTCCTCCAGCTCTGCCGGATTTCGGTGAGCGGAGATGACCTTATGCTCGAAGGATGCCCCCCTCTCCGCCAGCCTGCCGGCTACCCTGTCCACGATTGCCTGATCCGATTTCGATCCGGATATGACTGCAATATCGACCATGACCATCTCCTCCGACCATCAACCCTCAATCATCAACCCTCAACCGTACTCGATTATCGTCTCCTCAGCTAGCCCTGATTTCTGCCTTGCAGCTCCTGCTGCTTGGACAGGCTCATATCGATCAGGATTTCGAATATGTTCTTTATCGCGCCGGCATCGAGGTTCAGCTCTGTGGCCAGGTCCATGGCCTGGTTGAGCACTCGCTCCTCTCTCTTCGGATCTCTGATAGGCCTGCCCTCTGCCCTTTTGGCCTCGAAGATCCTCTTGACGATGTCGATGCGCTGGTCTATGAGCCTTATGATCTGCCTATCGATCTCCTCGATCTCGCTGCGGTGTTCTGTGAGTCCCATCAAATCCCCCGGCCTGTGTAAGCCCGTCTGTTATTCGCCCTGGTTCTTATCACTCTTCCGCCCAGAGGACCCCAGGCGGCCTGCAGGTCTTCCATCTTTTCTCGGTCGATGACCGCGGCATAGGCCGGGCCGGTCCCGGAGAGGCTTGCCCCCAGGGCTCCGCTCTCCAGCGCGGTGATGATGGGCTCGGCGGACAGGCGCAGGGCGGCGCAGTAGGCCAGGCCGTTTATGGTCATGGCCCGGAAGTAGTCGCCGCGCATGGCCAGGTCGAAGGCCGCCTCTGCCGCCGGAGCAATGGCCCGTGAGCGGGAGACGTCGGTATCCCTGGAGAAGAGCTTTCTGTCCGGTATGAGGAGCATCACTTCGCAGGAGATGTCCTCTCTTTTGAGCAGCCTCATCTCCCGGTTGTCGGTCACCACCACGCCGCCCAGCATGGAGGCCAGGGCGTCGTCCAGGGCTCCGGTGATGGTCACGCCCACTTCTTTCGCGGCAGCGACGCCGATTTTAGCCGCCTGGATGAGTATCCAGTCATCCTTCTCCATCCCTCTGTCCGGCCCCTTTTCTGCCTCACTCTGTGCGTCCTCTCCGGCTATCTCCAATCCACCCAGGGCATCCAGGGCGGCGAGTACGGCGGCGTTGGCGGCGGTGCTGCTGCTCTTCAGGCCGCTGGCCACGGGAATATCGCTGGATGTGCGCACCACCGCGCCGATGTTGCCGCATCCATCCCTGCCCGCCCGACTGCCCTCTTCCCCGGCGAAGCGCTCCAAAACCATCTGCACGCAGCGCTCGACGAGGCGGGTGTCCACTCCGGGTGCGTCCCCCTTGACGATGCCGGAGCCGTTCAGCTCCACCTCCGCCTCCGTCGCCAGGTCGATTCCGAAGGCTGAACCCTTCCAGGTGGCCACGGCATTGAGAACTGTAACCGCGCCGCAGGCCCTGGCATAGCCACGACTTTTCATGCCTGCTCCATCTCGAAGATCTTTCTCAGCTTGTCCAGCTCTTTGACGAACTCCACCTGGCCCTCGCGAGAGTATTTGGCGATGAGCTTGTTCAGGTACTCCAGCTCGGTCACCGAGGAGACGAACAGGGGCTGATAGCTTCCCAGCTCGAAGAGGGGCAGAACCTGCACTCCGCCCTTGCTGGTCTCCTCCTCCAGCCCCTTGACCACCACAATGAATGTGAAGTTCCTGTAGCCGAG
>Ga0116170_10004891_pt1 | contig 12128 bp, 14 predicted proteins | sample AD_JPNHW1_MetaG_FD_89797 | JGI IMG/M metagenome (GOLD analysis project Ga0116170, IMG submission 89797) | Active sludge microbial communities of municipal wastewater-treating anaerobic digesters from Japan - AD_JPNHW1_MetaG | ecosystem: Engineered > Bioreactor > Anaerobic > Digestate | place... | reverse complement strand
CTCGCCGCAGGGCCCGCTTTCGCAGGCGCTGGAAATGTTCAAGAAGAACGAACTGCCCGAGATCACCCCCGCCGACTGCTGCCAGGGGCATGGCTGCCATTAAGCACAGGCTGCACGGGAGCTGCGTGGCCTGCGGGGAAAACAACCCCGCGGGCCTGCGGCTGAAATTCGAAAAACAGACCGATGGCTCAGTAAAAGCCGCCGCTTTTTGCGTGAAGGAATTGACCGGTTATGATGGGCTCCTGCATGGCGGGATAGCGGCTTTGATGCTGGACAGCGCCATGACCAACTGCCTGTTCTCGGAGGGCGTCACGGCCCTGACGGCCGAGATGACGGTGAAGTACAAGGCCATGGTCAGTATCGGCCGGGCGGTTATCCTCACCGCCAGGATCAAGGCGGACCGGGATCCGCTCTATCTTGTCTGCTCCGACCTGTCCCAGGACGGGAAGGTAAGGGTTTGCGCCGAGGCTAAATTCATGAGGACGGCAGCGTGATGGAAGAAAATATGATGCCGATCGGAGAAGCCGTAAAAAAATACTCGGGGCGCATGAACGATTCCGACGCCTCGGCCGCCACCACGCTCTATAAAGCCATGGCGGACCATCTGCTTCAAGACTAGTTTTTGTAGAATATAGATATGAAGTTCCGGTTCGTTAAAGCGCTGCTGTGCCTCGCCTTCGCAACCGTCGTTGCGGGGGCCTGGGACCTGCACATGCTCGGCTCCGCCCACGAGGCGGGGGAGAGCTGCCAGGTATGCGCCGTGGCCTCCGCTCCGGAACTCAATGCCGACTGCGGCAGCGACCTGCTGGCCGTGCCCCTGAATTTTATCGGGGCGGTTCCGGCCCTTTCCCAGCCTATGCCGGCGGCAGTTTCCTCAACAGTCTTCTCTCCCCGCGCTCCGCCTCTCCTTTAACCCGCAAAAGGTATCGCGTACCTTTGGGCTTTTTCCAGCCAAGACCCCGAAAATGTGCCTGGCACCTTTTTGGGTATGTTGATAGTTTTAAGGAGTCCTATGAAGAAAATATTTTTACTTTCAGTATTTTTAGCTTTTACGGGCATTGCGGGAGCGCAGGAGGCGGGCACGCCGCCGCAGGGTATGCGCGGCACGGCGCTGAACCTGCCGGACATAAGCGCCCTGGGCAACATCACCGGCTATCTGAGCGACGATAAGTCCGATACCGGCCGCAATGAGCTGGGGATACACGAAGTGGAGACCGCCTTCCAGGGGTACATCTACCCTGAAATGCGCGCCGACATCATCCTGGCCATACATAAGCACGACGGCAGTTATGAAAGCGAGATCTGCGAGGCCAAGGCCAGTTTCATGAACCTGGCTGCCGGCCTGTCGGGGGAAATGGGCAAGGTGCACATAGACTTCGGCCGCGTGAACAAGCTGCATACCCACCACCTGCCCATGGTGGACAAGCCGGCCGTGCTGACCAACTTCTTCGGAGACCATGAACTGGCCGGGCAGGGCGCCACCGCCAAGTATCTGCTGCCTTTCCTGCCGTTCTACACGCAGTTCCAGGCCGGCGCCTGGACCGTGGCCGGGCACGAACACGGGGTCACGGCTGATCATCCCGAGGATGTGCTGAACGTAAACGGGGCCACGGTTTCGGTCCCGTCGCTGGTGCATGAGGACGCCGACTTTTCCCCGGCCGGCAAGGTGTATACCGCCAGGCTGAATTCCTCCTTCGAGCTGGCCGACAAGACCGAGCTGGAACTGGGCGTGAGCGGGCTGAAAGGCCGCGGCGCGCATTACGAGGAGCATAAAGACAACGTGGAAGTGACCGGCGCGGACCTGACCCTGCGGTTCTGGCCTTCCACTTATCAGCGGGTAACTTTCCAGAACGAGTGGCTGCACCTTAAGCGCGCGGTTCCTGCGGGCACCCTGCACCGCGACGGTTTCTACTCTTTCCTGAACTACCGCGCGGACAAGTACTGGGATTACGGAGCGCGTTTCGACTACGCCGAGGGCGCCTGGCCGGCCATCAGCTACGAGCGTTCTGTGTCCGCCATAGTCACCCGCCACCTTACCGAAACCTCGTACTGGCGCCTGCAGTACAAGCACCGCAACCTCGACGGCAGGAATGTCAGCGAGGGCTGGCTGCAGGTCTCGTTCGGCATAGGGCCGCACAGCCACGAGCTGGAATAAGGCCGGACCATGAAAAAAATAATGATGACCGCCGCCGCGCTGGCCCTCTGGGCCGGCGCCGCGCGGGCGGAAATAAAAGTGGTTGCCGCCTCCAGCGACCTTAGGTACATCTGCGAACGCGTGGGCGGCGCCGAGGTAAAGGTGGAGAGCCTGGCCTCGGGAGACCAGGACCTGCACATGGTGGAGCCGCGCCCCAGCATGGTCTATAAACTGAAGAAGGCGGACCTGGTGGTGCGCGTGGGTCTGGACCTGGACATGTGGGTGGACAGCCTCATCAATGCCGCGCGCAACCCGCGCCTGTTCTACGGCCGGCCCGGCTACGTGGACGCCTCGGCGGGCGTGCCGTTGCTGGAGAAGCCGGAGGGCAAGGTGGACGCCGCAATGGGGGACATCCACATCTACGGTAACCCGCATTACTGGCTGGACCCCGCCAACGCGAAGATAATGGCGAAGAACGTGGCTGCCGGTTTCACTCGCGCGGCCCCGGACAAGGCGGCCGTGTTCGAGGCCAATTACGCCGCCTTCGCGAAAGAGGCGGATGAGAGGCTGGCCGGCTGGGCGGCGCGCATGGCAAAATATAAAGGGCTCAAGGTGATCACCTATCACAGTTCCTGGCCCTACTTCGCCGCGCGTTTCGGCCTGGGCGTGGCGGGCCACGTGGAGCCCAAGCCGGGGATTCCTCCCTCAGCCTCGCACCTGGAGGGTCTGGTGAAAAAGATGAAGGCGGAAAATATAAAGGTAATACTGACGGAGAGCTATTACCCGCGCAAGGGGCCGGATTTCCTGGCCGGCAAGACGGGCGCGGCGGTGGTGACAGCGGCGGTCAGCGCCGGAGGGACAGCGGACATTAAGACTTACTTCGACGTGTTCGACCGGGTGATAGCGGCGCTGGAAAAGGCCGCTGCGAAAGAATAAAGGCACGCTCCCGGGGCGGCGGTCCGCCCCGGGGCGTTTAAAAAGAATTTATGCTTGAGATAATGCTGCCGGCCGTGGCTGCGGCCGTGATACTTGTGGGCATACACGCCTACCTTGGTGTACATATATTGGCCCGCGGGGTGATCTTTGTGGACCTGGCGCTGGCGCAGATAGCCGCGCTGGGCGCCATAACCGGGGTGCTGTTCGGCCTGCAAATGCACACCACCGGCTCTTACCTGGCTTCGCTGGCGGCCACGTTCGTGGGCGCCGGCGTGTTCGCCCTGACGCGCGGTAAAAAAACAACCGGCGCCATGCAGGAAGCGGCCATCGGCATAGTCTACGTGGTGTCGGCGGCGCTGGCCGTGATGGTGCTGGACCGGCTGCCCGGCGAGGCGGAGCATCTCAAGGGCATGCTGGTGGGCAATATACTGTTCGTCACCTGGCCGCAAGTGCTTAAGACCGCCGTACTGTATGCGGCAGTGGGGCTGGCGCATTACGCTTTCCGCGAACGTTTCCTGGCCATCTCTTTCTGCCAGGACCAGGCTTGTCAGCCGGGCCTGAGGCTGTGGGATTTCCTGTTCTACGCGCTTTTCGGCGTAGTGGTTACCAGTTCGGTGGAACTTGCGGGCGTCCTGCTGGTGTTCGCCTTTCTGATAATCCCCGCAGTTTCAGCCGCGCATTTCGCAGCCTCGCTTAAAGCCAGGCTATGGCTGGGTTGGGCTCTGGGCGTTGTTACGGCTCTCTCCGGGATAGCTCTGTCGGCAGGTTATGACCTGCCCACCGGCCCGGCTATAGTTTGCGCGTTCGGCGCGCTGGCGCTCATTTCTTCAGCCGCCGGGCGCCTGCTGTGGCCGGAGGGGGGAGGCTGGCGGCCCTTAGCGCTGAAAACTTCCGCGCCGCCGTTGAAGAACATGCGGAACTCCGCGGGCAACGCTTGACGCCCATTTTTCTTTAGTGCTACTATATGGACATAGGTAACACTAATGGCCAATAAACTTGTCAGGTTCGGCGTTTCGCTGGAGGGAGAACTCCTCCGGCGGTTCGACGCTCTTATTGGCGCGGTGGGGTATACCAACCGTTCCAAGGCCATAGCCGACATGATACGCAAGGAGTTCGTCTCTGACGTGTTCGCCAGGGGAGGGGAAGTGGCCGGGGCGGTAACGATAGTTTACGACCACCACAAGCGGGAAGTCGTCAACAAGCTCCTCGATATACAGCACGACTACGGCCATACCATAATCTCGGCCCAGCATGTTCACCTCGATCACGATAATTGTCTCGAGATAATCGCTGTGAAAGGGCCCGGTTCGAAAGTCAAGGCGCTGGCGGATTCCCTTAAAGCGATCAAGGGCGTGAAGCACGCCACGCTGAGCGTGACCAGCGCGGGCAAATAATTTTTTTATCCATCGGTAGCACGAAAGAAATATTGATGGCACATTGGAGCACAACATGAAGAACACGTTCGTCATCCTGGCCCTGGGGCTGCTGCCGCTGCTGCCCTGCGGGGCGGCGGCGGAGACCGAGGTCTGGGCGGGAGAGGTTGTGGGCATAGCCGCCAGGCGCCCCAGACCCGTTGAAAAAACGCCAGGCGCCGTTAGCGTGGTGGTAAAGCAGGATATCGCCGCCAAGACGGTGCAAGCCGCCGACCAGGTCCTGAACGCGGCGCCAGGAGTTTTCAACCGCAGGGGCAAAGGCCTGATGGATTCCCAGTCGGCGCTGGTGCTGCGCGGCGTGCCGGACCAGAAACGCACGCTGGTGCTGTTCGACGGCATCCCGCAGAACGACGCCTACAACGGCGTGGTTTCCTTCACCGGCCTCCAGGCCGAGGATATCGAGCGCGTGGAAGTGGCCCGCGGACCTTTCTCCGGGCTTTACGGCGGCAATGCCATGGGCGGCGTGGTGAATTTTGTGGCGCGCAGGCCGCTGCGGCGCGAGATAACCATGAAGAACGGCGCAGGCGGCGCGTTCGGGCCGGAACCGGCCATGAAGTATATGACTTCGGGCTACCTGTCCTACGGCGATAAGTTCGGCAGGAACCTAAGCGTTCTGGGCAGTTACGGCCACAAGTTTACCGCAGGCTATCCGGCCGACCTCAATGTGCAGAGCGCGGCGCCCGCGGCCGGCCTCACCGGCTGGCGCCGGACCACCGACAATACCGGCGCGGCGCGCTATCTGATCGGGGACAAGGGCGATAACGGCTGGCGCGAGAACGATGCTTCGCTGCGCGCCTGGTACGACCTGACCGATTCCGATAAGCTCAGCGTCTCGTTCACGCGCACCGACTGTTCCTACTTTTACGGCGAGCCTGATACTTATCTGCGCAACGCCGCCGGCGCGGCGGTGTGGAGTTATGGCAGCGTTAAGGAGGGCAGCTTCCTCGGCGGCGACGGCGGCCGCCAGCAGAACTCTTATTCCGCCGCTTACAGCAGGCAGGGGGAGCGCTCGGAGCTCAAACTTTCCCTTGGTTATATAGATACCCTCAAATCCTGGTATGCGACGCCGACGGCGGCCTCGGCCACCAGGTCCGGAGGTGCGGGCAAAATTTCCGATACCCCGGCCGCCTCGCTTAATTCGGAAGCCCAGTTAACCCTGCCGGAGTTCCTGCCCCGGCAGTCGCTGACCGGCGGCGTTTCTTACCGGTTCTCTAAAGCTGAGAACAGGGAGAACAGCCTGGCGAACTGGAAGAAAGAGTCCGCCAAAGGTGCGCTGACCTATGAGGCCGGCGGCAAGACCGCCGATGTGGGCGCGTATCTGCAGGATGAGGTGCGCCTGCATGCGAAGCTTACAGGCTATCTTTCTGTCCGCGGCGACTGGTGGCGCACCTATGACGGCGGGGCCAACCAGCCCGGCACGGCCGGCTATCCGGTGTCCTACGCTGCGCGCAGGGATTCGGCGGTCAGCCCCAAGGCCTCCCTGGTCTATAACGCGCTGGAGAAGACCACCCTGCGCACTTCCGCCGGCCGCGCTTTCCGGGCCCCCACGGTATACGAACTTTACCGCACCTGGACCTCCGGCACCAAGGTTTACCAGGGCAATCCCGACCTGGACCCGGAGACCGTAACTTCCTGGGACGCAGGGATCGAGCAGCGGCCCTGGAAGGGCCTGAAACTGGGCGCGGTCTATTACGAGAACAGGATGAAGCACCTGGTTTACAGCCGCACTGTTAACGCCAACCTGGTGGTTAACGACAACGCCGGCGAGGCTTTCGGCAGTGGCTGGGAGTTCGAGGCGGAACAGGTTTTCGATAAAGGAGGCAGGGTGTTCGCCAACCTTACGCTTAATGACGCCGAAATAACCAAAAATGCCGCCAATCCGGCCAGCGTGGGCAAGAAGCTGCAGCAGTTGCCGGCGCGGCAGTATGCTTTAGGCGGAGATTTCAAAGCGGGCCGCTTCACTTTCGGCGCGCTGGGCCGCTACGTGGGCAAACGCTACGCAACCGACGCCAATACGGATGTGGTGAACGGCGTTTACGGTTCGCGCGACCCGTATCTCACGGCGGAGTCCAAGGTTACCTGGGCGCCGGTGGAAGAGCTGTCGTTGTCCCTTGCCGTTCAGAATATCTTCGACAAGGTGTACTACGACTATTACCGCGCGCCGGGCCGGAGCTGGATGGCCGAGGTGACGTGGAAACTGTGAGGCCCGGGCATGCCGCCTGAACTGGCCCAGGCCCTGGCCGGCGGCACCGGTTTTCTGCTGCGCATGCTGCCGGTCTTCGCGGCCGGCGTCTATGCCGCGCAACTGCTGGAAATTCTGGGCTGGCTGAGCCCCCTGGGCCGGCTGGCCGGGCCCGTTATGCGGCTGGGCAGGCTCAGCCCCGCCTGCGGCGCCAGTTTCATCGCCAGCATAGTTTCCCCTACGGCGGGCCACGCCATGCTGGCCGACCTGCGCGCCGAGGGGCGCCTGCAACGCAGTGAACTGACCGTGGCCGCGGTGGTAAATAACCTGCCCGGCGAGATAGCCGTCGGCAAGAGCGTGCTGCCGCTGGCCGTTCCCGCGCTGGGACTGTATGGCGCGGCCTATTACGGCCTGCTGCTGTCGGCCGCGGCGCTGAAGGCGGCCCTGGTGCTGTTGGCCGGGCGAAGGCTGCTGCCGGAGCGGCAGGAAGGCGGGGCCACCGCCGCGGCGCCGGAGCAGATGAGTTTCAGAGCGGCGGCCGGCGCGGCCTTTAAGCCGGCGCTCAAAGTGGCGCTCAAAACTTCCCGGACCATGATCCCGGTGGCCTATCTTATCTATTATCTCATTGCCGCCGGAGTTTTCGATAAAGCCGCCGGACCGCTGTCCTTCATGACGCGCTGCCTGCCGCTGAACGCGGCCGTGCTGCCGGTGCTGGCTGCCCGCCTTATCAGCCCGGCCGGGGCTTATACCATAGCCGGCGGGCTGTTGGCGTCGGGCGCGGCTACCGGCCCGGAGCTCACTTTCGCCCTGTTCGCCGGGGCCTTCCTGGCCACCATCACAAGTCTGCGTTACACCATTCCCTATTATTGCGGCATTTTCGGCGGCCCGGACGGCGCGGTGATAATAGGCGCGTCGCTGGCCGCGCGTACCGCCGCTTACGGGGCGGTGCTGGCGGCGCTGGCGGGTTTCATTTCCTAGGAGGCTGTATGTCAGAAAATTCAGCGGTCAAAGATACTTACCTGGAGGGGCGGCGGGCCGAAGCGCGGGCTCGGCGGGAAAATTCCGCCCCCGCGTGGCTGGAATTCGCAGGCTTCAAGGCCGCCAAGGGCAGCTACGCGCTGGCGGCGATGGGCTACCTCAACGCCGGCGCGGCGCTGGAGGCCGCCGGCGCTCACGCCGCCGACGCGTACCGGCAGGGCTTCGAAGTTTGCGTGAAAGGCGCCCTGAAGGAGCCGGCCTTGTTCCTGGCTGCGCGGCTGGCGGGGCTGCTGGAACGCTGCGGCGACGCGGCCGGGGCCGCGGCCGTTTATGAACGCCTGGCGGACTTCTGCGAAAGCCTCGAGGCTTTCTTCCTGGCCGCCGATGCGGGTGAGCATGCCGCGGAGCTGCTGAGAATGGCGGGCAAAGATATCAGGGCTTACCGCCGGCCCGCCGGGCTCTGGCTGCGCAACGCGGCGTACTGGGCGGAAAACAAGAACGCCGGCGACGAGGCCTGGAGCCGCCGCCGGGCGGAGCTTTACCTGGAGGCCATCCTCAAATGACCGGGCTGCTTTTCCACGGGCCGGAGGTTTTCGACAGCGGCTGGGCCGCGCGGCTGCTGCGGGTTTTCCCCGGGGCGCGCTGCATGCTGGCCGGCACCATGTCGCGCACGGCCCTCTTCGACAGCGGGCTCAAAGGGGTGGAAACTCCCGGTACAATGCCTTCCGAATGCGTGAAAGCGCTCGCCGCGGCCTGCTCTTCCGTTTTGATAGCGACCAAGGGTAAAAATCCGGGCGCGGGCCTGGTCTTCGGGCGGCTGGTAGCCGGCAGGGCGGCCGCGGGCGTACCCGTGGTGCAGGCGGAATGTTCCGGCCCGGTTTATGCCGCCATGGCGGGCGCCTGCCCCCGCGGAATTTCCCGCGCGCTGGATAAACTGGGTTTCTCCCGGGCCTGCGCGCCCGACGCAAAAATAGAATTATGGAACGAAGGCGGCCTGCTGTGCCGGCGCATGACTACCGCGGATAAAGGCGATTTCGTGCTCGTCAACGGGATCGTAACGGGGCGGGCGCTGGGAGGGGAAATAGTGCTCGCCTGCAAGGGCCGTTGTCTTAAAGAGATCCGCGGCGTTAGGGTCAAGCCTCACGGCCTGGAGAAGCTGGAGCGGCTCGGCGGGGTGGACCTGGCGCTGGCCAAGCTGGCCTCGGCGCCGCGGCTGCGCCGGAGCAGAGTTTCCGCGCGCAAAGTTAAGTGTGCGGGCAGGGACGTTGTTTTTATAGACCATGCCGGCATGCATGTTTATGCTTTGGCCGGCCTGGCCGCCGGCGCGGTAACCGTAGGCGACGACACCACCGCCGTGGCCGGCGATATCCTGCGGCGTTTCGGCGTTCCGGTAATAGGCATAGTGGACGGCGACGGGGACGGGCTGCATAAAGGCGGCTTCGCCCGCGGTTCAGTAGTTCTTACGGTAAAAGCAGATGACAAGGCGGGCCTTGAAGTTCTGGCCAAGGTGTTCCGCGGAAAGAAGAGTTCGCAAGCCTTGTTCAACGAAATAAAGCACGACGTACGCTGCTTGCTGGCCGGCAGGGTCATAGCTTGCGCGGAGTATTAACCGCTCCTGCGGTAAGGCTTTTTTGTATCATGGGCGAAGGCGGCAGCCTTTACAGGAGCGAGACTATGCAAATAAGGTCCCTGCAGTTCGTGCTGGAAGAGACGCGCGCCGTGCTTCGGCGCTTCCCGGCGGCCGCCGCCCAGGAGACGCTGCGGGCCGACGGCGGCGGCGCCGCCGTTAAGGCGCGCGCCTATTTCAGCAGTTTATCCGTAGAGCGCAAGGACCCCGCCCGCCCCGAAGCGAGCAGCGCCTCGGGGCTGCTGCTGAAACGGAAACGCTAGTTCGGGGAACGCCCGATCAGCCGCCCCGCCGCTTCCAGGAGGAACGCCGGGGAGGGGGCAACGCCGGCAAAGCCCGCCTGCCTTAGAGGCCAGCGGGATCCGAACGGGCACAGATACCGGCATGAGCTGAAGCCCGGGCTACCGGGTCCAGGCTGACCGCGGCGCGCTTTACTCCAGCGCGGCCCGCGCGCCGCTGATATCTATAGCTCCCGCATGTAAGCCGTTAAGCGATATCGACAGGCCGCCTTCCACCGCGATGGCGTTTTTCATCGTAAGTATTCCCGTTCTGTTCCCGCTGATCCCGGCCGGAGAGGCAGCGGCATCGTTAAGGAATTTATTTATAATTGGCACTCTTGACAATAGACTGCCAGTATGTTATACTTTTTGCAAACAGGCTTCCAGCCTGTAAAAATACAAACACCATACGGAGGAAAACCGACTATGAGTTCCAAAAACATAGTTAACCTCAAACCGCAATCGGCGACGGCGCTGAGGCCTTTCGATTCCCTTGGCAGGGTATTTGAAGACCTCTTCGACCTGCCCCTGGTGCACGGCGGCGTCAATTCGCCCCGGATAGACATCCGGGAAACCGACAAAGAAGTGCAGGTGTCGGCGGCGCTGCCGGGGGTTGAAAAAAAAGACATAAACCTGGACCTGACGGAAAACTCGCTGGCCGTCTCCTGCGAGCGCCGGGAGGAAAAGGAAGAAAAAGGAGAGGGCGGATACAGGCTCAAGGAACAAAGCTATGGCCGCTTCTACCGCTCCTTCGCCCTTCCCGCGCCGGTGAAGACCGGCGAGGCTAAGGCCGAATACAAAGACGGCGCCCTGAGGGTTATTCTGCCCAAACAGAAAACCGCTAAAGGCCGCCAGATAAATATCGACTAACGGAGGAAAAATACTATGAACACTGAGGTAACCAAAGAGGAGGCTAAACCCAACAAGATAACGATAAATTAAATGGAACGGGCCCCGCCTCCGATCACCGGGGGCGGGGCCAGCTTTAAATAGAGGAGGCTATTATGAAAGACAAAGTGCTTTATGCCGCGCTAGGCGCGCTTATAGTAGTCTGCCTTGGGCAGGCATACTTCCTTCACGCGCAAAATACATCCACTCCGACCGTCACGGGCGATAAGTGGGAGGAAAGAGCGGAAAGAATGCAGCAGGATGCGCTCCAAAGGATACAGAAGGGGGAAGCGCTGCCGCCGTCGCTCTTTGACGGTTTCTTCAACGACGAGTTCTTCGGGCGCAGGTTCAACCCGTTCACGGAAATGGAGCGCATGCACAGGCAGATGGCCGCGCTGTTCCAGGAATCCGAAAGATCGGCGTTCAATAATTCCTGGGATAAGTGGTTCTCCGACCGGCTTGGGATGGAAGACTTTAAGACGGATATAACCCGCACGGAGAAGGAGGTCATTCTGGCTATCGTTATCCCGGGCATAGACAATAAAACGGCGGACATCAACATAAACGCGGACAGGATCAGGATATCCTTTACCGCCAGGAATATCCAGGATAAAAACGAGGCAGGCCGAAGCATGCACAGCGAATCTTCACAGAGCTATGTCAAAGTTCTGCCTGTTCCGGAGGACGCTGTGGCGGCCAGCGCCAGGACCGAAATAGAGAAAAACCGCGTTGTAGTGGCCTTTGACAGGAAAAAGAAATAAGAACGTTGCGCCGTGAAAATATGAAGAGGACTTTGCCTGTTATAGCGAAGTCCTCTTCAATAAAATGTTGCTGCACTGTCTGCTTTTAACCCGGGGGACATTATTATGGATATCAGGACAAGGCTTTTTACAGTATTCATGGGCATAGCTTTCTCCTTTACGGCTATGCTCGTTTTTGAGCATGTCCTGGAATCCAGGAGAATGGCCTTTGAAGCTGCCGAGGTCAAAGCGGAGGCCGTCGCGGACCTGGTAACCGGCTTATCCCTTCAGAACATAGAGACCGGCGAGCCGGGCCGGCTGAAAGAATTGCGGCCGCTTATCGCGCGCTTCCGGCAGATAATCTATCTGCAGGTCCAGGACGTCAAAGGCCATACTCTGTTCATGTATGCCAACCCCGGCATAAAACTCGAAGGGCGCACATCCGATGTTTCGGTGGATAAAGTAGCTGACGGCGTTTTTGACATGGAAAGAGACCTGATGAGCAATAACCGGTCATACGGCAGGCTGAAACTCGGCGTGGAGACGGGGCCGGTCAGAAAGATAGTGGAAAATGTTTTCTGGCGGGCCGGCTTTATGGGGGCTTGTTTCCTTACGGTGTTCGCTCTGGTGTTTTGGGCGGCGAGCTCCAGGCTTGCCGGGGATATGCGGCTGTTAACCGAGGCGGCGGGGAAAATAAATGACGCTGAACTGCCGGCCTTGCCGGCCGCCGCCGCCTCGTCGGATATCGGAAAGCTTTCTACCGCTTTCAGGGAGTACCACGATACGATAGCGGAAGAGAGAGGCCTGCGAAAGGAAACGGAGGAGCTGGGCCACGATTTCTTTGCCATGACCGTTCACGATCTCAAGCAGCCGATAACAGTGCTTAAAGCGGCCAATGACCTGATCCTGGAAGCGATAGAAGGGGGGGCAGG
>Ga0116170_10004886_pt1 | contig 12138 bp, 11 predicted proteins | sample AD_JPNHW1_MetaG_FD_89797 | JGI IMG/M metagenome (GOLD analysis project Ga0116170, IMG submission 89797) | Active sludge microbial communities of municipal wastewater-treating anaerobic digesters from Japan - AD_JPNHW1_MetaG | ecosystem: Engineered > Bioreactor > Anaerobic > Digestate | place... | reverse complement strand
TTCTCCATCATACGGAAGTTTTGACACATCGATATTCAGCTTCTCTTTAAGCCATGCATATCTTGCTAAAAATTTTGCTGCAGGATGTATCTTTCCATCTTCAACGGGTCGGAACAGACCTCTGATTGTAGCATCAAGTTCTGCATCAGGATTGTTTTTCCCGTTCTCTGAAAAAAAGAATTTAGGATCATCTACCAGACTTGTGTAGCCGCCGGTTAAATTTTTTTTATAATGCAGGATAGAGTGCCAGTAAAGATCGTCTGCAAGATTCAATTTTTTTGATTTTATTAAAAGCTCTGCGATATAGTTTTCATGTTCAGATATATATGAATCAATATCTGACCCGAATGAAATTCTGTTCATGGCTATTAATAAAACAAGTACGGCCATAAGGCCGTACTTTAATTTTTTTATAACAATCTTAAAAGACACTATTAGCTGTTGATTTCTTTAATGTTAGCAACTACTTCTTTAGAAGTTACATCTTTTGATGTATAGATCTTGTTAAAATTTTTGTGAAGACTATCTTTGAAAGTATCTTTGTTCTCAACTTTCATAAGATGAGCAAGTGTATCAAGGTATTCGCCATCGCCTTTTGCAATGTCATTAGCAAGTGAATCCATATTTTCTGCAACATATACATCAACGACATTAACACCTATAACGGCTCCTTCTTTGTAACCGGAAGTACCAGTTGTAATAGCGAATGTGCTGCTTGCAGATGTACCGTTTGTTGTTACAGCAAGAACTTCAAATACTTTACCTTGTTTTCCTTTGAGAAGAACAGAACCGAAACCGCAACCTACATTGTTTGCGAATACTTCAGTTACCATTAATGTAAGACAAAGAGCGAATACAGATACTAAAACTTTTTTCATAACTTCCTCCTATTTTTAATTCTCATATTATATATTATTTTTTACTATTAGTCAAGTGTTTTTACAGAAGCCGTGTTAAGTAAAAACACTTAATGTGCATGTAATGTTTCCCCTGGTAGCACAACAATTTACTAAAAACGGATTTTTTCAATCTGACCATGAACCTAGTAATTTATCATATTTTATATTATATCTTGTTTCTTTATTATTTTTTTTACATTTTACTCCATATGCCGCAGATGTTATTCCATCAAGTTCAACTGAATATGAGACAAATTCTTCACCATTCTTCTGGCATTTCTGAACAGCAAACCGATTAACTTTATCATCGTTATTAAAATTAGCTGAGCGCCTGACACGCGTTTTGCCATCCCTGACAGGCCATATATAGTTATCATTTGATTTAAAACTATAATTTACTACACCGTCGCCGACGTCTGCCACCCATATATAGCCCTCTGATAGAGTATATGAAGTTGATGTCCAATAAAATATACGCACATTGTCAAATGACTTTTTAATCTCATCCGATCCGATTTTAAGAAAGTATTCAAACTCTTCCTTCGTTGGCAGCCGCCAGTCGTTGTAACCGGCTGCCTGAAGATTTTCTATAAACTCCATAGCTTCTTCCCAGGACATGCTTTTTCTTGTTGGATTAGCATCCTTAAGCCACATCAACCCCGAGTTGTTATCAGTTATTATGCCTTGTCCGTTGTCAGAGAGTCTCTGCTTAGTTACTTCCTCTTCTTTAGATGAATCTTTTTCAGGACTTTTTCCGTAAAAATATACCGGCATACCCTTGCGTACAGCCGAGAGTTCGCCTTTTCCCTTAATCCGGCATTTAGTGACAGTCAGCATCGGATATGTTACCTCAAGGATGATTCTTCCATTATCCGTATCCATCTCAAGCAAATCGCCTGTAAATTTTAGAAATGCTTATTTACGGCTGTCAATAAAATAAAAAGATAAACATCATCTTTTCATCTGCATTACGATTGCCATGTTCCGGAATCATCATTTAAAACCTGAAGCATATTCGTATGAGTTACGCTTAACCTGATTGACAAATTACATTCTTTATGGATCAGTAATTCAAATCAATTTTAAAATTATCAATCGTACATGAAATAATAGAGGAGGCATCATGCGGATAAATGTTTTAATAATTCTATTCTGTTCCGTCTCTCTGATCTTTGCGCAATGTTCGAAAAAAAGTCAGGGCGATCTTGCAGCGGAGCAATTCAAAATCTCTGAAAATGCATCAGTAAATATGGAAATCAAAAAACTGCAGGATTCGTTAAAGAGCGTACAGACCGATGTCGAAAAAGCTGAAATACATACAAAGATTGCGGTTATTCTTGATGAGAAAGGTGATGTCAGCTCATTGATAAACTCGGCCTCGGAGGCAATTAAATTTCAGCCGAACCAGTATATGTCGCACTATCTTCTCGGTAAATCATATATAGCTGCCGGCAGGTATAATGATGCGGCAGATGAACTGAGTGTGTCAATAAATCTTAAGAAAGATTTTGCTCCTGCACATTTCGAGATGGGCAACGCCCAGTATAAAAAATTCAGCTACCCTCTTGCAAAAGAATCATACAAAAAAGCAATAAGTTATGATAAGACTCTGATTGATGCTTATAACAATCTTGGCGTGCTCTCAACCATCACCGGGGATTTAAACGCTGCGGAAAAATATCTCAAAACATGTATCACCATTAATCCCAATTATGCTGTCGCGTATAAAAATCTCGGCATTCTTTATGATACAAAAATGAAGAAGGGTGCCGCAGCAGCTGAAAACTATACAAAGTATCTGACGTTAAGGCCTGATTGTCCGGAAAGGGGTCTGGTAAAATTATGGATCTCGGCAATTGGAGGATGATTATGAAAAAATATATATCCGTATTTATAATTTCTTTTCTGTTTCCTGCTGTTCTTTTAAGCCAGGATAGCGGGAATGATAAAAACAAAATCCGTTTAGCAGTGGCGGAATTTGATGATACTTTAACAAGGACAGCCGAACAGGAAAACTGCGCGGAATCTGTCTCAGAAATGATTGAGGAATCTTTTGAAAAAAATGAAAGTTTTTATGTAAGAGAACAATACGCAATAAAATCATATCTTGAAACTCTTGCACAGGTTCAGGCAGGCGCACTTAAACCTGAAGCAATGAAAGGTGACCCTGCTTCTTTGAAAATAGATTACCTTACTGTGGGGACTGTATCGAAAATCGACGGAAGATATGAGGTCGACGCAAGAACTGTCGGAATAAACAATATGCTTATAGTTCATTCACACGGGAGCAGTTCGCAAAATTTGAATGAGGCTGTAAAAGATATCGAATGGTATATCAAAGAAAAATTCAACAGTGACTATGTAAAAGAGAGACAGGCGGACGATGAAGAAAAAGCGACCGTCACAGTTTTTAAATTCAGAGATTTTAATGAACGGGCGGGGAAGGCCGGATATGGCGGAACATTTGCAGAAATCCTCAACAGCCAGATGGGAACATTTCTGTCTATTGCCACAGTGGAACGAAAATATTCCAAAGCCCTTATAAATGAGAAAATTCTCGAAATGGCAGGCGTTATAGAAAATGATGAATCGGACGGCAGGTTCAGGGATAAAGGAATCCAGTACAAAGTTGAAGGAGATATAAGAGTTTTTTCAGATGTAATTTGTATTAACTACAAGATGTTTGATACTTCCGATAATTCACTGGTTTTTATGGGTTCAAAAGATATTGCATCATCAGCGGGACTTCGCCCTGTGGCATGGAGCATTTCAAATACAGTTGAAGATGTTCTTAATAACAGGCTTGGGACCCTTAAACTGACAGCAACTCCGTTAGAAGCTGAGATTTATATTGACGGCAAAAAAGAGGGTAAAGCTCCGGCACAGATTGCGGTACTCCGCGGGAATCATAAATTGATGGTTAAAATGGACGGCTATGTTCCATTTAAAGCAGATATTGAAATTCAATCAAAAAAAGTATTGGAGCAGCAGATTGTACTTAAAGAAGTTCCATATAAAATTTTTCAGAATGCAATGAATTTTGAAAGAAAGCGTGATTGGGCAGGTGCTATAGCGGCATACACAGAATTCATTAAAGAATATGAGGACACAAAAGAGGCGGATGGAGCGTTTTACCGCAAAGGGCATCTTGAAATGATGTATATGAAAAATTATCAGAATGCCCTGAATACTTTTGAATCTCTTGTTAAAAGATATCCTGACGCAATCATCAGAGCGGAAGGGTATTACGGTATGATGAGGGCTTACGAATTTATGGGCAACCGGCAAAAAGCTTCAGAAATAAAAGGGTATATACTTACTAATTATAGTGAAACAAATGCCGCTGAGGAAGCGGGTAAGATAAATTACAATTAATTAAAATCACTATAAAAAACAGTTTTGAGGATGGGGTATGATTCTGCTTTTAATAATATTCCATCCTCAAATTCAGTGCTGACTTTTAAAATAAAGTAAGTGATAAATTTTAATAATAAGGTTAATTATCAGTATTTATAAACATTCCGGTTGTATTCAATAAGGCTGTTGAGATCTTCAATGAATTTTTTATCATGATTAAAACTGAATATAGCATAACCCCGCATACCTTTATTGTAGGAAATACTGATCTGCTCCAGCGTCTTTTTCAATCCTGTATTTTTTTTAACACTTATACCCATTAGTATCCGGTCATTATTCCGGGTGTCATTTGCATAATTAATATAACTGGTAAAGCCTGCAGTACTGGAACTGTAGCTCATAACACACGCGAGATCTATATAGTTTTCATCGAGCCATAACGGCCAATCCTGAAAATAGACTTTTTTACCCCAGTCATATCTCGGCATAACTGCTGCCGATAAAATAAGATTTTTATCAGCAGATTTTACAACCTTATTAATTCTTTTTACAATTTCTGTAATCTGATCCCTTCTGAAGGTATCGAAAAGTTCTTTTTCGGGAGAATCCTTAAACCTGTCAATATCGACCGGATCTATGCCATGCTGTTTTTTAAAAATTTCTCTGGCTACGGGGTTGTAGCCGAAATCACTGAGATATTTTTTTGAATAAGAATTGTAGCCCGAGTAAGGATACCTTATAAAATCAAGGTGTATACCGTCTACCGGATATTTTGACAGTATATCTTTAACAATACCGGCAATATAATCCTTAACTTCAGGAATTGCAGGGTCCAGAAAGTAACCCTCAAGAAGATTCTGACTCAGTTCTTTTTTTGAATAATCGGTCATTGGCCTTCCGGAGTAATCGTACGTAATCCAGTCAGGGTGCCTGGAAAGTATATGTTTCGAATCGGGCGGATTATGTCCCGCATTAAGTACAAACGATACATTTACCCATGCATGAATTTTGATATCTGTTTTACTGGTCTTTTCAATAAGGTATTTCAGCGGATCAAAACCTGAAGGTACATCAAATGCGGGAGGCTCAAATTCTGAATTATAGTACGAATCCCCCCGTCCCCTTACCTGGACGAAAACATGTTTAATATCCGTATTTTTAATTAGATCGAGAATTTTATCTATTTTTTTAGGAGTGGATATATTGTGCCGGACTATCCATAAAGCACCTGAAAAATTTCTCTTTACAGAAATGGGTTTAATATATTCCCTGCTGCATGAGAACTGAATGAGACAGAGGGTTGCTATTACTAATATTTTTTTTATTTTCATTTATCTTTTTCTGATTATTAAATTTTAACACTTTTCTGATTCATAAAAGAACTTGTCAATTTTAATTTGTTACAAGTGAATTAATGGATTAATTTTTTAAATGATGTTACATTTGACTTCCGGACTTTTCAGAGTGTATATGAGTACAATAAATATCACTGTTGCTTAATACGGCAATTATATAAAAACATATTGCTTATAAAAAAACTAAGGTATTATTATTGGTATGAGAATTTAATTGAATTATGAATGAAAAAGAAACTACATATGAATTGATTATCAATAATGGATTGGAAGAAGGATATGAACGCCGTATCCTTGATAAAAAAACATTCATTAAAGAATCTGCAAAACTGCTTACACGGCCGAAAAAAATATTTCTCGGACTGGGGGATTTTCTTGAGCTTGGAGATTACAATAACCTGATTGATGCAGTTCTTCTAGATCAGGAAGTTGCCAAACTTGAAGGAATACTGGATAAGAATAACCGTAAGATATCTGAAGAAGGCGACATACCGTTTTCATTTTTTAAACTAGCCGTTTACTATCCCGATTTTCTTTTTAAAGGGGTACCTGTTGAATGTATTTCAACTATCGGGAAAAAGGCAAGACTTTCCCCCGGCTCTGAAGTTTTCATCCGCCATATAAAAAAATATAATCCGCTTGTATTAACAGCCATTCCCTATGAAATATCCATTGAATACATGAAAAGAATGGGATTGGGTAAAATCAACCTTCTTGCAACAGAATATAAAAAAGCTGTTGTTAACAACAAAGAGATATTTACCGGTGATATTATAAGATTTATGTCCGGAAACAGAAGAAGTCTCGCAATAGAAAAAGTAATGGCCGAAATGGACTATAGAAATGATGACATTCTTTACATCGGGCGTGGCGAGGCCGGTTCCAATACATTTACAACATATAATTCCATAGCGTATAATCCGGCTGAAGGAATTCTGGGCAAAGCAAAATATTCTATTTACGGATCAACTCTCGAATCACTTCTTGTTCTTTTTAATTATGATAATGAAAATGAAGATTATCTAATGTCAGATCAGTATGAAGAAAATTTACCGTCAATGATAGTATACTCCCGCAAAAAAGAAAAATGCAGAGAGCTGATTGAGCTGGAGCTTGAGCACCGGCAGATGCAGGAAAATATAATAGGCCTTAAAATTGAACATTCAGAGGATTCATACGCGTCATTAGAGAGAGAGATTAACGTTCTCCTCGGAGCATCACTGAATATCACTCTTGTAAGAAACCTGATTTTTACGAGAATGCAGAAATACCTGGATGATCCTCAGGGGCTTGTGAAAGATATTTATTCCATAGCACGGGAAAGATATAAGAATTTTTGTACCGCTTAAGTTTATTATAATAAAAAACTTGATTAAAGCAGCGAGTTTTATTTCAATATTATTTTAGAACCGTGATTTAGTTATACAGTGCATCTAAACGTTCACATTTGAAGAACCGTGAATTAAAAAATAAATCAAAGGAGAATACAATGACATTTATTACAGACATTATAGCAAGAGAGATCCTCGATTCGAGAGGGAATCCGACTATTGAAGTTGATGTAGAGCTTGATTCAGGAGCTGTGGGACGCGCTGCAGTACCATCAGGCGCTTCAACCGGTGAACATGAAGCTGTTGAGCTTAGAGACGGCGATAAAAAACGTTATTCCGGAAAAGGTGTTCTTAAAGCAGTTACCAATGTCAATGATATAATCGCTGAAGCTCTTCTCGATATGGACGCGATGAACCAGATTGAAATCGATAACACGCTTATTAAACTCGACGGAACTCCTAACAAAGGAAATCTCGGCGCCAATGCGATTCTTGGTGTTTCAATGGCCTGCGCGAAAGCAGTATCTAATGCGCTTGATATGCCTCTGTACAGATATCTTGGAGGAGTTAACGCATGCGAACTCCCTGTTCCGATGATGAATATTCTTAATGGAGGGTCTCACGCTGATTCTAATGTTGATATGCAGGAGTTCATGGTAATGCCTGTTGGTGCTTCAAGTTTCAGGGAAGCTCTCAGAATGGGAGCAGAAGTCTTCCATGCATTAAAAGGTGTTCTTAAAGATAAAGGCTATGCTACAAGCGTAGGTGATGAAGGCGGATTCGCTCCAAGCCTTAAATCAAACGAGGAGCCCCTCGAACTGATAGTTAAAGCAATCGAACTCACAGGATTGAAAGCGGGTAAAGATGCGATGATTGCACTTGATCCGGCGGCGAGCGAGTTTTATGATACGAAGAAAAAGAAATACATTTTTTCAAAAAGCGATAAAAGCGAAAGAAGCAGCGATCAGATGATCGAATTTTATGAGAAATTGATCAAAGCCTATCCGATAATCTCAATAGAAGATGGTTTTGCGGAAGATGATTGGGACGGGTTTAAAAATTTTACAAAAACTGTAGGTTCTAAAGTACAGGTTGTTGGAGATGATCTTTTCGTTACAAACACAGAGAGACTCAAAAAAGGTATAAAAGAATCATCAGCGAATTCTATCTTAATTAAACTCAACCAGATAGGAACCCTGACAGAAACCATACAGGCAGTTGAGATGGCTAAAAAAGCCGGTTTTACAGCAGTTGTATCACACAGGTCCGGTGAAACTGAAGATACTACAATAGCAGACCTCGTTGTCGGCTTGAATACAGGTCAGATAAAAACCGGATCAGCATCAAGAACAGACAGGATCGCAAAATACAATCAGCTGCTCAGAATTGAAGAAGAACTTGGAAGTATGGCGTTATATAAAGGCAGAGAGGTGTTCTATAATCTTGCATAAAAGAGAAAGATTTAAAACATTTATTATAATTTTTATATTAACCGGCTTGTATATTTTTGTATTCAGCGAAAGCGGAATACTTGAAAGAAGAGCATTGAATAAAAAATATAATCAGTTGGCGGAAAGAATTGATAATATTAAAACAAGTAATTCAATGCTTTCAAAAGAATGCGAGAATTACAGATCGGGAATATACAGCAATAGCGACATTATAGGTTCCGGTTTTGTTTACAAAACCGGAAAACTTATGTATATTAATGATACAGGAAAAGAAACAGTTCCAATTGACGGAACAACCCCGGATGATTTTCTCATAAGCCTGGATCATCTTCGGATAATATGGATTCTGATTTCGGTAATGTTCCTGTTCTACTATTTCCTTAAAAAAAATAAAAGTGATGATGCAACAAATGGACCAGATTTTAACTGAATACGACCTGAATGATTTAAATGTAATTAAATGGCAGCTGAACACTGACTGTGTGAATATGACCGGTATAGTGAGAAAATGCGTTTACGGATATCCTGCGATTATTTTACTAAATCCCGTTGAATGTGCTGCTGAAAACAGCAAAAAAAAGCTTAATTTTATGGCAATTTCTAATCCTCTCTGGCTAACATGCCCTTTTTTAAATAAAAAGATACACGATTTTGAATCTATTGGTTATATTAAGAGTATAACAAACTTAATAAATTCCGATAGAAGCTTAATTGAACTTATGAAAAATGCGCATGCAAATTATTACTATTTAAGAAGAAATCTTTATTCAAGAGAATTTGGAGAAATAAGTTCAATTGAATTCAACACAAAAATCCTTAATTCGGGAATTGGCGGAATAAGAGAGATTAATAACATTAAATGTCTCCATCAGCATTACAGCCATTTCCAGATTTGCGAAGATAATGTCGCGGGGAGAATAATACATAACCTCTTAAATGGAATTAATTATTGCAGGGAGAGATTATGCGATGACGCAAGTCAGTAATAGCCAACACCTGATTCATGATGTAAAAAAACTGAAAAAGGACGGTTCTATCCCGTCTAATTGTGTGGAAAGCATTGTAAGATCCCTTAAATCGGGGGAGCTTATAATTATGCCTATAGATTCCGTATATGGAATTATAGGGCTTAGACGGGACGATATTATTGATGAAATTATAAATATAACGGCAGAACCTGTAGACAGTATCGAAATTGTAATCTCAAACTTCAAAATGCTTGAAGAAATGGCACTTGTTGATAAATTCGTATATAATTTTCTCAAACGCGTGTGGCCGGGAGAAGTTATTGTTCAATTGAAAAACAGGGAATGCGCTGCTGTTTCAAACCTTTTTATGAGGATGCCCAGGCATAAATATATACTGGATATAGTGAATGGAGTCGGAATGCCTATTGTGTACATGCCGGCAAGATCATCGGTACGAAAAATGATTTTCAATGATAAAGACATTATGAAAAGATTTAAAGATATATGCTCCATTCTTATAATCAGTGAATTTAATAAAAATCATTCGCTCCCCACATTAATCGATGTCAGTTGTGATAAACTTAATATTATCAATGAGGGACGGGTAAGTGCTGAAGAGATTAAATCACTGTACTTTCTCGGCGATCTTTAAACTTCATAATGAATAAAACAATAATTAAATTTCAAATTCTATTCCTGATTTTTACATGTCTTTTCTTATCAAAGAATGGATTCACTTCTGCTCAAATTTTAACTACAGATCACTTTATCATCCGCTTTAATAATAATTCCGTCAACTGTGCAGTTGCTTCAGCTTCCCGGTTAGAATTGTATCATAATATAATAACTTCATATCTGGGAATTGAAACAATGGACAGGGTTAATATATTTCTCACTCCCGAAAAAAATATAAGTTTTATTCCGGTAAAAAAACATAATGAATTATACATATCAACAGACAGCAATTTCACTGAGCCTGAAAACAAAATTTATAATGAATTATTTCTATTGTACCTCCGGGAAATTATGCCGGACGGGAAAGGGATTTCAATAATTGATAAAAATATCATTCTTGCTTTAATGCGTTATCCTGTTACGGAACAGAAGTTTACGGAATTAATTATAAATGATCTTGTGAATAACAGCAAAATTACATCCATCGAATTTACCGGAATAAATAAATATGATAAAGAAATTCAGCTCAGTATTTATACTGCCTTAATAGATTTTATTACAATCGATTATACTAAAAAAACCCTGATACAGGCTTTAAAAGATGCGGATTACTACGGCGGATTTTATGAATCTCTTTCAAAAATTACAGGAGATTCAGTACAGGTAATTTCCGGAAATTTTAGTTCATATCTGCAGAAACACAAATCTGATATGAACATTGCTTCCAATAAGCTGCTTCATGAAAACGGTGAATATACAGATATAAGTTATTCAATATCTGAAAACGGGCAGTTAGCTGTCCTACAAAAAAATAACGGTGATTTCCGGCTCATACTGAAAGATGAAAAAACCATTACAAAAAATATCCTCAAACATTCAGAGAATGGAACTGTTTTTAAAAATCCTGTTTTTATCAGCAACAATCAGATTGCCCTGACTGAAATTCATGAATCAGGAAGCACCATCCATATTTATAATACAGGAAGTAAAACATTCTCCGGTAAAATGTATATTCCATATTTATTTATATCCGACATAAATTATCTGAAAGACAGAAGTTTTATTTTTTCGGCAGGATGCGGTTTAACGAGCGATATTTATACTCTTGATATGAATACGGGTAAATTCAATATTATAACTGAATCCGGAAATAATTTTTCTCCTGCAATACTGAATGATAAAGTTTACTTTATTTCCAATACGGATAAAAGCAGCATTATTGAATTGAATGTTAAATCGGGTGAAATAAAAACTCTGTTTTCCACTGATCAGAAGATTTCTCATCTAAACAGCGCAAAAGGAGAAAAACTTATTTTCTCTCTAAAGATAAGCGGTTTGGAAAATATTTATACTTTTGATTTACAATCTGGTAACCTTCACCGGGTTACTAATGATCTTAACTCCAGTATTGCGCCTCAGATTTATGAACGGCATATCTTTTATCTCTTATTTTTTAAAAGTAAATACCAGCTTTTTGTAAACGAATATAATCCAGCCGATATTTGAAGAGTGATTTTTTTAAGACTTGACTGATTAGCTGTAATATTATAAAAATAAGAATGTTTAATATTATTGGTTATTGTATAATCGTATATTAAATGAAAAACTTTGTACTCGGGGAATGATGGATGGATAGAATTTCCGTTATAGTAAGAAAAACGCTGGAAACAGATATCAAAGTAGAAATTAACCTCGACAAATCTGTTCCTTCAAAAATACAAACCGGTGTTCCTTTTTTTGACCATATGCTGAATTCCATGGCCAGGCATGGCCGTTTTTATCTGGAAATAAAATGCGCGGGTGACATTCATGTTGATGATCACCACACTGTTGAAGATATAGGAATATGCCTGGGAAAAGCTTTTAATGATGCTTTAGGAAACAAATCCGGAATAAAAAGATTCGGACATGCCATTATCCCGATGGACGACGCGCTGACTCTTGCCGCAGCAGATCTTTCAGGCAGGCCATTTTTTAAATATACAGGAACTGATTTAAAAGGTTATATCAAAGAATATAGTGAAGAATTGACTCTTGAGTTTCTGCGTTCATTTGCTGATAATGCCGCAATTAATCTTCACATCGAACAGAAATATGGCGAC
>Ga0116170_10004885_pt1 | contig 12138 bp, 16 predicted proteins | sample AD_JPNHW1_MetaG_FD_89797 | JGI IMG/M metagenome (GOLD analysis project Ga0116170, IMG submission 89797) | Active sludge microbial communities of municipal wastewater-treating anaerobic digesters from Japan - AD_JPNHW1_MetaG | ecosystem: Engineered > Bioreactor > Anaerobic > Digestate | place... | reverse complement strand
TGGATCCATATCCTGAACCGGAACTATCAACCCAAGAAATTCCTGAAAATGCTTCAGATACTGGCATAACGGACGAAGAATTTAAGGAACTTGTTTTGTCCCGTTATGCAAATGTTATTTTTGAAAACAGTAAATTCAAGATGTTGGTTGAGCACCAAGACCGTTCAAAATCCTATTTGGATATGCCGCTATCACTCTTGAAGTCTATCGCCAAGAAAAATCGATATTTTGGAACAGCTATTTGGATGGTGGACTAAATGCCGTCTGGTCCAATGACTTCCATAGGAAGTAGTGTCCAAAGATGGCTCCAGAATATAATGAAAATTGAATATGCCACGGTCGTCAAACTTAACAAAAAAGGCGAGCACGGTGTTCAGTGTCATAGTCCCGACCATCCCGAATATTATAATACGGTTACAGTTAAGGTGCGCGATGCCAAAGAAAATGTAGACCCAACCAAACTCGAACACCAATATGAATGTGTGCTTCAAGACTTCGTTGGTAATTGTTTTGGACATCCTTGGACACCGCGCGTTGGTGATTTAGTTCAGGTCCTTTTTCTTTATAATACACAACCTATAATATTAGGACCTGTTAATACTACGTATCAGGCTCCTCCAATGAGAGGACCAACTTGCGCTGATGCGATGTACGACGAAGTTTGGAAATGGTGCCAGTGGCTTGAACCAACTCAAGATCGCAACCACGATTATAAGGATCATCCAAAAGGCAAGATGCCCATTTGTAGGAAATTGTTTCACGGTCCAGTTACTGGCCAGCCTGGCGGTAAAGGCCGTGACGAAATGTTTGTTTGGGACTGTCAAATGGGTGACGCCGAACCTACATGCAAAAATTGTTGGATAGTTGATTCTGTTCCAAGAAGTGGCGAACAGTGGTTTAAACAATACTCAACCCAAACGGAATCCTTGCAAGCTTACAATAGCAGGGCTGAATGGCATAGTCGTTGTGGATCATATCTTCGTTTTGAATCAGACGATGAAAATCCGTCTAAAAACACTTCACTGGAATATTCTGAAGGTATTGGTCATATTCGTTTAGGAAATGCAACTACTGAAGCAACTAAGAAAGGTCACATTAATTTCCATCCGACTGGCACTATAGACATTCATGGAGATCACGAAGAAAAAGCTATTAACGCCGAAGAACTAGGAGCTCGCATGATGGTAACCGGTTCTGGTATGACATTAAGCGATGCTCATGGCGACATAGCATATGAAGCCATTTATTTACCGCTTCAAGCTTTTGTGAGAATTTATAGAGACGGATCCATACGAATAACATCTAATAGTGATACAACTAACGGTTGTTCTGAAGTAGAATTAAATCCAAATGGCAATTGCTATATCTGGAATATACTAGCTGATGCATATGCTGAAATTGCAGCAGACGGTTCCATAGAGATTAAGAGTTCTCAAGGTACTACATGTACCACTCCGACGTTACACCTTACTGGAGATATGCAAATTGATGGCACATGCACTCACGGAAGTTGCAGTTGCGAAGATACCTTTGTCATAAAAGCAGGTGCAGAAGGCGGACAAACCGTATGTGGTGACACAGAAAAAGATGGAATATTAACATTATGCGGTACAAGCGATGCTAGCAAAGGCCAAGTTACCATAGACGCAGATTTAGAATGTACTGGCGAATTAGGTTCTCAATTGCTATCTTCAATTGAAGGAGAACTTAACTCATCTTATGTTCAATCTAGTGGTTGTAGTGGTGGTCAATCCGTATTAGGTGGTACTGATAGTGGAGACGATCTGTCATTAGAATCCACATCTAATGCAACGAAAGGCAACGTTAATATCCAGCCAAATGGCGGACAAACTAATATCGGCGGCGGATGTGACATAACAGGACCTATTACTACAACTGGTAAACTTTCGATGCGTCCCTTTATCGAAATTGGTAAAATTGCTCAAAATAGCAAGCCAACTATTGTCCAACGAGGCGCAACCACAGGTTATAGTCTGCCAATTTATAATAGCGACCAAGAAGAATTATTCATTTCAGAATATATTGCTGGTCGATGGGACGGGGCAAGCAACATTTCAATGTCCATAATAGGATACTTAGCTTCTGCAGAAGATGTAAATGACGATTTTGCATTACAAGTTTCCTGGATGAATAAATCAACCTCATCTGGCGTTGTTCAAGATACAACTACTGACGTTACCGTTGAAACCAACATTGATACTAATCGATCTGCTCAATATTCGATTTATAAAGTCGATTTTGCCATTGATTGGGACTTAAACAATCCTGATATTTTGACTTCCGATTTTTTTGCTGCTAGGATTCGAAGAGTTGCTGTTGGAGCAGGTAAGGTCGAAATGTCAGGAGAATTTGTGGTAACAATGATTATAATTACATATAATGTTGACAAAGTGTTCAAGGCGGCTTAAAATAATGACTATTGAATATTACGATCTAAAAACCAACATGGATATTTCAGCAGGGCATTGTCATTGTCACTCAAGTTTAGATTTGTTGTTAGATGCAACTGGAGACCTTGCTTTGGTTTCTAGTCACGATGAACTCAAGCAACGATTCTTTTTATATTTAGCTACGCCTAAAGGCGAGCGTTACGATCCAAAAATTGGTTGCAGTTGCCTAGATTATCTCCACGAAAAAAATACTCGTGGTAACTTACGTAGACTGGAACAAGACTTGGAAGCCGACATGAAATATCAATTTCCTGAATTGGCTATAAATTCTATAACGTGTTCAACTAGCGTAAGCGATCCGTTCCAAACTGAAATTTTATTACGATTGGCTCAAAACAACTTACTACAATTCTTGTATACACCAGACGAAATAATGTCAATAACATCAGAATTAAGTAATATTATAAATTACTATTAATAATTTTTCGAGGTTTTATGTTAGTTCCTGAAATTGAAGATATTAAAGATGATCTAAGAGAAGCTATTATTCGAAGGCATCCTAAAATACGGAATTTTAGCTCGGGCAGTATGCTTGATATAATTGATGAGATTATTGCCATACAAATCAATTTAATGTATCAAAAAATCGAGGATTCAGTTTATAGCATTTCGATATTAACAGCCGAAGATGCAGACTTAGATGCTCTAGTAGTTGACCGACTTCCCGAAGGTCGTCTAGATGGCGATCAAGCAATTGGTACAATAACATTTTCCAGCATGGACATTGCAACGGTTGCAATTCCTGTGCCGTTAGGTTCTAAAGCTCTGGCAGTAGGATCTGACGGCAGTCGGGTGTTCTTTGAAACAACTGCCTATGGTGAAATTTCCATAGGAGAGAATTCAGTTAACATCGCAGCTAGAGCCGTGAATTCCGGAGAATCAGGCAACGTTTCCGCATACATGATTACGAATATTCCATATGCTATTGATGATATTGATAGGGTCGAAAACCTTAATGCGTTTTCTGGTGGTACTGACCAAGAAAGTGACGACGACCTTCGAAATCGTTATTATTATGCTGTTTTGGCTACAGGCACTGCAACTACTACAGTTATTGAAGAACATTTAACTGATTTAGAGGACATTTCAGAATCTCATCTATTCTCACGAAGTAATGGTGATTTGGAAGTCGTAGTTGATTATAGTGGAGGAGTTGGCGATGATTATGATGATGTTGGCGAAGTCCTCTTGGACAATGTCGCCGCCGGAATAACATGCCGAGGTAAATTAGGATCTACTATAAGGACTGGCGTCGTAGTTGATCATTTATCTGATTGTTCAGGCGGTCGCATATTGGTTCGAGCAGTTTCAAATGCTCTTTCAGGTGATTCATTTACTATAAATTATATTGACATCTTAGGCAGATCACGAACCGCAACAGTTGTAATACCAGCAAGTACAATTATTGGAGATACGATCGAAGCTACTCTAGAAGACGACGATGATCGTGCCGCTTACATCAATGAAACGTTCTATTCTGGTGTCAACAGTTACGATATTCTTATAGGAATGGGCGACTATCCATATATGTATATCTTGCCAAGAACAGTCTACGTAGATGCAACAATTAATGTCGTAGGTACAAGTACTGCGCCAGCAACCTTAGATGACAGTATCAAAGATTCTATAACGGATTTCTTGAATTCATTTACAATTGGAAAGGATCTCGAATGGTCAGATTTATTCTTCTATATTTATATGGACTATACAAGTTCTGATTTAATAACCGGTATTGATAGTATAACGTCATGTTCACTTGTGGGTGATGGTTCCACGATTTCTGGACCAGGCACTACTATAGACATTGATGAAGACCAAAGGATACGAGCTAGAACAATTACTGTAACGGTAACTTAATTTAAACTTTTTTATTTTATTACTATTATTTTTTGGTCACCTAACTAACATGATTTTCGACCAAAAACTATATATTCTCAAAACACTAATAGTAGTTTGGAGTAAGACTACTATGACAAGAAACAACGGTAAGACACCAAATGGCAAAGATTGTTTGATCGCAGAAGAATTACCATTACTGCAGAAAAGGATCTACGAACAAGCTCGCGGCACTTGGCAAGAAGGAGTAGCCGGATATTTAATCCGAAATGGCTACGTAGTTGGCTATGAAGCCGATGGTACTAGGCTCAGAGGCAAGGCCGGCAAATACGGCTCCAAGTATGCCAAGAGCTTAGATAATTTAATGGTCCGAATAGAGGAGCACCTTCCATTAGGTTTAGAATTGAAGTCTGAACAAGTAGGCCAGAAGGGAGCCTGGGGATATAGACTTGTAACCTTGAATAATCCAATGATGTTAGAAATGTCAGATATGTCAGCCCACTATAATGGAGAGGTAGCTTGAAATGGCTATCTGTGTAGGCTGCATCCACTGCTCGCCAATCGTGAGCGATGACTTATCCGTCCAAGCTAGGGCGGAATGTGTCATACACCCCGAATATGGGATATATATCCTGTATGGGAATGGATGCGAGGAGGTGGCTTGAGATGAACTTTGATCAAATAACCATCTTAGTAGGCGATGTGACGGGCTTCTTACCATTGAAGGCAGTTGCTGAAAAGCTCGCTGCTTCCCATGTGATGAGCTTCAAAAATTCATTCGGAGAATGGGCTGGATATAGCCCATCTAATGGACTGTATTGGGTTGCCGGGAAGGACTACCCAAATGCCCAGGCTGCTGCTCAAGCAATGGTCGGGCAGAAATGGTCTTTCGTAGATATGTGTATCGATGAAGAACTGTAGTACCAAAACCTTTTTATACTACTAATTTAACTATTATTTTGTTAGTAAGGCAATAGGGTTCTCCGATGTTTCCAAGTTGTTTTATTAACATTTTCAGGGGCTATAGGGAACTGGTGTGCGCTCCGTGCCAGGAATGGGTGGGAGTACGTCTTAATTGACGGCTAACGGAGCCCTTTAAAATATAATTTGGTCCTGTAACTCATGTCGGCAAGAGTCTGGTTGCCTAGGCTGCCAGCGAAGTTGGTTCAATTCCAGCCAGGATCATTTAATAGGAGATTGTAACCAAAAACTTTAAATACTCCTATTATAACGAGTAAGTTGTAATAATACGACTTTGAGGCTAATTTGGTCATTTAGAGTGTACCGTTAGCCTCCAATTATATTGTAAAATAAGGAAAGGTATCAAATAATGAGTAATAGTGCATGGGACGAGAAGATCGTCATTAAGGGAAGCGGCATCGCTGAGGGAACATACGAAGTTACACTCAAGGACATTATTAGAGAAGAAAAGGTCGTCCAGTTCAGAGAAGGTCTTCGATCCAACAGCAAAGGCATTGTTGGTAAGGAATATGCTAGTTTAGATGACAGTCAAAAGGCTATCGTAGATGCAGTAGGCGATGAATTTTGGCCACTTGGTCCTAACGACAAGGAAGCTCGCAAGAAGACTGCCTTCGTAACACATTATCGATTTGTGTTCACTGAACCTAAGTCTGGTTCTGACTTGAAGTTTGGAGCAGTATTCCCGATTGACCTATACGACGCTGCCGGGAACAGAATGGGTGGCGGCAAAGCCTTTACAGACTTCATTACAAGGGCAACTGGCGTTCCAGTGAATCCCGGTGACGAGTTTGCCCTCAAGGACTTCTCTAAGCCTGGAGACGAATATGTACTCGACGTCGTGACCAAGAACAACTTCAAGGAAATTGATCCGAAGTCGATCACCAAGAAGGAGCTAGCAAAGCCCATCGTTAAAGGCGTAAATGCTTTGTCAGATCGAGCCAAGCAACTATTGGAGTTCCTGAAGGCCAATTATCAGGGTAGACCTAAGAGAGATATCCTAGACCTTTATGGTAGCGGTCAGTTCGGTTCCTACCAGGAGACAACTGCAGCCTGGCAAGAAATCATGAAGAATGTAACGTACACCAAGGATGGCAAGACCTTGGATTTCAGTGAGGCTTAAACCTTCCTCACTTTTCCAGAGGTTTTATGCAAGTAGTCATTGATGTTCCAGACACTGACTTAGACTTCATTAAGTCAGAACTATGCTTGCAAAAAGAAACAATCCAGGAGGGAATATCTAGAATTATTATAACCGAAATTAAGAACCGACGGTTCCTAATTGAATTGAAAAAATGAAAATAACACATTAAAATTATTTTTCGAGTTATTATGACTGATAATACGAATCTTGAAGTTAGTATTCCAGAAGGAGAAGTCACATATCCGCTTCTGGTATCTATTTATGCAGATACGAAAATTGGCAAAACATACTTCGGTGCTTTATTCCCCAATGCCGTTGTTATTGACTTTCCGCCTGCTAAGTTTTCCTTTGGAAAAGTTGAATTGGTCCAAATTGCCCTGAAACGAACTGTCGGCGAAGGTTTCCGGTCGATCTTTAAACCGGTTCGAAAACCTGATGGAACGTTGGCCTGGCAACCAAAAATTGAAAACTTTGACTACCGTAATCAATATTACTTCCCGAAAAGTTGGGAAGATTTCCAGATAGCGTTGGAAAAGATTAAGTTCTATTCTGAAGATGTGGCACTTACTCCAGAAAACGGCAAAGTTTGGGTAATTCTGGATGATTCAGTACGGTGGCGAGCAATCGAAGTCTTGCACTACCTTAAAGTTAATAAAAGAAAGTGGCCATCCCAGCCAGAATTTGGTTTAATCACTCAAGCAATGGCTAGTCAAATAACAGCAATCCAGGATTTTGCTAATGTTGCAGTGATTCATAGAACAACTCGAGAATTCGAAACCGGCAATAAAATTCCCTTGATTTATCCTGCGTCTACTGACTTTAATTCTGACGTTAGTATTGAATTGATTCACAGAGATGTCGACGGTAGTGGTAAAAAGCAGGTAGCTTTGATCCATAGTACTGGCCATAACTTCCCGTGCAACAATCCTGATTACCAAGTGGAAGTTATTGATCCAACTCCTGAAGAAGTGTTAGCTGCCGCTAGAATTCCTAGATTATTATGGTAATTATAATTATGGGAAGGTAGATTATATTGACAGTAAAAATAGAAATAGATTGTCCTTGTGGACATTCAACTATTTTTGAAATCAAAGACAACATTATCAATGAATTTATATGCGAAAGTTGTAAAACCCACTTAGCCTATCTAGGACCTCACTATACCATGAAATTCTATGATAAGAAATTTCCTGTTGATAATTGGAGGGTTGTCCACGAACCTATAAGAATTCCTATAGCAGTAGCAAGACCACATTATGTCCAACCAGAATGGACTGGTGCGACAGATACTACTTGGTACACATCTTCAGGAACTGCTTCGACTACTTGGACCCGAGTATGATCACTGTCGATACGCGTGAACACCTTATTCCTCAGATCAAGGACTTATTAGTCACTAAAATAATCGGAGAAGATGTTCCGCAATTCCAATTTCATTGTTTGCCTCTAGCTGATTATTTAATAGAAAATTCATCCCATAATATATTAATTGAAAGAAAGTCCATTGCCGACTTTTGTGGAAGCTACCGCGAATTGAAATCAAGACTTTCGAAAATGCGGAAATGTGACTTTGAGCGAATCGGCCTCCTATTAGAAGGAACTTATGTCGTCGCAAATGGTCAAGTCTTCCTAAATGAAAGTGGCCAACTAAAACCCCGAATGTCATATAAGGCAATGTCTAACTTTTTAACTCACCAGGAAGAGTTAGGCGTGCGTCTCTACCATACAATGAACCTGGAAGAAACTATTTGGCGACTAATTCATATTCATAATTACTTGCCAAAGTTAGATGTTCCAAATCCTACCATTAAAGCAGGATCGGCAGTAGAATGGCTATCAGAACTCCCAGGATTGGGTCCAGCCAAATTAAAGTCTTTGCAAGAAACCTATAAAACGCCATTGGATGCTATTAATGGTCTTCCGACTTCTGTTAAAAAACTCTTGGAGGAGTGGTGATATTGACTGAAACTGAATATTACTGTCTTTGCATAACAGTACCCGAAAATTACTTAGATAAAGCCCAAACTATTATAGAAAAGTATTTATATTCCGGAATTAATTTACATTATGTTAATCCATTTAAGGAAACCCGTTTAAAAAATTACCATTGTGATATTATTATAAACGGCGTTGGTATTGCAGCTTGGCAGCATACTAATAAAATATTTAATGTTATAAAATCAGAAATTCCGGAACATGTTCTAGGAATATACGAAGGTTACGAACATAATCGAGTAAATTTTGGTAATAGACTCTTAAAGCATGTTACAATGGCATAAGTATGTCCGAAATTATATTAATTTGCCAGAATTGTGGTAATACGACCATAGCCGAAGAACTAATAGATTCCGATAATAATTTTATGTGTTTTGATTGCAGAAAAATCCAGTATGATATGAAAAGAATGAGGTAACGATACCATGAAATATTATATTTGTAAACTCTGTGGAAGGTTAACCACTGACCAAGAAATCACTATCGAATGTGAAAATGGCGGTCAGCCTTCCTGCGACTGCCAATATATGCAATTGAGTTGGGACTCTTCTTATCAGAAGTTCGAGCCAATTTATCTCCGTTATTGGGAAGAATGGCATGAAATTCCAGCTAACGTATATGAATCACTAAAAGAAGAATCTAATACTGTCAAACGTCTCTGGATGTTAGCTACAGTACCAAACGATGAGTTAGAAACATGATACTCAACATTATAGGAATAGATATGTTATGAAAGCAACTGAACTAATAGGAAAAGTTGCAATACGAACAAGACCAACTAACACAATTAAAGACCATTCGTATACTGATCACCCAATTAAAGTTATAACTGCTACAAATCATTGCATAACATTTGAATATGCAGATTGGTGGCACAGAAAATATATGGATACTAGACATCACCATTTAGATAGTGACTTTTGTGATGATAATTGGATAGAATATAACGGTATTTGCGATAGTTACGATATTGCAAAATGTCGTGAACAATCCCAGAAAGAAGAATATTTAAGACGTTCAATAAGAGGCTACTAAATTTTTAAAAGGTCTTATAATGAAAATTCCCGCAACTTCAATTACAGTACGTTGGCATGATGGCTTCAAACGTACCTATTCCATTAAGGAATACGAACCAGGTTCTGACCATCTATGGATCAAGGAAACCTCCGATAACGAACTTTGGATACCCACGAGGTCAGTAAGGTGGTTTAGTCCAGAAAATAACGATTATATTCATACTCATACCTTTACAACCGAACCAACAGAAAACATTAACTATAATATTTCAGAAGACGAAATGTATAAAGCAATGTATGATAGAATTCGAAAAGACTTTAATCGGAGGACGTATTTATAATGTCAGTACTTCTAGGAAAATCATTAAATGATAATAAAATTATCGAAGGTCTAATCGATCCTTCCAAACAAGTTCAACCAGTAGGCATTGATTTGACCGTTCAGAAAATCGAAGCTTATAATAGTCGTGGCACTATCGATTTTGACAATTCTAAGAGACAATTACCCCATCTACATGAACCAGGCAAGATCGATAAATATTGGCTACTTCCGAAGGGAGCCTACTTAGTCACCTTTAATGAAGTCGTTAACGTACCAGGAAATGCTATGGGCATTGCAAGACCAAGATCAAGTTTGCTTAGGATGGGTGCAACAGTTGAAACCTCAGTTTGGGATCCCGGATATGTAGGACGTTCTCAGTCAATGCTCGTAGTTCATAATCCAAATGGTATCCAAATATATGAAAATGCTAAGTTGATTCAAATTGTCTTTATGACTACCGAAAAAGTTGCTGATGTACTGTATACTGGACAATACCAAAATGAGAACCTCTGAGAATGTTAGAAATTCTCCAACCATATTCTGACATTATTTTGTCAGTTTGTTCTATAATTTTTAGCATATCGTTGTTTCCAACGATCTATCATAACTATAAAAACCATTTATGTGAAATACCGTTTAGTACTTCTTTGCCAACATTCTTTGGAATGTCAATGGTAACTATGGTTTACATAGCCAATGATTTTGAATTAGCAACTATAATTGGTTCTATAACAACATTAGCTTGGCTAACCATTGCAATTCAAAAGCATAAATATTCGGTGTAATATTATGAATAATATTAATTGCCAACATCCTAAAATTGTTATTAAAATGGGTCCGATTTCAGGAAAGGCCTATTGTAGAATCTGCAACGCAGAATTGAGTTCAGACAATCCAACCCTGGTAAGCTATGTTGTCCCAAGATAACATTATAAGAATCGCAGGAACATCCACTTCGACTATAGATGGCATCGGTCTATCTTATAATATTTTTTTCCAAGGATGTTCCCATTATTGTCCTAACTGTCAAAATCCAGACTTACAAGATTTCCTGGGAGGTTACGAAACTACAGTAGACGATATTATTGCCCATATCAACCAGAACCTAGACTTTTATGATAGTGTCGTACTAACAGGTGGTGACCCTGTTGACCAACCAAAAGCTTTATATAGTACTTTAACCAATATAACTATTCCAACTATTTTATATACTGGTTATTTATTCAAAGACATTCCGGACCACATCAGAAAATTATGTTCTATTATCGTGGACGGTCCTTACATCCAGAATCTTGCTTTAAAAGGTTCGCCATCGTCTTCTAACCAAAAAATTTATTTTAACACGTTGAAACTTACCAAACAACAGATATTCTATTTTATGGTAGGTCATAAAACCGAACAATATTATAATTTTTAATACGGAGCTCTATTAACATGCGACTAGAAACAACTTTTTCAGAATCATTTGATGATTTATATAATCAATATAATAGATCAGAATCAGGTAAAAAACTTTTATCAATAGAAGGCATAGATAGAACATCGCTTGACATCGGAGCAATGTCTCGTAAGTACTTCACAGAAAATTTAAGCGACATTTCATTAGATGCTAATTCTAACAGCAATGACGAACTTTCGCAAAACAATTATGCGTCTGAGATAGTAAAAGGCCTTTCTAAACTAAATTCCTATTATCTTTTATACCATTATGCTACAGGTAGGTTTGGACAAGATCGCGCCAACGAACTCTTGACTTCAATTTTAGACGGCAATATATATTTCCATGACGCCGCATCAGCTCAAATTCCGTATTGTATGGCCTACTCAACATCATTTATAATGTTTGATGGTCGTCAATATGGTCAACTATATAGTGTACCGCCTAAAAGAGCTAATTCATTTTTAGCTCAAGTAACAGAAACCACGATGGACCTTAGCCAATCTTATGCTGGCGCAATAGCCATATCAGACCTTATAGTGAATTTCTGTTATTATGCCCAAAAAGAACAATTAAGTGATTATAATATAATCAATCTCTTCCAACAATTCATCCACGTAATGAGTAATAAATTTAGAGTAGGCGGACAAAGTCCCTTTACAAATTTAAGCATATTTGACAGACCAAACTTACAAAAAGTATTTGCATCCCACATTTATCCGGACGGTTCCAAACCCGACATCGAATATATTATTCACGTTCAAAAGATATTCTCGGAGTGGTTTGCAAAAGGTGATCCAGTAAGTGGTCTTCCTTATAGATTTCCAATCGTAACTCTTAACATAAGTTGCGATGAAAACAAGCAAATTATTGATCAGGAATTCCTTGATTGGGTTTCAAATGTTAACTTGGCAAAAGGCACCTTCAACATTTATGTT
>Ga0116170_10004880_pt1 | contig 12148 bp, 10 predicted proteins | sample AD_JPNHW1_MetaG_FD_89797 | JGI IMG/M metagenome (GOLD analysis project Ga0116170, IMG submission 89797) | Active sludge microbial communities of municipal wastewater-treating anaerobic digesters from Japan - AD_JPNHW1_MetaG | ecosystem: Engineered > Bioreactor > Anaerobic > Digestate | place... | reverse complement strand
GGTGGACTGGGCCGTCAAGGCCGCTGTGGACTTTGCGCGCAAACGGGGGGATACGCTCGTGATGGTGACGGCCGACCACGAGACCGGCGCGCTCACCGCGAGCGTGACGAACAATCCGCCCGGCAAACTCGTCATCCGCTACGACACGACGAGTCACACGGCCATTCCGGTCAGGTTCTACGCCTACGGGCCCGGCGCGCACCTGTTCGGCGAGAAGATCGACAACACGGACATCGCCAAGAACGTCTGCCGCTTGTGGAACATCACCCTGCCGCCTCCGCCGGTTAACCCCGCCGCGAAGTGATCGCGCTTTGGCCCGGAGCGGTCCTGGCGGTTACGCGCGGCGGATCTTTCCGGTGGCGGTCTTCTCGATCGCCGGCACGCAGGTGAAAACCTTCGGGATCTTGTGCAGCGCCAGACGCGTGCGGCAAAAGGCGCGGAGATCGGACTCGTTCAGCGTCGTCGCCCCCGCTTTCAGCACCACCTTTGCGCAGGGAAGCTGCCCGTACTCCGGATGCGGTTCGCCGTAGACGAACGACTCGGCGATGCCCGGGTATTGGTTCAGAAGCTCTTCGACCTCTTGCGGAAAGATCTTCATGCCGGAGAAGTTGATGACGCTTTTGCAGCGCCCGACCAGACGCAGGTTGCCGTCCTCGGAAAGCTCGCCGAGATCGCCGGTGTGGAACCAGCCGTCGGGGTGGCAGCTCGCGCGCGTCTGCCACGGCGCGAAGTAGGCGACGCACAGTCCTTCGCCGCAGAACAGGACTTCGCCGTTCGCGTCGAGCTTGACGGTGTAGTCGGGGAGCGCTTGCCCCAGCAGCCCGTCGTAGCCCAAGTCCCGCGGCTGGTGGATGAAAGGCAGGCCGACCTCGATGATGCCGTACGCCTCGGTGAGGCGGAGGCCGAAGCGCGCGTAGAAGTTTTGGGCCACCGCCTCCGGCAGCTTGATGGCGGTCGAGACGGCCGTGCGCACGCTCGAGAAATGCGCGGGCGAGAGCATTTTCGTGATCGACAGCAGCCGGTAGTGGATCGGGCTGGCGTACAGCAGCGTCAGCGGGTGCCGCTGCACGGCGTCGACCAGCGCGTCGGGCATCGGGTCGCCGCAGAGGACGAGGGTGGCCCCTTTGCGGAGGAAGAGCAGGATCGTGACCACGAAGTGGAAACTCATCGACAGCACCCAGCCGATGATGTCCTCGGAGGTGACGTGAAGCCCCCGGTTGGCCGCGTCCGTCCGCTCCAGAATCGTGGCGTGGGAGAGAACCACTCCCTTGCTGGCGCCGGTCGTTCCCGAGGAGAACCGGATGAAGGCTGGCCGAATGTCGGCATAACCTTCCGGCGGGGGCCGGCGGGGGGGGCGCGGCGAGAGGGTGAAAGGCCGCGTCAAATCCGAGGTGTTGCGCAAGCTGTGCCCCGTTGCCGTGCGCGGCTCGGGAGCCGCGGCCAGAAGGTGATGGACGTCCATTTTCTCCAGCAGAGCCGAGCATTCGTCGGACATCAGTCCCGGCGCGATGGGCACGATGGCGGCGTCTAGCGAGAGGACGGCGAGCGAAAGGAGGACGTAGTCGGCGCTGTCGGGGCACAGAAAGGCGACGCGGTCGAGCGGGCGGACCCCCGCGTCTGCCAGCTCGTCCGCGAGTCGCCCGACAGCCGCCGCGAGCTGCCCGTACGAGAGGCTCCGGGGGCCGTCGACCAGGGCCGTCTTTTCCGCGAGGGGAGCGGTTTCGCGGAGGATGGTTTGCGTGATGTTGGGGGGTGTCGTCATCCGTTATCGTCTCGCGAAAAAGTCGCGAAGTTTCTTGGCCATGTTGTCGTCGAGCTTGTTGACGATCCGCGACCAGTGGGCGGACGTGCCGCACCCGTCTTTCCACGACAGCACGGGCGCGTTGTCCTTAAAGAGGGTGGCGCTGAGGTTGAGGGATGCCGCGCCGGCACCGTAGCCGACGGTGTAGCGGGCGGCGGCGCTGCCGGGGTTGTAGGCGTCGTAGTGGACGACGAGCAGGTGGCGCCCCGCCGCGGGCTGGTGTTCGGCCGGATGGCGCACCATCCGCGCGTCGAGGCCGTAGCGCGCGAAGCGGCGCGGAAGTTCGCGCTCCATGTAGGCGCGCAGTTCCTGGCGGTACTTGTATTGCTGGCCCTGCATGTCGGAGGCGTTCCCCTCCTCGACCAGGACGTCGAGCGGGATGCGGGGCCCGGGAGCCTGCCGGCCTTGGCCATGCGCGCGCGACGAACGGCAACCCGTGAGCACCAAAACCGAAGCAAGTCCGATCGCGAACAGGGGCAGCAGATGACGCAGAGACATATGCACCTCGTGGTTTAAGGGTTGTTGAACGACCGATCACCGATGGCAGAGATTATAACTTCCTTGAGAGGGGGTCGCCACAGAAAATATCGCGAGGATGTTCCGCGCGCGCGTCCGCGGAAGAGGCGAGAGGTGCGGTGCACCGGCGCCTACAGCCAGGCGCAGTTGAGCACGCAGAGGCCGTAGAGGCAGGCGGTTTCCGCCCGCAGGACCTGTCGGCCGAGGCTGACGGGAACCGCGCCGGCAGCGAGGAGCGCCTCGATTTCGGCGGGCGTGAAGTCGCCCTCGGGGCCGACGAACCACCCGGCCCGCACCGGCGGCGCGGCGTGGGCGGCAAGGGCCTCGCGCAACGGCGTTGCGCGAGGCGTCAAGGCCGCGACGAAAACCGGCGACGCGCCGGCCAGAAGCGGCAGGCAGGCTTTGAAAGCGAGGGGCGGCGCGATCTCCGGCAGCCAGGCCGCGCCGCACTGGCGGGCTGCTTCCTCGGCCACGCGGAGCCAGCGGTCGGCTTTGGTGTCGCCCTCGTCCGCGTCCAGCCGCACGACGGTCCGGTCGGAAATGACCGGCACGACGCGGCCGACGCCGAGCTCGACCGCCTTCTCGACGGTCCAGTCCATGCGCTTGCCTTTGCTGACGCAGGCGAAGAGCGTGATCTGGCACGGGGGGCGCGGGTGCTCTTGCGCGGGAGCGTCCGCCGTCAGCGACAGCCCGTGCTTCTCGACCGCGGCGATGGCGGCAAGCCGCGTGCGGCCTTGACCGTCAAAGAGCGTCACGCGGTCGCCGGCCCTGACGCGCAGCACGGCCTGCAGATGGTGCGCCTCGTCGCGGCCGAGCGTGAACGCGTCGGCGAGCAGCTCGTTGGTCTTGACGAGGCAGCGGTGCATGGCTTCTCTACTTGGACGCGTGTTTGAGCAGGGCGTCGCGGCGGGCGAAGAAGGCGCTCACGGCCTTGCCCTGCTGGGCGGCGTCCGGGAAGTTGTCGGGCGTGGCGGTGGCCGCGAAGTCCTCAAGCATGCGCTTCTGCTTCGAAGAGAGGTGCGAGGGCACTTCGATCTCGACGCGCACGTGGAGATCGCCGCAGCCGCCGTTGAGGCTGGACATGCCTTTGTCGCGGAGGCGGAAGACCTTGCCGTTGGAGGTGCCCGCCGGCAGTCTGATCCGGGCGGTGCCGTCGGGGGTCGGGATCTCGATGTCCCCCCCCAGGGCGGCGACGACGGGAGAGACGTGGACGGTGCAGATGAGGTCGTCGTCTTGACGCTGGAACACGTCGTGTTCGCGCACGTGGAGCACCACGTACAGGTCGCCGGCGGGGCCGCCGCGCAGGCCGCTCTCCCCCTTGCCGGAGAGACGCAGGCGCGAGCCGGTCTCAACGCCCTTGGGGATGCGCAGCGCGATGTGACGCGGCGTCTTGACGCGGCCTGTGCCGCCGCACTTCTTGCAGGGGTTGCGGATGATGGTGCCCTCGCCGTGGCAGACGGGGCAGGTCTGGCGCATCTGGATGAAGCCGCCGCCGACCACCACCACGCCGTGGCCGCCGCACTGGCGGCAGGTCTCGCGCGAGGAGCCGGCCTCTGCGCCGGTCCCGTGGCAGGACGGGCAGGCGTCGTTGACGTTGAGGTCGACTTCGCGCTCGGAGCCGAAGAGCGCCTCCTCGAAATCGATTTCAAGATCGAAGCGAAGATCGTCGCCGCGCTGGGCCGCGTCGGGATTCCGCGAGCGGCGGCGTGCGCCGCCCCCGCCGAAGATGTCGCCGAAGCTTCCGCCAAACATGCTGCCGAGAATGTCTTGCAGGTCCATGTCCTGCATGTGGGAGAAGTCGCGGCCGAAATCGAACCCGCCGGGACCGAAGGCGGACTTCATGCCCGCGTGGCCGTACTGGTCGTAGCGCTGGCGCTTGTCGGGGTCGCTGAGAACCTCGTAGGCCTCGGAGAGCTCCTTGAACTTCTCCGCCGCATCCTTGTTGTCGGGGTTGCGGTCCGGGTGGTACTTCATGGCGAGCTTGCGGTACGCCTTTTTCACTTCCTCGGCCGTAGCGCTTTTGCTGACGCCGAGAACTTCGTAATAATCGCGTTTGTTAGACATGGAAAATGATTCGGGATGAGAATTTTAAACGTGTCGGGATACTGAGGAAGCGCGAACGGCTAGTCGGAGACGCTGTCGTTTTCGGCTTCCGCCCGCTCCTGGTCCGGAGCGCCTGACGAGACGACCACCTGCGCCGGACGCAGGAGACGCCCGGCCAGCAGCCAGCCGCGGCGGAACTGGTCGATGATCATGTTGGCGGGCACGGTCGCCGAACTCATTTGCGAGAGGGCTTCGTGGAACGCGGGATCGAAAGGCTTCCCTTTCGAGTCGATGGGCTTCAGTCCGTACCGGTCGAGCAGGGCGAGGAACTGATCATGGACCAGCCGGATGCCCTTGATGACGGGATCGGTGTCGCCCTCGGATTTCGCGAGCGCAAGCTCGAGATGGTCGACGATCGGCAACAGGTCGCCGAGAAGGTCTTCGTTGGCGCGTTTGACCAGCTCTTCGCGCTCTCGGATCTGGCGTTTCCGGAAATTGTCGAAATCGGCCATCAGGCGGACGTGGCGCTCTTTGAGGGCGGCCAGTTCCACGGCTTCGGGAGAGGGCTGGGCGGGCGCGGGGGCTGCCGCCGGCGCAGCGGCCTGTGCCGCCGCCTCGGGGACCGCTTGGGGCGTCGCCTGGGGGGCGGGCGCGGCCTCGGTCGCGGCGCGTGCCGTCTCAGTCTGGGAGGCTGAATCGGGCTGAGCGGTGGTTTCCAGGCCTTTGTTTCTGTCTTTGTTTTTGAACATACGTAAGTTTCCTTTGTGTCTTGCACGGGGCATCAGGACAACCGCGTCAAGCGGTTCTGGCTCCCCCTCGGGTCCGCGCGTGGGGGCGTACGAAAAAACAGTCAACCACACTCGGCCCGGATAGTCAAGGCGGACGGGGCTGCCAAAAATTATGTCCGTCCGCACAAAATTGGGTGGAAGCGTATCTGCAAAAACAGCTATAATATCCCACAAATGACAGAAAAAGCGCTGGTTATCATTCCGACATATGATGAGCGGGAAAACGTTGTCGCCATGTCCGAGGCGGTCCTGGCGCAGGAGCCGCAGGCGAACATCCTTTTTGTGGACGACAACTCGCCCGACGGAACGGGTGCCCTGCTTGATAAGATCGCCGCCGGCGAGCCGCGGGTCTTTGTGCTGCACCGCCCGGGCAAGGAAGGCCTGGGGCGCGCCTACATCGCGGGGTTCAAGTGGGCGCTGGCGCGCGACTACGAGCTGATTTGCGAGATGGACTGCGACTTTTCGCACGACCCGGCCGCTCTGCCGAGCCTGCTCCAGGCGGCGCGCGACGGCGCGGACTTGGTGCTGGGGTCGCGTTACATCGGCGGTATTCGCGTCATGAACTGGCCCATGAACCGGCTGCTGCTCTCGACCGGCGCGGCGCAATACGTCAAGCTGATCACCGGCATGCCGGTCAACGATCCGACCGGCGGATTCAAGTGCTTCCGGCGCGCGGTGTTGCAGGCGATCGACCTTGACAGCATCACCTCGAACGGCTATTCCTTCCAGATTGAAATGACGCATACGGCGTGGATGAAGGGGTTCACCGTCAAAGAGGTTCCGATCGTGTTCGAGGACCGGCGCGCCGGATATTCCAAGATGAGGGCCAACATCGCCTACGAGGCGGTGATGATGGTGCTGCGCCTGTGGGGGCGGTGCGGGTTCAAGCGGTCGCCGCGCCGCAAGGAGACCAAGGCGTGAGCATCTTCCGCGCGTGGTTGCCTTGGGTCCGGGTGCTGCGGCCAGCGCAGTGGCTTAAGAACGGGATTGTGCCGGCCGCCTATTTTTTCGCGAAATGGGATCCGAGCCAGAGCGCGCACGTCCAGGGCGTCATGCCCCTCCTTTTCGAGGCGGTGGCCGTCGTCTGTTTCTGCTGCGTGTCGAGCGGCGTGTATCTGATCAACGACATCCGCGATATCGAAGCCGACCGGGCGCACCCGTTCAAGTGCCGCCGCCCGCTCGCCGCCGGCGAGATCCGGGCGCCTGCGGCGGCGGTCGCGGCGGCGTGCCTGCTGTTCGCCGGCATGGCCGGTTCATTGGTCTTGCCGCAAGCCTTCACGGGCGTGCTGGGCGCCTATTGCCTGATGCAGTTCTGCTACACCTTCGCCCTCAAGCGCATTCCCTACGTGGACGTGTTTGTGATCGCGACGGGTTTCGTGTTGCGCGCCATCGCGGGCGCCGCGGCTCTGACCGTGCGGATCTCGCCTTGGCTGCTGCTTTGCACCTTCCTGCTGGCGCTCTTTCTGGCGCTGTGCAAGCGGCGGCACGAGAAGATCCTGCTGGAAGAGGGGGGCGAGCAACACCGCGCGGCGCTGGCCGGCTACGACCGTTACCTGCTGGACTTGCAGATCGCCATCACCTCTTCCGCCACGGTGGTCTGCTACGCGATCTACACGCTCTCGGAGGAGACCGTGCGCCGGTTCGGCACGAACCGGCTGGGACTGACGATCCCGTTCGTGGTCTTCGGCATCTTCCGCTATCTCGAGCTGGTGTATCGCCACGATGAGGGCGGACGCCCTGAGAAAGTGATGCTGACCGACAAGGTGCTGATCGCGACGGTTGCCCTTTTCATGCTGACCGCGCTGGCCGTTTTCCTGTCCGTCTGAGCCGCGGAATGCCGCATGATTTTTTTTCAAATGAGCGCTTGCAAGCGCGCGGAGCGTTTGATACAGTGTGTCTACTTTTTTGCGGGGAGGTGGCGCAATTGGTTAGCGCACCGGACTGTCGATCCGGTGGTCGCGGGTTCGAATCCCGTCCTCCCCGCCATTCATTTTGGAAGAGGTCGCCTTCACCGGCGGCCTCTTTTTTTTGTTTGCGTTGCGCGCGCGAAGGTTTTGACCGACGCCACGGCAAACCGCTATAATCCGCGCTTTCATCAATCATTCGGTCCCGATGCGGGACGGCGGTTTTCTTTATGCGCGAGTTTTTTGACGTGATGGTGTTGTCGGTGCTCCAGGGCATCACCGAGTTTCTCCCGATCAGCAGTTCGGGCCATCTGGTGATCGCGGCGAGCCTGCTGAAGATCAACACGTCCGGCGTGCGGCTCGAGGTGGTCCTGCATCTCGGCACGATGGTGTCGATCATGGCGTATTACCGTTCCTCCCTTTCTGCGCTGGCGCGCGGGGTTCTCCGGCGGGAGCGGGAGAGCTTGGCAACGGTCGGCCACATCGTCCTCTCCGCGATCCCGGCCGCCTTCTTCTACTTCCTGTGCAAGGACAAGGTGGACGCCTTCTTCGAAGACCCGCGCGCGATCGGCGGGTTCCTGATTTTCACCGGCGTGGTGCTGTGTGCCTTGCGCTGGATGAAGTGCGGCACGGGGCCGGTGACGGCGCAGCGGGCGCTGTTGGTGGGACTGGCGCAGGCGCTGGCCGTCCTGCCGGGCGTCAGCCGCTCGGGGATGACCATCGCGGCCGCCCGGATGTCCGGCGTCGCGCCCGACAAGGCCGCGGAGTTTTCCTTCCTGATGTCTTTGCCGTTGTTGGCGGGCGCGGCGCTCCTGGATTTCCTCGGCATCGCGCCGGGGCACGGCTGCACCTTGCCCGCGTGGCTGCTGGTGGCGGGCGCGGCGGTGTCGGCCGCGGTGGGGGTCGTCGCACTGGCCCTGCTGGTGCGGACGTTGCGCGGCGGCCGCTTCTGGATGTTCGGGGCCTACTGCCTGCTGGCCGGGCTGCTGACGCTGGCGTTTCTCTGACCGGGCGGGCCGCGGCAATGACGTTCTAAATGGACAAAGGAGGAGCAATCGATGAGCGATCGTGAAGTGTCTTTTCTGAAGCGTAACGGGTTGGATGTCGAGGGGATCGACCGCGAGGCGCTGCTGGCGGTCTTCGAGCAGGAGATGAGCGCAGGGCTGGCCGGCCGGCCGTCCTCGCTGATGATGATCCCGTCTTTCATCTCCATCGACAAGCCGGTCAAGACCGACACGCCGGTGGTGGTGCTGGACGCGGGCGGCACGAACCTGCGCGCGGCGGTCGTGAAAATCGGCGCGTCGGGCGAGGCGGAGATCGGCGCGTTCTCGAAGAGCGCGATGCCGGGCACGAAGGGCGAGATTGACGCCGAGACGTTCTTTGACGCTTTCGCGGATTTCCTGATGCCGATCGTGGGCGCGTCCGAGTCGATCGGGTTCTGCTTCTCCTATCCGGCGGAGATCACGCCGGACTGCGACGCGCGGCTGATCCGCTGGAGCAAGCAGATCGAGGTGCCCTCGGTGGTCGGCAAGATGATCGGCTCGGGCTTGCTGAAGCATCTGGCGCAGCGCGGCTACACGCGGCGCGTGGTGATCCTGAACGACACGGTCGCCACGTTGCTGGCCGGAAAAAGCGCGGGCGTGGCCCGCAACTATTCCGCCTACGTCGGCTTCATCCTCGGCACGGGCACCAACACGGCGTACGTCGAGCGCAATGCGCGCATCACCAAGCGCGCCGATCTGGACAAGACGGGCTCCATGGTGATCAACATCGAGTCGGGCGGGTTCGGCGGCGCGAAGCAGTCGAAGTTCGACCAGATCATGGACGCGGGAACGAACGACTGCGGCCACTACACGTTCGAGAAGATGATCTCCGGCGCTTACCTGGGGCGCGTGGGGAGCGTGGTGTTGGGCGTGGCGGCCAAGGCGGGCTTCTTCTCGCCCGCCGCCGCGGCCAAGATCGCCGCGTGGCCAACGGTTTCCAATAAGGACCTCGACGATTTCTGCGGCGCCGCACCGGCGGCGGACAATCCCTTCCTCGATGCCGCGTTCGGCGCCGCGGACAAGGAGACGGTGGTCCGGCTCTGCACGCCGGTCTATGAACGGGCGGCGGTGCTGACGGCGGTGAACATCGCCTCGGCGATCCTGAAGACCGGCGAGGGCAAGGACCCGGCGCGGCCGGTGTGCGTGAACGTGGACGGCTCCACCTATCACCGCACGCGCACGGCGCAGTTCCGCAACCGCGTGCAGCACGAGCTTCAGAAGATGCTCGAGCCCCGCGGCATCTCGTACGAACTCATCCGCGTGGACGAGTCGCCGGTGATCGGCGCCGCCGTCGCGGGACTCATGTGATGCGGGGAGGCGGATGTCGCGGTCCGGTTACAGAGGCGCCCTGGCCCTTGCCGCCGCTCTCGCGGCCGGCGGGGCCTTGGCGCAGCCGGCCGCGGTTGATCTGGGCGAGTGGTTCAAGAATCCCGAGCGATGGGTCGTGAAGGCGGACGCCTTTATGGGCGATTTCAGGGACTTCGGCTTCAGGTTCTCCGACGGAAGTCAGACCACGGCGGTGTCGAACGAGAAGCCGCTCTTGCGTTTTCTGGGGCTGGAGATTTATGAGGCGCGCGTGTATTTTGCCCGGGACGCGATACGGCGCGTGGAGCTTTCGCTCTACAACAAAGGGGACTCAGGGGCCCAAGGTAAAGAGGCGTTTGAGGCGCAGGTGGAAACGGTCAAGGGCAAGGTCGTCGCGTTCGCGCAGGACGCGGGGATGACGGGCAAGACCTCGAATGATCGTGCGAATTATTTCGTCAGGCGGCACCAGTGGGTGAAGAAGTCGCCCGGCATCCAGATGGAGTGGGCGTACGTCGAGCCGCACCGCTCGGGCGGCAAGACTGTGGCGTACAGCGCCGAATTCGTGAAGATCTTGCTGGTGCCGCTCAAGGTCGGCACCGCCGGGATGTCGGCTATGACGGGCGGGATGTCCGCCGCCCGGCCGCGAAACGCCCGGGCCGTGAAGGAAAACGTGACGCGTAACCCCGCCGGCGACGTGTGGGTCGGGAACGTGCCGATGGTGGACCAGGGCCAGAAGGGGTACTGCGCGGCCGCGGCCTCCGAGCGCGTGCTGCGCTATTACGGGGTGGAGATCGACCAGCACCAGATCGCGCAGCTGGCGGACACGGCCGCCGAGGGCGGCACGACGCTCGAAGGCATGGCCATGGCGATCTCCAAGATCGGCCGCCAGTTCCAACTCGACAAGAAGGAGCTGATCGCGCCGGAATCGGAAGGGAATTTCGAGAAGAGCGAGCACGCCAAGCTGATCGACCAGTATAACGCGGTCGCCAAGAAGAGGAAGGCCCCCGTCATCGACTGGAAGGCCTACACCTCGAACCGCATGGTGGACCTGCCGGCGATTTGGAATGCGATGGATCCCGCGATTCTGCTGATCGCGCGGAGTGGCCAGAAGCAGGGCCTGAACCAGTTCGCGAAAAACATCAAGCTTTACGTGGATCAGGGTGTCCCCCTGCTTTGGTCTTGCCTGGTGGGCAAGTATCCCGAGGAGCCGCCGCTGGGACAGGAGGGGGCGTTCGGCCACGTGCGTCTGATCGTCGGGTACAACGAACAGACCAAAGAGGTCATGTATTCTGACTCATGGGGGCCGCGCCACGCGCTGAAACGCCTGCCGCAGGATCAGGCGTGGGCCATGACGAAAGGGCTCATCGTCCTCAAGCCTCGCGACGTGAGGTGAGGTTACGGGTTGCATGGAAGGGTCAGAATAGCGTATCCTATCCCCCTTTTCGGAGCTAAAGAATGAGCGATAAAAAAGTGTCGATGGCAGATTTCGAGTCGTTGTTGAACGAGCAGCTGAGCAGTTACCGGAAGGGGTTCAACCCCGGCGATAAGGTGCGCGGGACGGTCAGCAACATCACCAACCAGTATGTGACGCTCGACGTGAACGCCAAGCGTGAGGGCCTGGTGCCCGTGGCCGACATGACCAACGAGGACGGCACCCTGCGCTGCAAAGTCGGCGACACGGTCGAGGTGATCTTCGCGGGCATGCAGAACGGCGCGTTCCTCTTCTCGGGCAGCATCGGCGCGAAGCAGGTGATCGACCGCGCGCTGGCCGACGCCTACGCCCAGCAGATGCCCGTCGAGGGCCTCGTCGAGAAGGAAATCAACGGCGGTTACGAGGTGACCGTGGCGGGCAAGCGCGCGTTTTGCCCCTACTCGCAGATCAACCTGTTCCGCCAGGAGGGCGCGGAGTACGTCGGCCACAAGTTCAATTTCCTCATCTCGGAATACGGCGAGGACGACCGCGGCGTGAACGTCATCGTCAGCCGCCGCACGCTGCTGGAGAAAGAGCGCGAGGCGCAGCGCCAGGAGCTGGTCGAAGAGCTGTTCGTCGGCATGATCGTCACGGGGACGGTCACGCGCATCGTCGAGTTCGGCGTGTTCGTGGACCTCGGTGGCGCGGAGGGCCTGATCCCGCTCAAGGAGGTCGCTTGGGCGCGCGACGTGAAGCCCGAGGACGTGGTCAAAGTCGGCGACAAGGTGGACGTGCAGATCAAGGATCTGGACTGGGACCGCAACCGCATCTCGCTCAGCCTGCGCGGCGCGCAGGGCGACCCGTGGGACGGCGCGGCCGCGCGCTTCCCGCAGGGCTCGACCTTCACCGGCAAGATCACGAAGATCGAGAAGTTCGGCGCGTTCGCGCAGATCGTCCCCGGCGTCGAGGGGCTCATCCCCATCGGCAAGCTGGGCGGCGGGCGCCGGCTCATGTCCGCCCGCGAGGCGGTGACCGAGGGCCAGGAGCTTCTGCTGCAGGTGGACAGCATCGATTTCGAGCGCCGCCGCTTCAGCCTGAAGCCCGTCGACGAGCGCGTCAAGGCGCTCAAGCCCGGCGAGCTGACCGAGGGCGCGAAGGTCGAGGGCATCGTCGAGTCGATCCAGCCCTTCGGCATCTTCGTGCGACTTTCCGAGGAGAAGACCGGGCTCCTGCACATCAGCGAGACCGACACGCCCAAGGGCGGCAACCCCGCCGCCAAACTGGAGCGCGCCTTCCCGCCCGCCAGCAAGATCGAGGTGGTGGTCAAGTCCGTCGAG
>Ga0116170_10004879_pt1 | contig 12150 bp, 5 predicted proteins | sample AD_JPNHW1_MetaG_FD_89797 | JGI IMG/M metagenome (GOLD analysis project Ga0116170, IMG submission 89797) | Active sludge microbial communities of municipal wastewater-treating anaerobic digesters from Japan - AD_JPNHW1_MetaG | ecosystem: Engineered > Bioreactor > Anaerobic > Digestate | place... | reverse complement strand
GGCCCCCTTCCCATGTGACGCTTGGAAAACGCGTCCGGATCGCGTATCCTATTCGCAATTTAAAAGACCAGGGGGACGATATGCCATTGACCACTCACCGCTCACCCGTGACCCTTTCCATCTCCGGCCTCGGCGCGATCACGCCGTTCGGGACCGGCATTGAGACGTTGTGGCAGGCGCTCTTGCGCGGCGACTCGGCGATCTCCGACATGGACCTCTTTGACCTGGGCGGCATCGCTTGCACCAAGGCGGGGGTGATCCGGGACTACACGCCCCCCCCCGGTTTTGAGAACGGCCCGCGCGCCTCGGGTTTCGCCGCCGGCGCCTGCCGAGAAGCGCTGAGCCAGGCCGGCCTGCTGGATGACCCCTCCGCCCTGGCCGAAACCGCGCTCGTCACCGCCTCCAACTTCGGCGACATCGACGCCGGTGAAGCCGCTCTCATTCCAGCGGGCCACGCCGGTCACCTCGCCGCCGCCGGCGTCCACTGCGCGCACGCCGCGCCGGCCGCCGCGCTCGCCGCCGCCTTCGGGCTCGGCGGCCTGCGCATCCCCCTCTCGCTCTCCTGCTCCTCCGGTGCGGCTGGCGCCGCGACCGCCGCGGGCCTGATCGCCGCTGGCCATGCCCGGCGCGTGCTGGTCGTCGGCTACGACGCGATCTCGCGCTTCTCCTGGAGCGGACTCTGCTCGCTGCGCACCATGACCAAGGACGCTGTCCGCCCCTTCGACGTCAACCGCAGCGGCACGATCTTCAGCGAAGGCGCGGCCGCGCTGGTGCTCGAACGCGCCGATCTCTGCGCGGCCCGCGGCGCGACGCCGCTCGCCCTGCTGCGCGGCTGGGCGACCGGCAATAACGGGCACCACATGACCGCCCCCGCGCCGCGCGGCGCGGGCTCCACCGCAGTGATGCGTGAGGCGCTCGCGCGGGCCGGCATCGCCCCCAGCGAGGTGGACCACATCAACGCCCACGGCACCGGCACCAAGCCCAACGACAGCACCGAGACGCAAGCCATCCAAGACCTTTTCGGCACGCGTGCCGCGCGCATCCCCGTCACCTCGGTCAAGGGCCTTCTCGGCCACATGCTCGGGGCGGCAGGCTCGGTGGAACTCGCCGTTTCCGTGCTCTCGCTGCAGAACGGCGTCATTCCGCCCACCGGCAACCTCGTGTCGCAAGATCCCGAGTGTGCACTCGATGTGGTCACCGCGCCGCGCACTCTGCCGCTGAACTGCGTGCTCTCCAACTCCGCCGGCTTCGGCGGCTGCAATGCCGCCCTCGTCCTCACTCGTCCTCAACCTTCAGCCCTCAGCCCTCACGCCTCCGCCCCCCGGCCCGAGTCCCCCGTCCTCATCACCGGCCTCGGCGCGGTCAGCGCGTTGGGCGCGGACGCGGAGGAGAATGCCGCCGCGTTTCAAGAAGGCGAACCCGCGCTTTTCCCGCTCTCGCGTCTCGAATGGGAGGGGGCGGCCGAACGGCCCTTGGTCGGCGAAGCGCCGGATCCGGATCTGGCGGATTGCGGCGTCGCGCCGAAACCCTATCTCGACCGCGCCAGCGCGCTCTTTCTGGCCGCCTGCGGCATGGCTTTCAGGCAGGCGGGGATCGGGGCCGAAGAACTGGCGGGGCTTCAAGCGGGGGTAATGGCCGGCACCGCTTGGGGCTGCATGGGCACCGCCGAACTCTTTTTCGCGGACTACCTGCTCAAAGGCCCGCGCCTCGTGAAACCCTTCCTCTTTCCGCACACCTATTCCAACACGGCGGTGAGCCTCGCGGCGATGGAGTGGTCGCTCAAGGGCCCGCACGAGAACGTGGCCGCGGCCGCAGTCGCATCGGGCGTCGCGCTGGTCGAAGCGTTCGACCTGATCCGCGGCGCGCATGCCAAGCTCATCGCCGCAGGCGGAACCGACGCCCTCTCGTCCGTCTCGCTGCGCGCGCGCGCCGCAGACGGCATGGCAATCGCGCCGTACGGTGAGGCCGCAGCCGCGCTGGTGTTGGAAACCGAGGAATCGTCGGCCGTCCGCGGCGCCAAACCGCTCGGACGATTGCTCGGTTGCAGCTTGGCGACCACGCCTCAGGCCGCTTCCGCCGCCGCTCTGGCGCATGCCGGACTCGCTTCCGAATCGCTCTCGGCGGTCTATGTGAACGCCGCCGCGAACGCGGCGGCCGAGGCGCTGTTTTCGGAGAAGAAGATCCTCGCGCCGGAAACGCTGTGCGGCGATGTCCAAGGCGCGACCACCGCCCTGCACCTCGCCTTCGCGCTTCTCGCCGGTCACGAAGGCCCCGTGCTGATCCTGACAGCCGAGGAAAACACCTGCGTCGCCATCGTGGCCGCGCGTGTTCAAGAATCATAGGGCACGGCGAGCGGCCCCAAAAGTCCTTCGATCCAGCGCCCGGTTCTCCGAAAGGCCGCCGTCCTCGAAGCCCCTGTCGCGTGTCTGCGCGACCCCTACAGAAGCGCGCTTATCCACCTGTCCCTATTAATGTGAAGACGGATCATCACCCCTGAAAATTCGCCGCATCTTCAGGAAGCCACCACATTTATCACACCTTCGAAGTTGTGATAAATGATGACATGGATACTCAAGATTAGCTGCGATTTGGCGATATTTCGTGATGTTTCATTTCACACCTTCGAAGGTGTGAAATCGCGACGCGACCGAGCTGTTTCGTCGCCGGGATCGGCAAGGGAGTCCCGCCGACGCGCCCCCACGCGACGTCTCGCTTTTTTGCGTGACGAGGCGCATTGAGCGTGTAACGTTACGCAATGAACGCCGGGTCTTGTCGCGCGACGCCCTCCGGGTACGGCGTATCGGAACTTGCGCTAGGGCGAAGAGCAAGGAACCGCCTCCGCCGTCACGGCCCCTCTGGGTCGCGATAGGCACGGACCTCGAACACGCGGGCCGACGGATCGCCGTTCGTCGCGTCCACGGTCAGCCGCAGTCGCGAGACCGAACGCGCGGGAAAATGATGCACGCGGTGCCTCAAGAAATTGCCTTTCACCGCAACGACCTCTTGCCACGCCTTGCCGTCGAAGGCTTCGACGCGGTAGTCCTTCACGCACTGCGGCACCACCGGTTTGGCTGGAAAACGGGTGTTGAGATCCGTGTCGAAGGTCAAGCGCACCGAGTTCACTTCAACCGGCTTGCCAAATTCCAGCTCAAGCCATTGCGGCATCGTCTGCTTGGGATCCGAGGCCCACAAATGGCTCTCCTTGCCCACGATGCGCGACACGCCGTCGATCACGTTCTCGGGTTTGCAGTCCGTCGCGAAACGCAGGGACGGCTCCGTGAAGAAGGCGTACTGCTGTCCCTTCACCGCCGTCCATGGCCGGCCCCCTCCGCCGCCGTAGGCGCGACTTCCCTCGGGCATACTGCTGGCCACCAAGGCCCACGTCACGCCCGGCGCCTTGGGCAGCCACACCCACAGGAAGGGTTGCGTCACGGCGCAGTCGACCTTGAACGCGACATAGGCCCGCTTGCCGGCCGGCACCTTCGCCGTGGCGGTCGCCAGATCTTTTGTCGCGGAGAAGTCCCCCGCCTGATCCGCGCCGCGCAAATGCAGGGTCAGCTCGGTTGGCTCCTTGCGCTCCGAAATCAGGCAGAGACAGACCTGCTCGATCCGGTCGGTCTGCCCGCGCGGGAACATCACGGCCCGCGGCATGTTGAGCGCATGGGCCTCGTCGGTCTTCACGTCCTTGCGCCCGAACTCCGAGAATGTCTGCGCGCTCGAGGCCGTCACCTTGGCCGCACGGGCGAGATCCGCCGCATCCTCATTCTTCAGTTCCGGGATGTACTGGTCGTCCTTCAGCAAGCGCTGCTGAAGTTCGCCGATGTGCCGCTGCCCGAACGCGCGCGGCATCAGGCCGTGCCGTAGGCAAAGCGCCGCCGCAGTGCCCGCCGCCTGCCCCACCGTGGAAAGCGTGGCCTCGACGCGCACCGTGCCGAGGGCGATGTGCGTCACGCTCATGTCGCGACCCGCGAAGAGCAGGTTCACGATGTTGGTCGAATAGAGTGCTCGGAACGGGATGCTGTAGATCGGCACGTGGCCGTCATAGTCATATGGCCCGTCCTTGCCGGAAAAGATGCCCTTGGGATGGTGCACGTCCAGACTCCACCCGCCGTAGGAGATGCGGTCGGGGAACATCACGCCCTGCTCCGCGTCCTGCTGCTTAAGGAGGTAGTCGCCGACCAGCCGCCGCGTCTCGCGCCGCGCGTCCATGTACGGCACATACGCCAACGCGTAGTTGCGGGCGCGGTCCTTCTCCGCCCACCCGTTCTTGATGAACCCCCAGTAGGCAAAGGTGATGCGGATGAGCTCGTCGCGCGCACGCTCGGGATCCTCGAGGTCGTCCACGTCGCCCGGATGCTCCAGCCACCACTGGCCGCCGGCGAACCCGCGCGGGTCGCGGTGGAACTCCTCCGGCGGCGGCAACTTCGCGGCCCATGGCGGCGGGGCGTAGGCGACAGGTTTGCCGGCGTTCTCGGCGCGGTATGCGAGCGCCAGATTGCCCATGATGCAGCCGCTCATCGTGATCGCGTCAGCCTTCTCCGGCGCGGCGCCCTCGCCGAACTCGTCCCGCGACTCGCGCCCGAACCGGCTTTTCGCGCCCGCGTAGTAGCCCACCCAGCCGTCGCCCGTGCAGTCGATGAACAGCTTGGCGCGGCAGCGGCTCTCCGCGTGCGTCAGCGTGTCGACCGCGCGGACCGCCGCGATCGTCGCGGGGTCTTTCATCTCGACGCCCATGACGCGGCGATTGCCGAAGACCGTCAGGTTCTTTTCCCCCGCCGCCTGCGCCAAGTAGGCCTCGCTCATGCGGGGATACCCGTTCTTCACGCGGATCAGGTTGGCTTCCTCGTTCAGGCCGCTCTCGCGCGCATTCGGGTGCGACACGCTCGCGCCGCAGGTCGGCACGCCCAGTTCGCTGCTGGCGTTCCCGCCGAGCACCGGCCGGTCGTGCACCAGCGCCGTCCGCGCGCCGGTCCGCGCCGCCGCGACCGCCGCCCCGCACCCCGCCGTGCCCGCGCCGACCACGATCACATCGAACTCGCCCGCGTCCTCGATTCTCTCGGGCCGTCCGGTCAACCGCGCCCGTTCGCGCTGGCAGGCCTCCCGGTCCTCCGGCGGCGCGTAGTTGAGATCGCGCGTCAGGAGCAACGCGTCACAGCGCGCGAACGCGCCGGAGAGATCGACCAGCGCGAGCGTCACGCGGCCCTTGGACAGCTCAAACTCGCCCGCGCTTTCCCACGTCCACGCGTCGCGCGGCGCCGCGCCAAGCACCCGTTCCGACTTCTTCCCGCCGATCGACACCGTGAACTTCCCGGGGGAATAGTCCTTGAGCCAGTTCTTGGTGCGCGCCCATACGCGGTACGTGCCGGCCTGCGGCAGCGCGACGGCGGTCGAGGCATCTCCGACCGGCGTCCCGACCCCGCACGCCAGCAGATAGGCCGATCCCATCTTGTGCACGAACTGCGTGTCCAGCTTCCAGTCGCCGTAGTCGGCGAAGTCCTCGGCCTCGACCCAGAGGAAGCCCTCCACAACCATCTTGGCCTCGTTCGGCGGCGGACGGAAGACGACGAGGTCCTTCTGCTTCGCCGGCGCCGCGGGCAGAACGACCTCGGCGGCACAGATCCCCATGGCGATTGAGAAAGCCCACATGCAGACGACCGATCGTTTCTTCATTGTGTCCACCTCCGCCGGCAGCTATCGCTTGCCGTTGAGGCCGCATGTTACCCCTTTCTTGAGAACCCCGGCAATCCCGAATTCGCCGCCGCCTTGCCGCAATCGCAGGTTGACTATCGCCCCCGCGGCCCATACACTAACGCCCTTTCATGAGTGTCGGAAGCGTTGAACGCCACCCGGTGGCGGCGCTCGGCTGCCCCTTTGCGCGAAACGAGATGCTCGTGAGACAAGAAACATGAGCGCCTCCTTCCACGACACACTGAATGCGATCTCCGGATTTGTCTGGGGCTGGCCGCTGATGCTCCTTCTGATCGGGACCGGCACGTGGTTCACCTTCCTTCTCGGCGGGCTGCAGTTCCGACTGCTGCCCCACGCCCTTTGGCTGGGCTTCATCAAACGGCGCGAGGCGGGCAGCGAGGGGGACATCAGCCATTTTCAGGCCCTGATGACCGCCATGGCCGCCACGGTCGGCACCGGCAACATCGTGGGCGTGGCGACCGCCATCGCCGTGGGCGGCCCCGGCGCCGTCTTCTGGCTGTGGCTGACCGGCCTCGTCGGCATGGTCACGAAATACGCCGAGGCGCTGCTCGCCGTGAAGTTCCGCATCGTGGCGGCGAACGGCACCATGGCCGGCGGCCCCATGTACTACATCGAGCGCGGCCTCGGCCAGAAATGGCTGGCCGTCCTGTTCGCCTGCCTGACCGTCGTGGCCAGCTTCGGCATCGGCAACATGACTCAGGCCAACGCCGTCGCGGACGGGCTGCACACCACCTACGGCATCGATCCGCGCGACACGGGTGCCGTGCTGACCGTCCTGTCCGGCCTCGTCCTGCTTTTCGGCATCAAGGGCATCGCCCGCGTCACCTCGGTGCTGGTGCCCTTCATGATCGTCTTCTATCTGGTCATCACGATCGGCGTGCTGGCCCTCAACGGGCGGGCCATCCCGTCGGTCCTGCTCCAGATCCTGCATCACGCCTTCACGCCCACGGCGGCGGCCGGCGGCTTCGCCGGGGCCGCGCTTTCGCAGACGATCCGCGTGGGGCTCGCGCGCGGGCTCTTCTCAAACGAATCCGGCCTCGGCTCGGCGCCGATCGCCGCGGCGGCCGCGCGCACCAACCACCCCGTCGTGCAGGCGCTCGTCTCCATGACGCAGACCTTCATCGACACGATCATCGTCTGCTCGATGACCGCCCTGGTGATCCTGACGAGCGGCGCTTGGACGCAGACCGGCCCCGACGGCGCCGGAATGACCGGCGCGCTGCTCTCCTCGACCGCGTTCTGCACGGCCTACGGTCGCTGGGGCGGCCAGCTCGCCACGATCGCGCTCGTGCTGTTCGCCTGGTCCACGCTGATCGGCTGGGGCTATTACGGCGAGAAGGCGCTCCAGTACCTCGCGGGCGAGAAGGCCATCCCCGTTTACCGGACCATCTTTGTCGGCGTGGTCTATCTGGGGTGCGTGACCCGGCTCGAGACCTGCTGGACGCTGTCGGACATCTTCAACGGTCTCATGGCCTTGCCCAATCTGGTCGCCCTGCTCGGCCTCTCGCCGGTGGTCGCCGCCGAAACGCGCGCCTATCTGGAAGCCCGCAAGGCGCACACGAGAGAGGACCTCTGACGCGGAGCCGGGACGGACGTCCCGCCCGTCCTTTCCGTCTCACCGGGACGCGCGTCCGCCCCCGCCCGATCCGCGGAAGCCATCCGCCGTCGCGTTCATTCGACCACGATCACGCGGTGGATGTCGAGCGACGGCACCGTCAGTTTCGCCTCGCCGTCGCGGTACTCGAACGCCAGCGCCTGAGCGCCGGGCTCGAGCGTGAGTTTCGCCGGCTTGAAGGACACGCGCAACGTCACCGCGAGCGGCCCGACCGGCCGGATCGTCTCCTGGATCGGCTCGGCCTGGTGCGGCCCCGACGTGTTCACGAGGTTGACCAGGAGCCTGCCCCCCTTGCGCATCAGGCAGACATCCACGTCCCTGGAGCCCTTCACCTCGACCATCGGTTTCGCGAAAAGCCTCCGCGTCAGGTCGTTCAGAAAGCCGCTCACCGCCTCGCTGCGGACGCCGTTATAGCTCTCGCCGAGATCCGCATAGACCGCCGCGATCTTGCCCTTGCCCAGCATCGCGATCGAGGCGGCGGAGTGTGCGACCGCGCCGGCGCCCGTCTGCAGCGTGCCGAAGCCCTCGGCTTCGGGACCGAGCTTGACGCCTTGGACGAGTCCCTTGGTCTGCGCCTTCTCTGCGCGGTACGCCAGCGTCTGCGGCTTGGCCGCGGGCTCGCCTTCGAGGGCCACGTCCAGCTCTGTCCGGAAGAGCGCCGCGCTCTTGGGCCCCACCAGCAGCAGGTTGCCGCCCGCTTTCACGTAGGCGACGAGGTCGTTTCTGAAAGCCGGTTCCAGATAGGCCCACTCCGGCACCACGATCAGCGGATACTCGGCCAGACGCCCCGCGATCTGGTGCTCGCCCACCACCTCCACCGAGTTCTGGGTTTCGAGCAGCGCCTGCAGCACGCCGCTGACGTTCGACAGCTCGCGGTTGAAGAGCCCGTTGATCTTGCGGTAATGCCCCGCCCGCGAAAGCAACAGCGCGATTTGCGGCACCGGCTCGGCGCGGTGGCAAAGCGCCTGGCGCTCGCGGCAGAACTTCGCCGTCTCGGCCATGACCGGCATCTGCTCCGCGTAGATCGAGCCGTCGCGCTTCTGCTTGAAATACGCCTGGAAACCGCCGCCCAGCGCGATCACCACGGCAGCCTCGCGCTCAAGCTGCGGCGCGGTCTTCTGAAGGCTTTGGCCGTCCGGCCCTTTCTTGCGGCTGAAGCTCCAGGCCATCAGGTCCCACGGCATGCCCTGCCGCACCAGATACCGCGCCGAGAGGCGCGCGGAGTTGACGCTGTCGTCGGGCGCATAATCGCCCGAAAGGAAGGCGAGGGGCGCGCTGACCGGTTCGGCCATATGATCCGTGTAGGCCCAGTTGCTGCACAGCTGGAATTTCGGGTACGCCGTGTTGACCTCGGTGACGTAGTGACGCAGATAGCTGCGGAACGCTTCGCGGTGGAACTGGAGGAACTCGAACCAGTTCGGATCGGAAGGCTTCTTCGGCAGCTCCTGGATGCCCGTCGCGTCGCGGAACGCCTTGGCGGCCTTATCGCCGTAATCCGGCACCGTCGCCCAACACTCCCCGTCGATCCACGCGCCGTCCACGCCATAAACGCCCGCCAGTTCTTTCAGCTGCGGGATCAGCAGCTGGTCCGCATACGGCCCGAACACCGACGTCGCTTTGGTGCTCGGCTTTCCGTCCGCCCCGACGGCCGCCCACTCGGGATGCTTCGCGACGGCCGCGCTGTCCCACACGCCGGAGTAGTGCATGAAGAGCGCGACGCCTTTCTCCGCCGTGACCCGCCGCCAGACGCGCAGCGGATCGCCCACGAAACCGGGCACGGGGTTGCCGACCTTGGTGGGATAGCTCGAGAAGCCGGGATGCCCCTTGCAGTCGATCTGGATGTAATCCGGGCGCACCAGGTCGAGCATGTGCGCCACCATCGCGGGCGTCGTGTTGGAGCCCACCGCCGTGCAGTCTTCCCGCGCGTGAAAATCGAAGTGGATGCCGAGGAAGCTGTCCTCGCGCCTGAGCCGCGGCGGCTCTTTGGGTTGACGCGTCATCCCGCCGTCCGCGCATACGCACGCCATCAGCCATGCGGCGATCCCTACCCAGCCCCTTTGTCTTCTCATGTTTCCTCCCAATCGTCACTCGAAGCGTTTCGACGGCCCGTGGCAATAGGGCGTGGTGCCCTTGTGAAAATAGTAATCCTGGTGATAGGATTCCGCCGGCCAGAATTTCGCGGCGGGCTCGAGGCGCGTGGCCACCTGAAGCCCCTTCGCTTTCAGCTGCGCGATCAGCTTCGCCGCCGTGGCCTTCTGCGCGTCGTCGCGATAGAAGACGACCGAGCGGTATTGCTCGCCGATGTCGGGTCCCTGACGGTCAACCTGTGTCGGGTCGTGGATCTCGAAGAAGAGCTTGGCCAGCGTCTCGTAACTGGTCTGCCGCGGATCGAAGAGCACCTCCACCGCCTCGATGTGGCCGGTTCCCCCCTTGCAGACCTGCTGGTACGTGGGGAACTCTTTCGCGCCGCCGGTGTAACCGTTCACGGCGCGGATCACGCCGAACGACTGCTGAAGATAATACTCCACGCCCCAGAAGCAGCCGCCCGCGAAGACCGCCCGCGAGAACGACGCGTCCGCATCGGCCTCGGGCACGAAGTCCAGGGAGATCGAGTTCACGCAATGGCGCGTGTTGCGGGAAGTCAGGCGTTCGCCCGTGAAGACGTGCCCCAGATGGCCGCCGCACGTCGCGCACAGGATCTCCGTGCGCGTCCCGTCCGCATCGGCCTGACGCCGCACCGCGCCGGGGACCTCGGCGTCAAACGAGGGCCAGCCGCATTCGGCGTCGAACTTGTCCTCGGAACGGTAGAGTGCGGCGCCGCAGCGCCGGCAGGTATAAATCCCGTCCGCCCGATGTTTCTCGTACTTTCCGGAGAAAGGCTTTTCCGTGCCTTTCCGCACGATCACGCGCTCTTCCTCCGCCGTCAGTTTCCGCCAAGGCGCACCCATAGGCTCCTCCGCCAGCGCTAGGGCCGCGCAGACGACGGCCGCGAGGCCCGTGATTCCTGAACCGCCGATCTTCATCATGCGCCTAGTATAACGGCACCATCAAGCGATCGACAACAGGAAAGCGTGGGGCATCCGCGCCCGACGTTTGCCGGTGCGACGGCCCTTCGTTCCGCCCAACCTGCCGGAAATGCCGCGCAGCGGAATTGCCCGTCCGAGATGATGCGGCTGTTAGGCGTTCAACGCATCATCCGGGCACAGCTTCTTCATGCACTCGGGGCAAATATCATGGCTGAAGTCCGCCTCGGGATGTCGAATGAGATAATCTTCAATGGGGTGCCAATTACCTTCTTTGTCTCGGATGCTTTTGCATTTTGAGCATATCGGGACAAAGCCCCGCAGTGCTTGCAGTTCCATCAAATAGTCCGTCAATTGTTTGTTTTTGTCGCCAAGAACGGCATTCACGTAAATCATTTCCAAATGTGTTTCTATCAACACCTTGAAATGTTGTATGAGTTTCTCGAGTATGGCCGAGTATTCATTGCGCTTGTTGTCCAAAGCACAAATTGTCCCGAAAGCTGTCTTGTTTGGTAACAGAAGGGGAAATCCTAAATAGGAAATCATATTCCGCTTTGTGTCCGGGTTGTTCTTCCAGTTCTCGTCTGCCAGAGCATCCGGCACAAGTAGTTTTTTTTGCGTTCTGATTACGTGCTCACAGTACAGTCCAGACCCAAGGAGATGCGCACCGTCACCTAGGTGGTAAGGATTCCCTTCGCTCTGGCTAGAAGCAAACACCTCAATATCATCATCGCGCAATCTCATAATCAATGCCGCAGGAACGCTCGCGATGTCAGATATGATGTTAAGGATTTCTTGCCAATTTGCCAGAATGTTCTCTGGCACAACAATCTCGACTTTCCGGTTTGTCATTCTTGGCTCCTAACGCCGCGTGAGGAACCGGCCGCGGCGTTCCCCCGTGAAGCGGCCGTTGTCGAAAGACACCGCGCCGTTCACGACCGTCTGGCGCACGCCCGCCGCGAACCGATGGGGCTGCGCGTAAGTGGCGGTGTCGCGGAACAACGTCTCATCGAACACGACGACATCCGCGAACTTGCCCGGCTTCAGCGCGCCGCGGTCGCGGAGGCCGAAGGTCTGCGCCGGCAGACTCGTCATGCGCCGCACGGCCTCTTCGAGCCCGCAGATCTTCAGAAAACCTTCGACGCCGCCGGTCAGCAATCTCAGGAAGCGCGGCATCGTCCCGTACGCGCGCGGATGCGGATGGTCTTTGCCCAGCGGCCCCCACGGCGCGCGCACCGAGGCGTCGCTGCCGGGCATGATCCACGGCTCGGCGTAGATCAGCCGCAAGTTCTCCTCGCACATGCCGAAGAAGAACGCGCCCGTCCGGGTGTCGTCCAGGTCGATGAAGCGACACGCGGTCTGCCCGGGCGTGAGCCCGAGTTCGGCGGCGGCCTCCGCCAGGGTCTTGCCGCCGAAGGCGCGCACCTCCTCGCTCCAGCCGCCGCCGATCATCACGTCCGCCCAGTCGCGGCCGCCCGCATCCAATTCGTCCTCCACGCGCTTCCGCGTGGCCGGTTCGCGGAGGTTCTTGAGAATCGCGTCGCGCCCGCCCGCCGAAGCCCAGTCGGGCAGCACCACATCGAGATCCGTCCCCGCCGCCGTGTACGGATAGCGGTCGGACTGAACGTTGATGCCCGCCGCGCGCGCGTGGTTCAGGGCGTCCAGCACCGTGCCGATCTTGTACCAGTTCGCTTTGCCGGAGGTCTTGAGATGCGAGATCTGCACCTGGATGCCGGTTTCGCGGGAAAGCCGCAGCACGTCTCGCACAGACTCCAGCAGGCGGTCGCTTTCGCTGCGCATGTG
>Ga0116170_10004878_pt1 | contig 12150 bp, 10 predicted proteins | sample AD_JPNHW1_MetaG_FD_89797 | JGI IMG/M metagenome (GOLD analysis project Ga0116170, IMG submission 89797) | Active sludge microbial communities of municipal wastewater-treating anaerobic digesters from Japan - AD_JPNHW1_MetaG | ecosystem: Engineered > Bioreactor > Anaerobic > Digestate | place... | reverse complement strand
TCCGATCTCTTCAGGCTTTCCGTCAACTATTACAAAAGCCTTTACATACTTTTTATCAGCAGCAACACTACTTCCTGTTTCTCCTGCCGAGAAAGATACATTAACGGCATCTGCTTTCGAAATATCAATTACAGGTGAGTATAAAAACACTTCTCCATCAGAGTCAAGCACTTCAAAGCGACCGCCCGAAGTTGAAACCGTTTTGGCATAATCGTTATCAGCAATAAAGTTGCAATTCCCAATATTCAAAGACCATTGCACTTCCGATAAGTCAGACTGCAAAACAGCTGCTTCATTAACCCAATAACCTTTATTTGGGACAGAAAAAGTTTCCTGCCACAAAACTTGGGCATTAACCGGTTTAAATAAATTGAAAGTGAAAAAAAAGCAGACAAAAAGAATTATTTGGCGCATTTTTATTGTTTTAATATCGCATTATCTATTTTTGTAAAGCTTAATACGCTAAAATAAACAATTTACATTATTAATTAACAAAAAAAGAAAAAATTATGAGAGTCGCTGTAGTTGGTGCGAGCGGCGCTGTAGGGCAAGAGTTCCTGCAAGTGCTTGAAGAGCGGAATTTCCCGCTCGATGAATTAGTGTTATTCGGATCTGAGCGTAGTGCTGGTAAAGAGTATACATTCAAAGGTAAAAAACTTGTAGTCAAGGAGCTTAAACATGGTGATGATTTTAAAGACATCGATATTGCCTTAACATCAGCAGGAGCTAGTGTTTCAAAAGATTTTGCATCAACAATCACCAAACACGGCGCCATCATGATCGACAACTCTAGCGCATTCCGTTACGACGACGACGTGCCATTAGTTGTTCCAGAAGTGAACCCTGAAGACGCATTAGTGCGCCCACGTAATATCATTGCAAATCCAAATTGCTCGACTATACAAATGGTTGTAGCATTAAAGCCTATCAACGACATTTCAAAGATCACAAAAGTTCATGTAGCAACTTACCAGGCTGCCAGTGGCGCCGGCGCACAAGGAATTGCTGAACTCGAAGAGCAAATTAAACAAGTTGCAAACAGCGAAAAGGTTACACCTAAAAAATTCCCATATCAATTGGCAATGAATGTCATTCCTCAAATTGATGTTTTCCTTGAAAACGATTACACCAAAGAAGAGATGAAAATGAACTGGGAAACAAAGAAAATTATGCATACCGATGCCGAAGTTTCTGCTACATGTATCCGTATCCCAGTTGCACGTGCCCATTCTGAAGCTATTTGGGTTGAGACAGAAAGCGAAATCAATCTGGATGAAGTTAAGAAAGCGATGAACGAATTCGAAGGGCTAACTGTTTTAGACATTCCATCAGAAAAACAATATCCAATGCCACTTTTTGTATCGGGCAAAGACGATGTTTATGTTGGCCGTATCCGTCAGGATGTTACAACAAAAAAAGGTCTTACATTCTGGTGTGTAGGCGATCAGATTAAAAAAGGTGCAGCTTTGAATGCTGTCCAGATAGCTGAGTGGCTTATTAAAACCGGGAACGTTAAATAACATCTAGCATCTACAATATATTAAAAGAGGTTTTCTCCAGGAAAGCCTCTTTTTTTTGATTCAAAAAATTGCGCGTAGAAACACCATTGAACAATTACTACAAAAACAGGCAAAAAGAACAACGTAAAAAAATATTACTATTTTTGTAATTGACTAATGCTACGCTTAATGCAAGCAACTAAACCTAAAATACTAAAAATACCTGTTTTTTTTGACCAAGACGGCTCTATCGATGATTTAGTCTCGCTCATTACACTGCTTACCCTCGAAGACTTCAAGGTAACAGGTATCGCCATAACTGAAGCAAATTGTTACCGTAAAAATGCTATCGAAAGTACACTAAGAATTCTTGATCTCTTTTCGAGAAATGACATCGAGGTTTCGACAAGCAACGCAACTGCAGTAAATCATTTCCCAACAAAATGGAGGGAGCGAAGTGCTGCAATCAACAATTTTGAAGTCCTTAAAAACACAAATCCTGATTTTTCACTCCTTTCAAACGATGAAGCTGCTGATTTTACTGCAAAAAAAATCATGAATGAAGAGGGGAAAACAATTGTAATCTCTACCGGACCGGCAACAAACCTTCTCAATACGATTCAAAAATACCCTGAAGTAATAGAAAAGATTGAAAAAGTATATTGGATGGCAGGGGCTTTTTTGTCGGATGGAAATGTAATTTCGCCCGACCACGACGGAAGTGCCGAGTGGAATATTTTTTGGGATCCTGTTTCTGCTAAAAAACTTATCGCATCTGGAGTAAAGATCATTCTTTTTCCTCTTGACATATGCTACAATATTCCTGTAGATAATTATCTAATGTATTATCTTAAGAAAAATTCAACCAAGAAATTATCAGCACTTGTACACGACATGTTCAATCTTACCGTCAATGTACATACAAGAAATTACATGTGGGATGTACTTCCTACTATGTTTTTGGGATTTCCTAAAATTGGAAGCTTAACAAATTCATCGGTTGATATTGAAGTCCGAGGTACTTCGGTTGGGAACATCTTCAAAACGCCACAAGGATGCCCTATTCAATATGCAGACTCGGTCAATGAAGAAGTGTTCTACAAACACTTTATTCGTCAAATGAAAAAGTTCTGAATTTTTAAAATCAGAACAAAAGGACTAAACTTAGTTGCGAATTAAGAATTTGATGGTATCAAGAAAACAAATGCCAACACAAGAATAAGAATAACAATAATTGCTATAAAGAAGATTACAACTCCAGACCGGTATCGTTTGTTCGACTTTACTAATTTATTCACCGACTGGATCTTATTAATTTTATTCACCATCTTTTTCAGTGCCATCTGATCTTTGACAATGTAATCGTAAGCACCATACTTCATCGTGTTGATTGCGACATCAATGTTATCTTGCCCTGACAAAAATATAAACTCAATATTTGGATTCTGTTCTTTAGCTTTTTTGAGAACTTCAATACCATTCATGCCATCAAGCAGAAAGTCCTGTATAATGATGTCCGGATTTCGGTAAAGATTGTTAATTGTATCTTCACCGGAATAAAAAGACATAACATTACTAAACTTATTAGTTTTTAAATAACTAGTTATAAGCTTGTTGTAAACCCTGTTATCTTCAACAACAAAAATCAATAAATCATTTGAATCAGGCATAATATTCCGTTAAGATCAGATTAAAACCAATCATTAGTATAATTCACTCCGAAATTACATTAAAAAATCCAACTGTCAATCTAAAACTACATTTTTTTATACCTCTTTAGCATATTTGTTTCAAACCGTAAGCTTTCTATTTTCAAATTCAACAAAATTGTATTTCAACACTTATTGATATTCAATTGTCATAAAAATCATCATAACGAACACGATAAAAGCAGCAATTCACATAACAGAAGATCACAGATTCATCCAATTAATTCACATTCAAAAGATTCATTACCACAACATAATTTGATCCGATTTACCTTATCAAAATTGCCATTAACCGATTTTTTGACGCTAAACGCACTTCTTTATATTGCCCCACTTTAACTGATCAGATAAATTTGCACTCATCATTTAAACACAAACATTTAAGTCACAAAGCAATGAAAACACATTTATTTATTTCAGTAATTTTGATCTCGTTCCTGATTAGCTTAAGCGGAAATGCAAATGCTAAAAATCGTCCTAATTCAAATGAAATCACACTTAATGCCACATTCACCAATTCTTCAGACATTGAAAACGACCTTGAAATAGAAAATTGGATGACAAATGAATATTTTTGGGATAAACAAGAATTAAACTCTTTGCTTACAGAAACAGAAGTTAAAGAAGATCTGGAAATTAAAGATTGGATGAGCAGTGACATCTTCTTTAAAATTGGCAAACAACCCGAAAACAATGAAAGATCAGACACATTATCTGTCCAAAATTGGATGACAGATAATAAGTTGTGGCGATTATAACACAAAAGAATCAACTGGTCACCCCAGTTCTAACGACACAAATATTCGAATCAAAAACAATAAAAGATGAACCAGACAATCACAATTAATATCAGCGGAATAGTTTTTCATATTGATGATAATGCATACGAAAAGCTCAAAGATTACCTTTCAAAAGTTGACTCAATATTTAGCAATCAGGAAAGAGGACGAGAGATAATTTTCAACATCGAATCGAGAATTGCCGAACTGTTGAATGAAAGAATCTCAGCTGAGCAGAATGTGGTTGACGAGAAAATGATCGACGAAATTATCTCAATAATGGGACTTCCCAAAGATTTCTCTGAAGAGGAATTTCAGCAGCAACCCGACAAAGAACAGGAAGCTCCTATAAAAAACAACTATTACAAACGAAGCAGACGCCTTTACCGCGACACTGATTCAAGAGTCTTTGGTGGCGTGTGTAGCGGTCTTGCTCACTATTTCAACTCCGACAAAGTTCTGATGAGGGTAATTTTCGTAGTGCTTTTTATCATTACATCAGGCGTTGCCCTACCTGCCTATTTAATCCTTTGGATTGCTGTGCCAAAAGCACAATCGACAGCCCAGCGCCTTGAAATGAGAGGAGAACCTATCAATGTCGACAACATTGGCAAATCAGTTAATAGCAACACAACCGAACAGGGGAAACAATACGGTAATAGCTATCGCACCCCGAACCAAACCAGGCATACAGCTGGCAATAATGGTGGCAACATATTGGAAAAGATATTTGGGTCTATTTTTATCGCAATTGGATTTTTATCGCTCTTTGGACTGATAATGGGGATTTTTGCGTCGTCAAAAGTATTGGGATTTCTTCCCGGCTTTTTTCCTGAGATGAACAACCAACTGCTATTCGACCATATTTTCTCAAGCGAATTCATTTCGACACTAATGATTTCGACACTGATTATTCTGGGAATGCCCATACTCCTTATCATTTACGGAGGAACAAAAATGTTGTTTAATTACACGTCAAACAACAAATCAGTTGTGCTTTCAGCACTCGGAATCTGGGTCATCGCAATCATCGTGGCCGTTTCGACAATAATTGGAGCTGTTGATGGATTCAAAAACGAAGCATCTGCAATAGACCAAAATATTCTGACCACTCAAACCGACACATTGTTTATATGTATCGATGAAGAGGCATACCAAAAATACAGTGCTTCAAAGTTCGAAATAAACAACATCAAAGTACTTGAGATCAATGGCAAAGAAATTCTTGTTGCCAACCCTGAATTGTCGATTGAAAAGAGCGGAAGCAGCTCTTGCGAACTGAACATCAAAAAATCTTCGAAAGGAAACAACCTAAAATCAGCAAAAAAGAGTGCTGAAAAGATTAATTTCAACTACACAATTGAAGGATCAAAACTCGTTCTTAACCCCTATTTCACAATCGAAGAAAAGGGGAAATGGCGCAATCAGAAGTGTGAAGTTGACCTCGAAATTCCCGATGGAAAAATCATTTTTCTTGACGAAAGCCTCCTCCCAATTATCCACAGCATTAATAACGCTTCGAACATGTGGGTTGGCGACATGGTCAACCACTACTGGGTAATGAAACCCGAAGGATTAACCTTTTTAAAATAAACTGTAATCAAACCATCTTTTCAAATACAAATAACAAAAATCGACACAGATATGAAATTAATTCTACAAATCGGATTATTTATTGCGGCCATGCTCAGTTCATTACTCGGATTAGCCGAAAGCAAGTCAGATAAAATTTACGACCTTTTTTCGGGGAAAGATGGCATTACAACAATGAGTTTTACAAAATCGGTTGTTAAACCTTTTGAAATTTTCATGGACGAAAAGTCAAAAGAAGTGATTTACAAAATGGAGAAAGTCCGGTTTTTGTCGTACGATGAAAACAAAGGATCTTTATCTAAATCAAATGTTTACAATCGCATTTTAAAAGGACTTGAAAGCAATGAATATTTCTTTGTTGACCCGGAAGATATTAAAACCAAAGAAGGGAATCTCAAAATCGAAGCAGAAAAAGTAAAAATGGTAGGCCGTGGCAGCAAACAAAAAATGGACGAATTCCATGTTGTCATTCTCGATAAATCAAACTGCATCATGTTTTCATTCTATGGCGAAATTACTGTTAAAGACCTTACCGAACTTGCCAAGTTCAGCAAATCATCCCAAAACAGTTGCGGATCGTCGTTCAATGTCGACATCGAAACCGATTAACAGCTAAGAACATACACCACAAATAGGCATTTCACCATAAAGAACCAATTCTGAAGAAATCATAAATGATAATCTTGCCTTAACTAAAATCATCTTGGATTTTATCAATTGTTTACTATATTTGCCGCATTAAATGTGGATAGATTTGTGAATGATTGCGACCACAGAAAAAAATGCTAAAGCATTCGTAGCTTACCACGATTGCACATCTTTTTCACATCTACCACTCATAGTTATACTAATTAATAATTGGCTTAGGTCATAAAAATTGTATTATGAGTTACTTATTTACTTCAGAATCGGTTTCAGAAGGACATCCAGACAAAGTTGCCGATCAGATTTCAGATGCTATTCTGGACAAAATCCTGGCTTTCGATCCAAATTCGAAAGTAGCTTGCGAAACCTTAGTTACAACCGGGCAAGTAGTTCTTGCAGGTGAAATTAAAACAGAAACTTACATTGATGTGCAAGAAGTTGCACGCGAAGTAATTAACCGCATTGGATACACCAAAGCAGAATACCGTTTCGATGGTGATTCATGTGGTGTATTTTCTGCTATTCACGAACAAAGCCCAGACATTAACCGCGGTGTTGTTCGCGAAGATCCAATGAATCAGGGTGCAGGAGACCAGGGAATGATGTTCGGTTATGCAAGTAAAGAAACCGACAACTACATGCCATTATCTCTTGAACTCTCGCACAAATTATTGCTAGAGCTTGCTGTAATTCGTCGCGAAGGTAAAGTAATGACCTACCTCCGTCCTGATGCAAAATCGCAGGTTACCATTGAATACGATGAAAATGGCGAACCTAAACGAATTGACACCATTGTGGTTTCAACTCAGCACGATGATTTTGCAAAACCTACTGACTCTTCGATTGAGGCGCAGTTGAAAGCTGACGAAGTAATGTTGGCAAAAATCAAGGAAGATGTTATCAATATTCTTGTTCCAAGAGTATTGGCTACACTCCCTGAACGCGTAAAAGCTCTTTTCAACGACAAGATTATCTACCACGTCAATCCAACCGGAAAATTTGTGATTGGTGGTCCTCATGGCGATACCGGGTTAACCGGCCGTAAAATTATTGTCGACACCTATGGAGGTAAAGGAGCTCATGGCGGTGGTGCATTCTCAGGAAAAGACCCATCGAAGGTTGACCGCTCGGCAGCTTACGCATCGCGCCACATTGCTAAAAACCTTGTTGCCGCCGGTGTTGCCGACGAAATTCTTGTCCAGGTTGCTTATGCAATTGGAGTTGCTAAACCGATGAATATCTTCATCAACACTTACGGAAAATCGAATGTCAAAATCAGCGATAGCGAGATTGCCGAGAAAGTTGAAAAAATATTCGACATGCGCCCAAAAGCAATTGAAGAAAGGCTAAAACTTAGAAATCCGATTTACGAAGAAACAGCTGCTTACGGACACATGGGACGCGAGCCAAAAAAAGTGGTTAAAACTTTCAACTCTCAATATTTCCCAACTGTTGTAAAAGAAGTTGAACTTTTCACTTGGGAAAAACTCGACTATGTTGATAAAGTAAAAGCTGAGTTTGAATTATAAAAACATCTGATTTTTTAGTAAAAGTCATCTCGAAAGGGGTGACTTTTCATTTTTATAAAAGGGTAGTTTCTCTTTGTATATCATTTAAATAGACCTGTCCAAATTCAGCAATAGTGGTCTCAATTGGCCGATATGAAAAACCTGTTGCCCGTGTAATTTTCGTGCCATCGAACATCTTTTTTTGAATTGAATTACGTACTGTTTCTTTCGAAATCAACGCTTTCGTGCCTAATATCTTTCCCCAAAGCCATGCCAACCGCCATCCAACACCCAATAACAATTTGGATGCCAAGTATTTTGGCGGCACTACTCCTACCGATTCAGCAACCATTGCGAAAAATTCTTTATAACTCAAATTTGAAGAGTTCAGCACATATCGCTTGTTCTTATTTTTAGCCCACTTATCGTCACCAGCCAAAGCAATTAAAGCTGCAGCTACATCACGAACATCGACAAAACCTGTGCTGCCTGTCGTATAAAACTTTAAGCGTTTGTAACTAGTTTCGAAGAATGACGGACTTCCACTTTTCCAATCGCCCGGACCCAAAATAACTGAAGGGTTAACAATTACACCTTCCAAACCTTCGTTGATTCCGCGCCAGACTTCCATCTCGGAATAGAATTTCGAATAGCTGTATCCCGAATGTCTCTTGTCGGGTATCCAGTACGTCTCTTCATTTGCCGCAAAGCCGTGTTCATTTTTACCCAATGCTGCAATTGAACTAACATGAAACAATCTTTTAATGTGTTTTTCGAGGCAGGCATCAACAACGTTTGCTGTTCCTGTAATGTTAATATCCTGCATCAATTTATACTCCGAAGAGTCGAATGAAACCATAGCGGCACAATGAAAAACATAATCAACCCCATCAGCAGCACGAACAACAGAAGGAAAATCGAGCAAATCAGCTTCAACCCATTCAATTTGAGAAAGAAAGGATTGCGCACTATCGGGATAAAAACCTACATTTTTTTCGAACTGATCAATGCGGTTCCTATTACGACACAAAGCCCTAACAGAAAAACCGTTAATCAATAAATCGCTTACTAACCGGGAACCTAGCATCCCGGTAGCTCCTGTAACCAATACTTTTATTCTACTCGTTTCCAAATTATTACAATTAGCTATTCCAAGGTGTAACAGCCTTCGCACCAAAGTGTTTAGCCGAAATCTTATCGATTTTCATTTTGAAAATTCCAACATTCTTAACAGCTGGCTCGTTAAAACTAAACGTTTTGTCGCTGTATTGCCGCATAAAAACATGAAGGGCTTTTACCTTTTCTTCATAATCTTCAATGAACTCAATTGTACCCTCTGCAATTACTGATTTCGATTTCACGCGCCAGCTACATGCAATTTCTTCGTCCTGATATGCTATATCATCGCCAGAACAAAAGGTAACACAAGCTTTCGGATTCTCTTTCATGATCTGCCACTTACGACCAAACTGCCCCGAATGAAGGTATATATATTCGTTGTCGAGACTAAAATTCATCGGAATCACATAAGGCTGGTTTGCAGAGTCGCTCAACCCTAAAAAACAAGTTTTGCACGAGCGTATTATCGCATCAATCTCTTCTCTATTCTCAATTACGTAGGTTCTCATGGGCTAAATCTATGATGTTACTGCTCTTTTTCCTAATTTTTTTGAAAGCTCTTTTTCAACCTTTTTGAGGTTTGTAATAACAGTCTGAAGTTCCATAATCTTTTCCATTTCAGTTGAAGGATCTATTGTTGCAATCCTCTTCATCATCCCTGAAATCATTTGCTTCACCTGCCGAAATTTATACTCTTCAACAAGCTTGGGCACCAGAATATGAAGAATCTCATGCTCATCTTCAACAAAAGATCCTTTTCGCTTCCACATGGTACTTTCGGTATATTTATCAACAAGCAAACCGCTAACCAAATTACAGACTTCGCGGTTATCGTGTTGAATGAAAAAACGTTCAGGATTAAAAAATTCTTCTCCATTATGAGCTTTAAACTCATCGAAAACGAGTTGATAAAGCGGATCGACAGACGTTAATCCATCGCGCACAATTTCAGAAACGATGTATTCGCCTACTTTTATTGTCTCAGCTACTCCAGTTTCTTCGTTAATCACTGAAAACAGATCGTGGTTATAATAACGGATCATTATTCTGAGCAAGGCTTTTTCTTCAACTTCACAAGGGTTTTTTCCAACCGCCGATTCAATTTTAGGTTTTGAAACCGAAGTTACACGGGCAGCTTCACGCTTTTCCTGCGCAACATGATCTTCTGTTACCTTCGATTTAATCTTTCCAACCTCCTCATAAAGTATATCCTCAGAAACATCAAGCATATTGCTACACTCACGAATATAAACAGAGCGGGTTATTGCATCAGGAATTACAGAGATTGACCTTACAATATCATTAATCAGTTTAGCCCTCGCAATTGGATCATTATCTGTCTCCTTCAGTAGCAGCTGTGTCTTAAAACGAATAAAGTCTGTCTCATGAGTTGCTATGTAATTCATCAGTTCAGATGAACTCATCGACCGGGCAAAAGAATCGGGATCTTCACCCTCGGGCAGAGGAACGACTTTCACATTAACCCCTTCCTCGAGTACCATATCAATTCCCCTGATTGAGGCCTTGATTCCGGCAAAATCGCCATCATAAATAATGGTGATATTAGGAGTGAACCGTTTAATCATGCGGATTTGATCCGTTGTAAGCGAAGTGCCCGACGAGGCAACAACGTTTTCGATACCCGATTGATGCATCGAAAGCACATCAGTATAGCCTTCAACCAAATAGCATTTATCGCTTCGTGTTATGGCATTTTTTGCAAAGAAAATACCATAAAGCACTTTGCTTTTGTGATAGATTTCCGACTCGGGCGAATTGAGATATTTAGCCTGTTTTGGGTCGGTTTTTAACACTCGCCCACCAAACGCAATTACACGACCGGCAAGGTTGTGAAAAGGGAAAATTACCCGCCCGGAGAATCGATCGCGAACCCAATCATCACGCTTAATAGAAAGCCCGGTCTCTTCAAGAAACTCCATCTTATAACCCTGCCTTTGGGCCGACTGTGTAAAAAGATCTTTCTGATCGGGACAATAACCCAACTGAAATTTTTTGATAATGTCGTCGCGAATTCCCCTCTCTTTAAAGTAGCTTAGCCCAACGTTCCTTCCTTCATTTTCATTATAAAGAAAATTCGAAAAATACTCGCGCGCATAATTCGAAACTATCATTAAGCTTTCATGACGGTTTCTCTGGGCAATAACCTCGGGCGATTCTTCTTCTTCAACAATATCAATGTGGAACTTTTTGGCAAGGAATTTCAGTGCTTCAAAATACGACAAGTGCTCATGTTCCATGATGAAGTTAACAGAGCTGCCGCCTTTCCCACACCCGAAACACTTATAGATTTGCTTTGACGGAGACACTGTAAAAGATGGAGTCTTTTCATTGTGAAAAGGGCAATTGCCAAGATAGTTTACCCCTCTTCGTTTAAGAGAGACAAAATCTTGAACCACCTCAACAATATCAGCAGCATCCATTATCCGTTCAACCGTAGATTGATCTATCATTCAACAAATGTAATGAAACAAAGAAATTTTCACCAACGCACTAAAAAGCATAAAACAAAAAAAGGAAAGATTTTCATCTTTCCTTTTAACTGATGTGGTGCCTCCAGGAATCGAACCGGGGACACATGGATTTTCAGTCCATTGCTCTACCGACTGAGCTAAGGCACCAACATTTATTTTGTGGCCACAAAAGTAAACCAAAATTCTTTATTTGCAAATAAAAACTAATCTCAATGAAAAAAAACATTAAAAAGAGAGCTATCATTCTTTGTTTAAATGCCTTCCGAAAAGAACAAAAAGGTATTCGATAATTTTTTTTTGAATCCTATTGGCAATTGATTTTTTTTTCTAAATTTGCACCCGTCTTCGGACAAGGTACTGTCCTATGGTGTAATTGGCAACACGTCTGGTTTTGGTTCAGAAGAGTCTAAGTTCGAGCCTTAGTAGGACAACAAAAAAAACCTGCACAATTTATTGCAGGTTTTTTCAATTATGGTATTTTTGTTGACAGATTGTCCTGTGGTGTAATTGGCAACACGTCTGTCTCTGGATCAGAAGAGTTCAGGTTCGAGACCTGACAGGACAACAAAAAAGAGCTTCAATATTTATTGAAGCTCTTTTTGTTTATAAAATTCAGCTTACTTCAAATCAAGCAAAAACAAACTATCGGATATGAAAAACGGCCATCAAAAGATGGCCGTTAATTTATTCTAGAAATAAAAAGTACTTCGAGATCCTCGCTTAGACTGGTATTTACCTCTTCTAACCACTTTAATAATCGACCTTCGGTTAAGTGCATGTTCCTCTTCAGTGCACTCTTCACCGTC
>Ga0116170_10004877_pt1 | contig 12151 bp, 10 predicted proteins | sample AD_JPNHW1_MetaG_FD_89797 | JGI IMG/M metagenome (GOLD analysis project Ga0116170, IMG submission 89797) | Active sludge microbial communities of municipal wastewater-treating anaerobic digesters from Japan - AD_JPNHW1_MetaG | ecosystem: Engineered > Bioreactor > Anaerobic > Digestate | place... | reverse complement strand
GCTGGGCCTCACCGGCGACATCGACGCGATCACCAACGCCAACAACCTCGCGATGGTCGCCCTGACCGCGCGCATGCAGCACGAGCGCAACTACGACGACGCCCGCCTCGCCCAGAGCCGGCTCACGCGCCTCGACGTCGACCCCGCCCGCGTCCAGATGCGCTGGGCCATGGACTTCTGCGCCCAGGCGCTGCGCAACATCGAAATCGGACGCGGCGGAACCATGGACGGCTTTCAGATGGCGTCGGGCTTTTACATCACCGTCGCCTCGGAAGTCATGGCCGTGCTGGCCATGGCTTCGGACCTCGCCGACCTCCGCAAACGCCTCGGAAAAATCATCGTCGCCTACTCCAAGTCCGGCAAGCCCGTGACCACCGCCGACCTCGAAGTGGACGGCGCCATGGCCGCCTGGCTCGTGCGCGCCGTGAACCCCACCCTCATGCAGACGCTCGAGGGGCAGCCCATGCTGGTTCACGCCGGACCTTTCGCGAACATCGCCATCGGCCAGAGCTCGGTGATCGCCGACCGCCTCGGCGCGAAGCTCTGCGACTACCTCGTCACCGAGAGCGGCTTCGCTTCCGACATCGGCTTCGAGAAATTCTGGAACATCAAGTGCCGCTGCTCGGGCCTCCAGCCGAACGCCGTGGTGATCGTCGCCACCGTGCGCGCCCTCAAGCTTCACGGCGGCGGCCCGGCCGTGCTGGCGGGGCGCAAGCCCGACCCGGTCTACACGAGCGAGAACCTCGGCCTTCTGGAAAAGGGGTGCGAGAACCTTCTCGCCCACATGGACATCGTGAAGCGGTCCGGCGTCCGACCGGTCGTCTGCCTCAACACGTTCCACACCGACACGTCCGCCGAGCACGCGCTCGTGCGCCGCATCGCCGAGGCCGCAGGGGCCCGGTTCGCGGTTTCCAGCCACTGGCTCAAGGGCGGCGAAGGCGCCATCGAACTGGCCGAAGCCGTGGTCGAAGCCTGCGAGGAGCCCAACCGCTTCGCGTTTCTTTCCGACCTCTCGGAGCCGATCTCCAAGCGCGTTGAAACGATCGCCCGGCAGGTGTACGGCAGCGACGGCGTCAGCTACTCCGCCGAGGCGGCCAGCAAACTCGCCGCCTTCGAGGCCGATCCCGCCGTGGCCAACCTCGCCGTGTGCATGGCGAAAACACAGTACAGCCTCTCCCACGACCCCAAACTCTTGGGCCGCCCCAAAGGCTGGACGCTCCCCGTGCGCGACTTTCTGCTTTTCCAGGGCGCCGGGCTCGTGGTGCCGGTGACGGGCGACATCAAGCTCATGCCGGGAACGGCTTCGAATGCGGCGTTCCGCAACATCGACATCGACACTTCGACCGGAAAAGTCAAAGGGCTCTTCTGAAAGGAATACGGCGTTGACTAAGGACGAGATCCGCCAAGACATGCGCGAGCGGCGGCATGCGATCACATCCGAGGAGCGCAGGGCCGCAGGCAAGGCCATCTGCGAAAATGTGATGGGCGACGAGATCAACCTGCTGCTGCGCGCGTGGCGCATCAGCCTCTACCTCAGCACCACGAACGAAATCCCGACGCGCTATATTGCGCGGGCCCTTTGGGAGGCCGGGCGGGATGTGTGCGTGCCGGCCTGGAGCAGCAGCGAATCCGCCTATCGGCTCTATGCGCTGGACCCCCGCATGAAGCTGATCAAGGGCCACCACGACATCCGGGAGCCGGCGGTCCGCATACCGGTCTACCCGTGGGACGTGGACGCCTTCATTCTTCCGGGCCTGGCCTTCGACGCGCTCGGCGGAAGGCTGGGCTTCGGGCAGGGGCACTACGACGGCATTCTCTCGAAGGCACCCAAGACCTCGCCCAAGATTGCGATCTGCTACGACTGGCAGGTCGTCGAGGAAACGCTGCCGCAGGAAGACCACGACATTCCCATGGACTGGGTTGTGACCGACACTCGGATCATCCACTGCGCCGCCAACCGCCCGACTACGCGAAAGAACTTTCCTTCTTAACGAGCGAGATAATCCGCATCGTTTCGATGGCGTTGTCCAGCGAGATGGGATACGGCTTGTTCTCGCGAATCGCGTTGAACACGTGCTCCCAAATGAGCGTCATGCCCGACTCGGCCTTGGGCTTCACCGGCACCTTGACTTCGATCCACTTCAGCGTTTCGGCGGTGCCAAAGCTTCCCAGCGGCGGCGTCCGAACGCTGGAGCGGCGCCGCGCCAGCTTCTGCTTGGGATCCAGATAGCGCAGCGATCCTTCGGCCGCGCCCGGATAGAGCACAAACTCGCCCTTGGTGCCCGTGACGATGAACTGCGGAATCACGCCCATCCGTCCGCCCGAATACTCCAAGTCCACGGTCATGCCACTCAGGTTCCGCAAAACGATGCGGACATAGTCCTCGGCGTCGCCCACGGAAGCCACGCGCTTGAAGTCCGACCAGACCTTGACCGGCGGCGTGCGCAAGAGCTCGAGCGCCTGATCCAAGAAAGCCGGACCCCACGCCAGAGCCACTCCGCCCGCGCAGCGCTTCACCACCTGCCAGTCGTCGCGGCGCTCGAAAACGCCGCGGCGCAGCTTGATGTCGTAGACCTCGCCGAGCACGCCCGAGTCGATCACCTCTTTGACCTGGACAAACGCGGGCTCAAACCGATAGTTGTGCCGCACCAGCAGGCGGTTGCCCGCCTTGATCGAAGCGGCCCGCAGCACCATGGCTTCGTCGTAGTCCCGGCAGAAAGGCCGCTCGACGTTCACCCACTTGTTGGTCTTCAGCGCCTGCATCGCGTGCGCCGCGTGGTCGTCCGAACGCGTGGCGATATCGACCAACTCCACGTCGGGATCAGCCAGAAGATCTTCGTAGCGGCGGTACGTTCTGCACTCGGGATAGCGCTCGATCACCAGATCGCGCCGCTCCTTGATGGGGTCACAGACCGCCACGATCTTGAACAGTTCGGGGTACAAATCCAGCTCCGGACAATGCATTTCAAGTCCGGCTCGTCCCAGCCCTGCTATGCCGATTCGAATCGGGGGGCGAGTTGTATGAATCATGACACGTCTCCTCTTGTGTTTGATCGTTGACGAATACTCGCCAAGCCCTCAAACGCATACTCATAAAATAACGGTTCTTGGAAACGCCGTCAACAATCGGTTTCCGAAGGGTCCTTCGCTGGGCGTCAATGGCGACGCGATTTTCGACCGGTTCTTCTCGCCTTGGCCGCGCCGAACAACCCGCGATTCGAAGTTGTCACAGCGGGCACTAAACCGCTATGCTGTCCCCCTCATCCGAAAAATCCGAGCGAAAAGAAGGTCGGCATGCATTCCCCCCTCCGTTCCCGTTGGTTAACCGTTGCAGCGTTTCTTGTCCCGTGCGCATGCGCCGTTGCGGGCGATTCTACGGCCCGTCAGTCCGTTCAGACGTTCGACGTTTCACCCGCCGGCAGCGACGCCAACCCGGGAACGGCCGACCGGCCCTTCGCCACGCTCCAGCGCGCCCGCGACGCGGTCCGTGCCGCCGGCCCAAGCGCGACCGGCGACATCGTCGTCCGCTTAGCCAACGGCACCTATCCGCTTTCCGAAACCCTTGCGTTCGATTCGCGCGACTCGGGACGCGACGGACACCGCGTCATCTACCGCGCGGCGACGCCCGGCGGCGTCACGCTCAGCGGGGCCAAGGCCCTCGGAAACTGGCAGAAAGACGCCAACGGCCGCTGGAAAGCGGCCACTGACCAGGTGGCCGCTTTCCGACAGCTGTACGTCGACGGCAAACGGGCCGCGCGGGCTCACGGCGAGCCGCCCAAGGATATTGCTCTTCGGGGCGACGACGGCTACACGACCTCGGACGCGGGCATGTCGGGCTGGAAGAATCCGAGCGACATCGAGTGTGTGTACGCGGTCGTCTGGTGCCACACGCGCTGCAAGGTGCAGAGCATTCGGAAAGACGGCGACCAAGCGGTGATCGCCATGCTCCAGCCGCCGTTCACGCAGGCGCGAACCAAAGAGGGCGTCCACGTCGAGCTGCCCACGTCCATCGAAAACGCCCTTGAACTGCTGGACGAACCCGGCGAGTGGTATCTGGACCGCCCCGGCAAAACCGTCTACTACCAGCCGCTGCCCGACCAGGATCTGTCGAAAGCCCGCGTAACCGTTCCCGCCGTTGAGACCTTGGTGGCGCTGAGGGGCACGCTCGACCGCCCCGTGTCGAACGTCCGGTTCGAAGGCCTGGTTTTCGCCGACGCCGGCTGGAACCAGCCCAGCGAGGCCGGGCTCATCGACGTGCAGGCCAACTTCGTGGTGAATCCGAAAAAGCCGCTCACGCGCGACGGCTCGCTCACCTCCGTCCACAACGAACACCTGAAGAGTCCCGCCAACGTGGTTTGCCGCGCGACGCGAAACGTCGTCTTCGAGCGCTGCACCTTCACCCGGCTCGGCGGCGCGGGCATCGACGTCGAGAGCGGCGCGCAGAGCACGCTGATTTCGGGCTGCCGCTTCTTCGACATTTCGGGCTCGGCCGTGCAGATCGGCGACGTGCTCACCGACGACCATCACCACGACGACCCGCGCAAGGTCGTCCGGAACACCGCCGTGGTGAACTGCGTCATCCGAGACTGCTGCGTGGAGTACCGGGGCGGCGTCGGCGTGTTCGCCGGCTACACGGAGGGCACGGTCATTGCGCACAACGACATCAGCCGACTCCCCTATTCAGGCGTTTCCGTCGGCTGGGGCTGGGGCGAGGAAGACACGGGCGGCGGCGCAGAAGGGTACCAGCAGCCCTTCCGCTACGACTCGCCGACGCCGGCGAAGAACATCAGCATTGAGCACAACCACATCTACTCGGTCATGTCGTCCGGGGACGACGGCGCCGGCATTTACACGCTGGGCAACATGCCGGGAACCGTTATACGCGGAAACCACATCCACGACAGCGCCGGTGGCCCGGGAGGCATCTATCTCGACGAGGGCAGCGGCCTTATCGAACTCACAGGCAACGTGATCCACGACGTCAAGAAGGCCCTGAACTTCAACAACCACGCCCAGGACCGCCTTGCGACCTGCAACGAACACGACAACGACACCGACGCCGAGCACACGATCTCCGAGCGTCAGCGCGTCATCGACAACGCCGGAGTTCAGTCAGAGTACCGCGACTTGCTGACATTCTAGCCGCCGCGACATTGCGGCGAAACCGCAATCGGCAGGCTCATGAGATGGCGGTCTTCGGTGCGAAAGCCGTACGTCCGGTAGACGTCCACGGCGCGGACGTTCTTCTTCTGGACTTCGAGCCGGAGATGGCCGATCCCGCGCTCGCGACAAAAACCGGATGCCGCGTCGATCAGCCGCTTGCCGAGCCCCGTGCTCCGCGCCTCGGGCAAAACAAAGATTTCGTCCAGCAGAACGAACGGGCCGCCGAATTCGAGGCTGTAGCAGTGCGTGAGCACCATGTAGCCGACCGCACGGCCGTCCGCTTGGCGCGCGAGAAAAACGGCACCCACCTGGGGATTCGCGAGTACGTGGCGCACCATGAGGCGGCTGGATTCGGGGTCGAAGTCGAAGGCCTCATGGCGATAGAACGCCGCGGTCAAAGCGAGGAAATCGGCCTCGTCCTCGGAACGCATGGGCACAATCGAGGCACTCATCTATCGAACCCGTAAATAGCCATGAGATCGCGGCGGCACCCCTCCGCATCGGTCAGCTCCGCCAAATTCTCCGGCGTCACGCGCGAAAGGATGTCCGCGACTTCGGCCTGCACGTCCTCGCGCAGCTCCCAGTCGTCGATTCGGATGCGCCCCTCCCCGTCGACCGGCACCCCGCCTCCCGCATACAGACGCTCGCGGAAAAGACGGCCCGACTGCTCCAGGCAGCCCTCGTGAAGGCCCTTGGCCTTCATCACCTTGTACATCGCGGCCACGTAAACCGACATGATTGGGATCACGGAGCTGGCGCGCGTCACCAGCGCTTTGTTCACCGAAACGAAGGCGCGGCCCTTCAGCGGCTCCAGCAGGCGATTGATCTCGTGCGCCGAGCGCTCCAAGTGCTCCTTGGCCTTGCCCAGCGTGCCGGAGCGGTAGATGGCATAGGTGGACGTGGGGCCCACGTAGGAGTAAGCCACCGTCATCGCACCTTCCGCCAGCCGATCGGCCTCCTTCAGCGCGCGGAGCCAGAGCTGCCAGTCCTCGCCGCCCATCACCTTGACCGTGGCCTCGACCTCCTCAGGCGTCGCCGCCTCAAGCGTCACGTCGGCGAGAGTCCCTGACGCCACGTCCAGCGTCTGGCCGCTGAGCGTCTGGCCGACGGGCTTGATGACCGAGCGGTAGGCGACGCCGGTGGCAGGGTCCGTGCGCTGCGGAGCCGCCAGGCTGTAGACCACCAGGTCGAACTTGGGCAGGTGCCGTTCGCGGGCCCGCGCGATGACGGCGGCCCGCGTTTCGTCGAGAAAGGCGTCCGCCACCAGCGTGTCCGAAAACAGACCGGCCTCGGCCGCCAAGGCGTCGAACGCCAGGTTGTTGTACCACCCCGGCGTACCCTGCCGTTTGAACGTTGGAAGGCGCTCGACCGACACGCCGAGCGTCGCCGCACCGGCGCCGAAAGCCGAGACCACGCGGGACGCCAGTCCGTACCCCCCCGAGCACCCGAGCACCAAAACAGATTGGGGACCCGAGGCCAAAGAGGGCAGCGCCTTTTCGGCCTCGATCCATCTGCGCACCTCGCCCATGCATCCTTCCGGATTCACGGACAGGCACACTCCTCCAATCACCCGCGGTGCCTTCATGTCTTATTTGCCGGGGCCCAGCACGCACGTGAAATCGGCCTCGGCGGCCAGTTCATCGCCCACATAGGCTTTGCCGTGCTGCCGGATCATGCGGGAAGCGATCTTCGTGTTCTCGACTTCCAGGCGGACTTTGTCGTTGGGTCGGACCTGACGGCGGAACTTGGCGTTGTCGACGCCGATCAGAAGAAACAAACCGTTCCGCACGATGCCGGAGGCCACCAGACCCGCGCCGCCGCACTGCGCCAGCGTTTCGACCAGAATCACGCCGGGAACCACGGGGTAATCCGGGAAATGCCCCTTGAAGAACCACATGTCCTCCCCGTAGGTCATTTCTCCCACGTAGCGTTTCTGGTCCGAGTACAACAGTTTGTCCACGAACAGAAACGGCTTGCGGTGCGGCAGCAGGTCCTCGGTGGGCCCGTCGTACCCGTGGCCGTCCTCAACCATCTTCTTCGGCAGCACTTTCTCCTCACTCATCGCTATCACCTATCTTCTGCTGCGTGCCTCAGTGTGCACGCATGGGTTCACGATTAAACGGCTTTAAAGACCAACACACCGTTGTGACCACCGAAGCCGAGCGACGTGGAGATGGCCACGCGCATCGGTGCCTCGATGCCTGTGTTCGGCACGCAGTTCAAATCGCAGTCCGGATCGGGCGTCGTGTAGTTGATGGTCGGAGGATAGAACCCGTTCTTCAGCGACAGCGAGCAGATCGCGGCTTCCAGCGCGCCAGCCGCGCCAAGCAGATGGCCCGTCATGCTCTTCGTGGAGGACATCTTCAGCTTGTAGGCGTGAGCGCCGAAAACCGCTTTGACCGCCTTGGTCTCCATGGGGTCGTTGAGCGGCGTGGACGTGCCGTGCGCGTTGACGTAGTCGACCTCTTCGAGGGCGACGTCCGCATCCTTCAGGGCCAGCGTGATCGCGCGAACGGCGCCCGAAGCCTCGGGGTCGGGGGCGGTCAGGTGGTAGGCGTCACCGGACGCGCCGTAACCGGCGACCTCGGCGTAGACGCGGGCGTTGCGGGCCTTGGCGTGCGCCTCGGACTCCAGAATCAGAACCGCCGCGCCTTCGCCCATGACGAATCCGTCGCGCCCCGCATCGAACGGGCGGCAGGCCTTGTCCGGCGTGTCGTTGTACTTGGTGCTGAGGGCCTTCATGGAGCAGAAGCCGCCGACGCAGTACTCGGTGATCGTCGCCTCGGTTCCGCCCGCAATCACCACGTCCGCGCGGCCGGCGCGGATCATGTCCAGCGCGATGCCGATCGCGTCGGTGCCCGACGCGCAGGCCGTGACCACGGTGTGCACGGCACCCTTCGCGTTCAGCGCAATCGAAACGTTGCCCGCCGCCTCGTTGGCGATGAGCTTGGGAATCATCATCGGGGAGAGACGCCCGGGGCCGCGCTCGAACAGAATGTGGTAGCCCTCCTCGTCCACTTCTTTGCCGCCGATGCCGTTGCCCAGCATCACGGCCACGCGCTCCGGATCCGCGCCGCCCGCGCCCAGACCCGCGTCCTGCCAGGCCTGCTTAGCGGCTGCGACGGCATACTGCGTGAAGAGGGCCATGCGCCGCGCCTCTTTCGGGTCCACGTGCTTGGCGACTTCGAAGTTCTTGACCTCGGCCGCCACCTTGGCGTCCACTCGCGAAGGGTCGAAACGCGTAATGCGCCCAATGCCGCTGACCCCGTTACGGATGCTCGACCACATCTCGTCGACCGTGTTCCCCACCGGCGAGATCACGCCCAGTCCCGTCACCAAAACCTTTGTCTTGTTGCTCATCGCTGTGTTGTTCTCCTTGTTCGATTACGCGTTTTCTGAAACACCCGTTGTCGAGATCGTTTGGGCTGGCTTGGGCTTCCCCGCCTTGCCCCGCCACCGCATCAGCAGCCCGCCGTAAGTCAGCCCTGCGCCGAACCCCACCATGGCCACCAAATCGTCCTCCTTGATCCGCTCGGTCCGAACCATCTGGTCGAACGCCACGGGAATCGAGGCCGCCGACGTGTTCCCCGTGGTTTCCATATTCATGAAGAACTTGTCGAGCGGCACCGACATGCGCCGCGCCACCGCTTCGACGATGCGGGCGTTCGCCTGATGCGGAACCACCCACGCCAGATCGGCGAACGTGTAGCCCACGTGGTTCAGAAGACCGGTCAGCACCTCGTCGAAAACTTTGACCGCGAAATTGAAAACCTGCCGCCCCTGCATCTCCAGCGTGTTCTGCTTCATCCAAGGGCCTTCCGCGAGCTGCCGCGAGCCTCCCTCGCGGTACAGCAGCTTTGAGCCGGAGCCGTCCGCCTTCAGGATCGAATGCCAGATGCCGCCCGGAATATTGCCCGCCTCCAGCACCACCGCGCCCGCGGCGTCGCCGAACAGGATGCACGAGTTGCGGTCGTTCCAGTCCACGATGCGCGACATCAGATCGGCGCCGATCACCAGCGTCGGCGCGGGGTTGACCATCATCATTCCGCGCGCCACTTCGAGCGCGTAGATGAACCCCGTGCAGGCCGCCTGGATGTCGAACGCCCCTGCCTTTTTCGCCCCCAGCTCGTGCTGCACGAGACAGGCGGTCGAAGGAAAAGAGTGATAGTCCGGCGTCGAAGTCGCCACGATGATCATCCCGAGTTGGTCGGGCGTCACCCCGGCGGCCGCGAGCGCCAGTCGCGCCGCTTTCACAGAAATCGTAGACGTGTACTCGTCGTTGGCTGCAATATGCCTGCTACAAATACCCGTGTGCGAATAAATCCATTCGTTGGAGGTGTCCAGCTTCGCCGCCAGCTCATCGTTGGTAACGACGTGCTCCGGCAAATAGGACCCCGTCCCCGTAATGTGCACAAACATAGCCCAAGCCTTTCATTCGCAAAAGATGGGAACTGATGATGACAAATTTTGCGTTTTTGTCAACATGGATTATTTCAGAAAACATTTTTCAACCGGCTTCACTCTTATTTGCACCCTTACTGCGCACAGAATTTTTGCCGATTCGCACCCCTTCTCAATCGCTGAACTCATTGCGCAGGCGGAAGAAACGGAAAAAGCTGGAGAATCTCGCCCGCGTTCGGCTGATAGCCGTATTCACTCAGTTCATAGCCTTCGGCGTACCGAACGCGAGCGGCCCGCGGCTTGCCGTAAAACGCCTCCAGACGCGACCGGAAACGATCGGCGTCCACCACTTTGCGCTGCGCAATCCAGTGACGCTCAATAAACGCCTTGCGCCCCGCCAAATCGGCCGGCACGGGCTCGGCAATCTTCATGTCGAAGACCAGCCACTCGAAAAACTGCGACTCGTGCGAGCAGAGCGCCGTGAGCAGCTGATCCATCTCCTCGCCGACATCGACGGCGATGTCCGCCCGAAACTCGGTCGGTTGCGCGAACGCGTCGCGCAGGAAGTAAATCGCCGGAGTCACGGCGGGCACCGGCGTCTCCGGGCACCACAGCGGCACGCCCAAGAGATAGGCCGAGTCCATCACCAGCGTGCCCACGGCCCGGTGATCCGCGTGGTAGTCGCAGGTGCGGTGCGTGAAAACAACGTGCGGCGCGAAACGGCGAATGACCCGCGTCATCTCCTTGCGCATCTCCAGATTCACCTCGATCTCGCAGTCGGGGTGGCGGAGCACCTCGTACGCCTCCACGCCCAGAATCTCCTTGGAACGCTGCGTCTCCCGGTACCGGCGCGCCGCCAGCGCCTCCGGCGCCATGGCCATGTGCCCTTTGTCGCCGTTGCTCACCGACACCAGCTTCACCCTGGCGCCGACCTTCACGTACTTCAGGGCAAGCCCTCCGGCCGTCAAATCCGGATCGTCCGGATGGGCCCCGATCACCAACACGCGCAGATCCTTCGGATCGATTTTCGCCATCGTCTGCCCTTTCTCCGCTCCTCTGCCGCCGCCCTACACTTTCAAGAAAATCTTCTTTCTGTAGAGAACGTACAGAAAGGCCCACACGACGGCTAAGTAGGCCGTCGCGTTCAGAACGTCGTGCCACGCCCCGGGCGCCAGAGCGATCAGGCTGCCAAAGAAAAACTGCGTCACCTTGTCGAAGTCGACGACCCGGGGAACCAGATAGACGGCCAGCGAGTTCATGCCGATGACCGCAAAAAACCGCGACCCCTTCTCAGCCTTCCAAACGTCGATCACCCCGTAAAACAGCGCAAACAGCAGCAGGCTGAGGCCGCCCACCCAACACACAAACGAACTGGTCCACAGGTTTTTGTTGATCGGAAACACGAAATTCCAAAGCCAGCCGATGGCCAGCAGCCCCACCCCCGCCGCCGCCAGCCCGAACACCGTGGCCGACGGCTTGGCCGACTCCGGACGGTGCATCACGTAATGCCCCGCCAGCATGCCCAGCAGCGCCGTTGCAACTGCGGGAACGGTGCTCAGAATGCCTTCGGGGTCATGGATTCCCTTGTACAGCCGCCCCGGCAACAGCAGACGGTCCACATACCCGACGATGCAGCCCTCCATCGAATACGGATCGGACGAACCCAAATCGGGGGCATGCGCCAAACGGAGCAGAAGCCAATAGCCAACGAGAATTCCTGCGACCCAGAGCAGACTCGTCCTCACCCTGCAGTTCATAAATATCAGCGCGGCAAACATCCACGCCAGCCCGATGTGGCCGAGGACGCTCCCGTAGCGCATGTCGCCGAAATTGAAGTTGATGCCGTTGTTGTAGACGATGCCCAGCACAACCAAAATCAGCCCCCGCTGGACGATGTGCCGATACAAGGGCCCGCGGCCGTCCTGCCCAGACAGGCGTTTGGCCATCGAGAAAGGGAACGCGATTCCCGCAATGAACAGAAACAGAGGGAAGATCATGTCCTCGAAGCGGAACCCGTGCCACTCCACGTGCTCCAACTGCGTTTTCCACCACATCAAGGCCGGACACCCCGTGAGATCGGCCAGAGCGGCGAACAGAGCGTCCCCTCCCGCGATCCAAAACATGTCGAAACCGCGGAGCGCGTCCACCGACCGCAACCGTTGCACGCCTTGCGCACGCTCTTTTTCCATACGCCCTCCGCACTCCGTCTTCGCCGTCCGAGGCCCGTCTTGGACCACAGATCTCCTCGGTCATACAGGACCGCTTCACCCGGGAAGCCTGACGCGATCGTCGCTATACTAACTTGCCCCGATGCCCCTCGTCAATCCACCGCTCTTTTCCGCGCTGCGGAGGCGCGCGCAACAGGGATCGACCGACCCCCATTTTTCTCCTTCGTGTCCCCACGCCTTTGTGTTAAAACTATCGTCATGCAACACGCGCTTGACCTCTCCGTTTCCGCCGACGTCCCGCTCGCGGGCGACCTTCTCACGCTCACCGCCGGGCTCCGCGGCGACCACGTCGAGACGGAGAGCACGGGCGGCTTCTTCGGCGACCGCTCGACCTCCGACGGCGCGCTCTCGGGCTTCGC
>Ga0116170_10004874_pt1 | contig 12153 bp, 9 predicted proteins | sample AD_JPNHW1_MetaG_FD_89797 | JGI IMG/M metagenome (GOLD analysis project Ga0116170, IMG submission 89797) | Active sludge microbial communities of municipal wastewater-treating anaerobic digesters from Japan - AD_JPNHW1_MetaG | ecosystem: Engineered > Bioreactor > Anaerobic > Digestate | place... | reverse complement strand
TTGTGTCTGCTTTCACCCCGCAGGAAAGGCAAACATGACAGTTCTGGCATATTTTGAAAACTATGTGAATTTTGACAGGAAAGTTTCATTAAATTGCGGGGCGAAAAGCAGCCACCGACCGTTGGCAACAAGGCGGAGAAAAGACAACGACACAGCAAATTGACAATGAAAATGGAATATTAAACTTGAAATGAAAAACGAAACTGACAGACAAATAACCCGACACTCATTGCCGACCCGATTGTGTTTTAATTTTTTTTACCCACCGCACAAAAATTTTGAAATTCTGCCGACACACATTGCACACATTGCCAAAGCCCCACAAGCCAACGCTAAAACCAAAGCTTTGCCAAAGAGTGCAATCTTGCCGACCCGCAATGAAAAGCGGACTATTATTTATACTTTTGAAAAATTGTAATATGAAAGGAAAAGATGTACTTATTGGAGCATTAGTTATTACGGCAGGTGTTTTTATTTACCTATTTTTTGATGAGAGAGAAAGAAACAAAAAACTTTTATTAAAAAATGCTGACTTGGAAAATGACAAATTAAATTTATTAAAGGAGAATTTTATTAATAATAAAGAAATTACTCCTGAAGTAAAAAGACAGCTGTTAGCTTTAATAGAAGAATATAAATCCAGGCATCCAAAAGTATCAATTGAGCTTAAAGATGTGCTTGAACAAATCCAAGAAGGCAAGGATATAAAAGCAATAAGAGATCTTGCAAAAATCATCGAAAATCTTCTAAAAGAAAAATATCAAAACGAACCTCGTTTTGCTAAACTCAAAAGAATAACATTGAAACCTTTAATAGATTATGCAAAAGAAATGAGTTTGTTCAATGACAAATTATATAATGCCGCTTGTATTCTGCATTAATTTAGAAACGAAGAAAGTCATGAATTGGCAGTTTCTGATACTGAAAATATGAAGATGGTAGCATTACTTGGTGGTATTGAAATTATTGTATTATTAAATGCAGCATAGATTTTAACATGGCAAAAAAAGAAATAAAAGAAAAACCCATTGAAGTAGCTCTTTGGGAAAGTGCTAATAAACTTAGAGGAAGCGTTGAGCCAGCCGAATATAAACATGTTGTATTGGGTCTTGTTTTCCTAAAATTTGCAAGCGATAAGTTTGAAGAACATAGAGCCAAGCTCATTGCCGAAGGCAAAGAAAAGTATCTGGAAATGGAAGCATTTTATGCAAAGGACAATGTTTTTTTTCTGGAAGAAATTTCACGGTGGAGTTATATTGTAAAAAAGGCGAGGCAAAACGATATTGCTTTAATCATTGATACAGCCTTACATACAATAGAGAAAGACAACAAAGCATTAAAAGGAGCTTTACCCGACAATTACTTTTCTCGTTTGGGTTTGGACATTACTAAATTGGCTTCTTTGATTAGTGAAATTGACAGCATCAATACGCTTAAAGACAAAGAACAAGATTTGGTTGGTCGTGTATATGAGTATTTCTTAAAAAAGTTTGCAATTGCAGAGGGTAAGGGTAAAGGAGAATTTTACACTCCCAAAACTATTGTAAGCTTAATTTCGGAAATGATAGAACCCTATCATGGAATTATCTACGACCCTTGTTGTGGTTCGGGGGGTATGTTTGTTCAGTCAATGAAATTTATTGAAAGCCATCACGGAAACAAAAAGGAAGTTTCCATTTACGGACAGGAATATACCAAGACAACGTACAAATTGGCAAAGATGAATCTTGCTATCAGAGGTATTTCTGCAAATCTTGGTGAAAAAGATGCTGATACATTTGGCGATGACCAACACAAAGACCTGAAAGCCGATTACATTATGGCTAATCCGCCTTTTAACCAAAAAGATTGGAGAGGCATAAATGAATTGCTTGATGACCCACGTTGGAGAGGTTATGACGTGCCACCAAAAAGCAACGCCAACTATGGTTGGATTTTGAATATGGTTTCCAAACTTTCCGAAAACGGAGTTGCAGGTTTTATATTGGCAAATGGTGCATTAAGTGGCGGTGGAGAAGAATACAAAATTCGCAGAAAGCTGATTGAAAACAATTTGGTGGAAGCTATTGTAATTATTCCGAGAGATACATTTTACACAACCGACATTAGTGTTACGCTTTGGATTTTAAACAAAAACAAAAAAGCAAGAACTGTTGAAATAAACGGCAAACAAAAGAACTACCGTGACAGGGAAAAGGAAATTCTATTTGTGGATTTAAGACGTTGGGGTCAGGAATTTGAGAAAATGTTTATTGAATTAACCGAAGATGAAATTGCCAAAGTAGCCGAGAATTATCATAACTGGCAACAAGCCGATTACAAGAAAACATACAAAAATGTGCCTGAGTATTGCCACTCTGCCAGTTTTGAACAAATACAGGCAAACGATTTTTCATTGGTGCCAAGTAAATACATTGAATTTATTGACCGTGATAGTGAAATAGATTTTGACATCGAAATGAAACGCATACAAAAGGATTTTAAAACCCTTTTGAAAGAAGAAATGCAATCGCAGGAACAATTGATTAACGCTTTTAAAACTTTGGGCTATGAGTTATAAGCGTATTGGCGATTATATTCATTTGGTGGACAACCGCAATATAGATTTAGCGGTTACAAACCTATTGGGTATAAACATTACCAAGAATTTTATGCCATCTGTAGCCAATACTTCTGAAACGGATTTATCGAAATACAAAATCATTAACAAAGGACAGTTTGCATATAGTGCCATGCAAGTAGGAAGAGACGAAACTATTCGTTTGGCTTTATATGCAGAAGAAAACCCAGCGATTATTTCCCCTGCTTATTTGGTGATTGAAGTGAATGATGAAAATGAACTACTGCCCGAATATATGATGATGTGGTTTCAAAGACCTGAATCAGACAGATATGGTTGGTTTATTAGTGATAGCAGCGTAAGAGCAAGTTTAGAATGGGAGCGTTTTTGTGAAATACAAATCCCCATTCCTGATATTAACGAACAACGCAAATTTGTTGCTCTTTACAATGGTTTAATGACAAACCAAAAAGTTTATGAAAACAGCTTGGCTGATTTGCAATTGATTTGCGATACCTACATTGAAAACCTGATTAAAACCGAAGAGCCGAAAGTGCTTGGAGAATATATTGAGCAATCGGATGAACGGAATAATGATTTACAAGTAACCTTTTTGCAAGGCGTATCAACGAATAAGGTTTTAATTGAAACCAAAGCCAATACAAATGGACTTAGTTTTCATAATTACAAAGTAGTAAGAACTGGTGAGTTTGTTTATGTCGCTGATACTTCCAGGCGTGGCGATAAAATTGCTTTGGCTATGAATTCGGCAGAGCCTTGTATAGTTTCAGCCATATACACAGTTTTTAGAGTTGTGAAAACTTCGGAATTACTCCCTGAATATTTGTATTTGTGGTTTGCCCGTCCTGAATTTGACCGTTACGCAAGATTTCATTCTTGGGGTAGTGCAAGAGAAACATTTGATTGGGCTGATATGTGTAATGTAAAATTGCCCATTCCCGACATAAAAGTTCAGGAAGCCATTGTAACCATTTATCACACTTTGGAAACTCGCAAACGAATAAACGAGCAATTGAAAAATACCATTAAACCGCTTTGTCCTGTGTTGATGAGGGGGGTGGTTGAGAATATGAAATTTGAAACAATATAACTAAAAGTATGGAATACAAATATCAACTTATAATACTTGGCAGTTATGATGGAACTGAAAAAGAAATAACTGACTTATTCTTTGAAAGGATTGATGAACTCAGACTTCAAAAAGGCTTCTATCAAATCGTATTCAGCAAAGATTTTGATAAAAATTATAAAGGCAACCAACCCACTTATATAATTTATTTTGGTGCTTGTGATGGAAATTTCTTGGACATAGATAAAGTTGAACGGCTTCTAAATGAAGGAAACATTGTTCTACCTATTTTTTATAATTCATTTTCGGCTGAAATACCGAAAATATTAGAGAATCAAAACGGCTTACAATATCGCCCTAATGAAAAAGATAAGATAGTAAATTTAATCCTCGAATCGTTCGGAAAGTTACGGAATACAAGAAAGGTTTTTGTAAGCTATCGAAGAGATGAATCAAGCTCTGTTGCTATACAACTATATGAAGCACTAGAAAGAAATAATTTTGATGTTTTTTTAGATACCCACTCAATTAAACAAGGAGAGCCATTTCAAGACGAACTATGGCATAGAATGACTGATTGTGACGTAATAGTTCTATTAAACACAAAAAGTTTTTTAGATAGTAAATGGTGCAAAGAAGAAATAGCTGAGGCTAGTGCGAAACAAATCGGTATTTTACAACTTGTGTGGCCTAATCATTCATTAGAAAAAACAGCAGAAATTTGTTTCCCAATAAATCTCAGACCTGAAGATTTTGTTGATGATAACTTCTTAGACAAAGATAAATCTAAACTGAATATTGAAACGGTACTGAGTATCGTTCAACATGCAGAATCAATGCGGGCAAGGAATTTGGCATCAAGACAAGACAGTCTAATCACTAACTTTTTAAATATTGCTAAGATGCATAATAAGGTAATGACTGTCCAACCGCAAAGGTATATTACCGAAGAAATTGGAGATAATAAAAGAAGAATATTTATCCCTTCTGTTGGAATTCCATTGTCCACCGATTATAATCAATCTTCTGAATTAAAAAAGGAGATTAGAGATTATTCCGTTGAAAAAGTCTATTTGATTTATGACAACATTCGAATAAGAGAGAAATGGCTAAAACATCTGGATTATCTTAATGAATGGCTTGATGTTGCAACTATTAAAAAACAAGAATTTGAAGTATGGCTAAAAGAAAACTAAAAAATATCTTTTTATCTGCAAGTATTCCGTTACAGGAAAGAGACCAGAAATATTTTAATTCTGCTGATATTATTGCAATTCGAGATTCTGTAATAGCATTAGCAACCGTTACACTTCCTAATCATAGATTAATTTGGGGTGGACATCCTTCAATTACTCCAATAATTTATTATGTGATTGAAAGACTTGGTTTGAAAATACAAGATCATGTTACTCTTTATCAATCATTATTTTTTGAGAAATATTTTCCTTCAGATAATAATAAATTCCAAAATGTTATATTAACGAAGAATACTTTTGATAAAGATTCTAGCTTATTATTAATGAGAGAAAGAATGTTTAACGAAAATGAATTTTGTGCCGCAATTTTTATTGGGGGTATGGAAGGAGTTGAAGCTGAATATAAACTTTTTAAGAAGTATCATCCTAAAGCAATTACATTACCTATTGCAAGTACAGGAGCAGCATCACAGATTTTATATAATAAATTGAGAAAAAAGAATCCAAGATTAACAACCGCTTATGATTATATGGCATTATTTCAAGAATTACTAATCAATAAAATTTAGATTATGGGAAGAAAAATTTTTGTTTCATACAAGTATAAAGATGAAAATGTTGCAAAATTGCAAGATTCATTTTACGAAGAAGTTAACAATGTTATGCAATGGAATTATCGAAATACAAGAGTGCGTGATTATGTTGATTTGCTTCAAGATAAAATTGGAAGTGATAATATCAACTTAGGAGAAAAAGATGGGGAAAGTTTGGACGATTTCTCTGACGAACAAATTGAAACATTACTAAAACAAAGAATAAGACAATGTAGTGTAACAATTGTTATTATTTCAAAAGGAATGAAGGAAACTTCAAAAACAGAGAAAGAGCAATGGATTCCATGGGAGATTTCCTATTCATTAAGAGTAGTGCCAACTGGTGGTAATACCAAACAAATGAATGCTGTTTTAGGAGTAGTATTACCTGATGAAAATGGAAGCTACAATTGGTATTATACATCTAATCCAGAATGCAATAGTATTACCCACCACACGGGTCAGCTTTTCAAAATCTTAAAAGATAACATGTTTAACATTCTTGAAAAAGAATTTCGAGAATGTAACGGTAGTAAAATACACATTAAAGACGAACCTTCATTTATAAAAACAGTAAAATGGGATGATTTTATGATTGGTAATAATTATAATACATATATAGACAAAGCTGTTGAGATAAAGGATGATGAAAAATCTTATGATATTCATATAAATCTTAAATAGATTTATTAGAAGAAGGTAGTATAGTAATTAAGTTAATGTGTGTTTAAATAATTTTTTGACTAACTGAAAGAATTACTACAAACTAAATTAGGGACAGAAAAAATAATAGAATGGCGATTTATAACGAAATATTAATTTGGGCTAACAATAAGCCAGCGTTTTTAAAAGATGCATTACGGAGAATAATATCAAGTTCTGCTATTACTCAAACCGACATTGCAGAGCTTGTTTCGCTTGTAAAAAAAGAAAATGGCGACACAACAGTTACATTAAACGCAATTCCTATTGACAGTACTCATATTCCTGCAACTGTGACTACCGGCACAGTCTATCCAAAATTAATCAGTATTAAAGACCCAATAAATGTTTGTGCTTTGCACAATCAAGGGCATTTACAATTTCCAAATAGCGGTTTGACTGTTATTTATGGGAATAATGCTTCTGGTAAATCAAGCTATTCAAGAATTTTAAAGAAATTATGTTGGAGCAGAAACTCAAATGTGGAATTAAAGAAAAATGTTTTCTCTCCTTCTGCCATACAACAAAAAGTTGATTTTATTATAGAAGTCAATGGAACAAATACTCCTTTTCAATGGTTAGAAAATTCTCCAACACACTCTGCATTAAGTTCAATTTTTGTTTATGATAATGACTGTGGTAATGTGTATGTCAATAATGAAAATCCTACTCAATACAAACCAATTGGAATTGATGTTTTAGAAAGATTAATCCCAGTGCTAAATGAAATTTCTCAAAAATTAAATTCTGAAATTGCAACCTACAATACTCAAAAACCGTCATTAGACCCTGCTTTATATGCTACATTAACAGGTCAATGGTTTGCCAATTTTGAATCAAAAACAAGAAATGAGATTGACACTTATATTCAATTTAATCAAACTAATACAGACAGAAAACAGGAATTATTTACTTTAATCAATTCTCAAAATCCGCAACAAAATATTCAAAACCTAACTTCTCTTAAAGGAAGAATTGAGAATTACATTCAACAATTTAAAAGAATAGAAGAACTGTTCAATGAGGCATCTATTCAAGAAATACGGAATCTAAGAAGCAGTTATGAAAGTGTAAAACAGGCGTATGACATCGCTACCAATGAACTTAAAGGATTGAATACTTTTGAGGGTTTTGGAACAAATCCTTGGAGAACACTTTGGGATGCAGCCAAAAATTTCGCAAACAGTAACGGAATGACTGACGGACAAAGTTTCCCCTCTGGAGAATCATTAGAAAAATGTGTATTTTGTCAACAAGATTTGGATGAAGCAGCAAAGCATAGATTACTTGGTTTTGGCAGATTCATATTGAATGATGTTTCTACGCAATTGAGTACAATTCAAAGAGAAATTGAACAGAAAACTTCTAACTATAATAATTTAGTTATTGCGCCATTTGAAAATTTCAAAGAATTGATACAATTTATTACTGATTTTCAAATTCAACATGAAGCATTTAGTCAATCAGTAAATTCAGCAAAAATCATCTTAATAAATCATTTACAGAATGGTGGTGTAATAAACGTAACAGTAAATTCAATCTCCGCAATTGTTGGGAGTTTGTTGCCAAATATTACAGTTCAGTTAGAACAAAATAATCAATTACTAAATAATCGAAATGCTTTAGTTACTGAATACAATGAATTAATTGCGAAAGAATTTTTATTCACTCACAAAACCACAATTTTACGATATTTTGATGAAAATAAATACAAGGCATGGATTGGAGTTTGTCAAGCTCAGTTGAGCACGAATAGTGTTTCAAGAAAAATTGGCGAATTTATGGAAGACCAAGCTGTAACTTTGCAACATAGTGAATTTATTAATCATTTAAGCTATTTCAATCAAGACTTATCATCAAAGGTTCTTATTTCTAAGACTAGAACAACTCAAGGTAATACTTTCCAAAAATGTAGTTTAAATGGCATTACCCACACAATTGATTCAATATTAAGCGAAGGGGAAAAAAAGGTAATTGCGCTTTCCAATTTCTTGGCTGACTGTACAATTGATAATAGGAAAAATAGTATTGTGTTTGACGACCCAGTTACTTCGTTAGATATGGATTATCGTGAATTAATTGCAACTAAAATTGTCGAATTATCAACTGATAGACAAATTATTGTTTTAACTCACGACTTGTACTTTGTTCGACTGTTGCTTGATATTCATAAAAAGAAATTTGGACAAGAATGTTTTATCATTGGTGTGGAAAAAAATAGAGGTGTAGCAGGTATTGTAAGTGATGAAATACCATACTTGGCTAAGAATATTCAGGAAAGAATAAACTCTATTCGGAGAGACCTTGACTTAATTGATTCTCTTCCATTAAATCAGACACAACGCATAGAAGAAATCACAGAAAAACTAAAAAAACAATTCAGAAAGCTGTTAGAAAAATCGGTTGAGGATATTTTGGCTAATGAGTCTATTAAGAGGTTTTCAAAAAATATCAATTTAAAAGCGGGCTATTTATCAGGTTATGTAATTGTAGAACACTCCGATATTAGGTTATTATTAGATTTATTCGGAAAATATTCAACAACTGAACACGATGGTGGTATTGAAGTGCAAAGCAATCAACTTAACCCAACAGATATTCGTATTGACTTACGACGATATGAAGATTGGAAAAATGATTTTTCAGCAAGATTAAGTGCCTTTAAAACAACTCATAATTACAGATGAAATTCACTGAAGAAAAATTAGAAAAGGCATTCACCGAATTGTTGGGGCAAGAAGGATTTCCCCACCACTTGGGTATTACTATCGCCCGAAAGCCAGACGAAGTTTTGATAGAGGAAGATTTACAAAACTTCCTTTTATCAAAATATTCCAGTCAAGGTATTACAGAAAATGAAGTTAAATCTATTATTCTTCAACTTAAATCACTACCTGCATCAGATCTTTACGAAAGCAACAAAACATTTTTAAAAATGCTTTCCGACGGTTTTATTCTAAAACGTGAAGACCGCAACCAAAAAGACATTTACATTCAACTTATTAATTACGCAGGACTAAACAAACAACGCCAACCCAAAGCAGAACAATTAATTTCAATTGCAGCAGAACCCGAAAAACAATATCCGCCAGACACCAACATTTACAAATTTGTTAATCAGTTGGAAATTGTTGGCAATGAAAAGCGAATCCCTGATGGCATTGTTTATATCAACGGTTTGCCTTTGGTAGTTTTTGAATTTAAATCTGCTATTCGTGAAGAAGCCACTATTTTTGATGCTTTCAAGCAATTAACTGTTCGTTATCGCAGAGACATTCCCGAACTTTTTAAATACAATGCTTTTTGTGTAATCAGTGATGGAGTAAACAATAAAGCAGGTTCATTTTTTGCTTCTTACGAGTTTTTCTATGCATGGCGTAGAGTTGCAGGTTTGGCAAAAGATGTAGATGGCATTGACAGTATGTTTACACTCATTCAGGGAATGTTTCATAAAAACCGTTTACGTGATATTATTCGTAACTTTATATATATTCCCGACAGCTCAAAAAAGAACGAGAAAATTGTTTGTCGCTATCCGCAATACTACGCTGCACGGGCATTATACGATAATATTAAGAAAGCCCAAAAGCCCGCAGGAGACGGAAAAGGCGGCACTTATTTTGGTGCCACAGGTTGCGGAAAGAGTTTTACCATGCTTTACCTCACAAGACTGCTGATGAAAAGCGAGTATTTTGAAAGTCCAACTATTGTGATGATAACCGATCGTACTGATTTAGACGACCAACTTTCTGGACAATTTACCAATGCTAAAAACTTCATTGGTGACAATACTGTTGTTAGTGTTGAGAGCAGAGCCAATTTAAGAGAATTGCTACAAGGCAGACAAAGTGGAGGAGTTTTTCTAACTACTATCCACAAGTTTACAGAAGATACCGAGTTGCTCACTGACCGAAGCAATGTAATATGTATTTCGGACGAAGCACATAGAAGCCAAGTAAACCTTGACCAAAAAGTGAAAGTAACCGAAAAGGGCGTTACTAAAACTTATGGTTTTGCAAAATATTTACACGATTCATTACCTAATGCCACTTTTGTTGGCTTCACAGGAACGCCAATAGATGCAACGCTTGATGTTTTTGGAAAAGTAGTTGATGCCTACACAATGATTGAATCGGTAAAAGATGAAATCACAGTTAGAATTGTGTATGAAGGCAGAGCAGCAAAAGTGTTGCTGAATAATTCAAAACTCAAAGAGATTGAAGAGTATTACGCCAAATGTGCAGAAATTGGAAGCAACGAAAATCAGATTGAGCAAAGTAAAAAAGAAATGGCTCAAATGTATGCCATTATTGGCGACCCCGACCGTTTAAAAGAAGTTGCTAAGGACTTTGTAAACCACTATGAAAATAGAGTTTCAGAAGGTTCAACCGTAAAAGGAAAAGCAATGTTTGTGTGCAGTACTCGTGAAATTGCATACGAACTCTATAAAAATATCATTGATTTGAGACCCGAATGGGACGAAATACGAGCAGCCGAAGAAGGTGCTATACTTACCGACAAAGACAAACGTGAACTTAAACCAATTGAACGAATCAAACTAATTGCAACAAGAGGACAAGACGACCCGAAAGAAATGTATGATTTGTTAGGCACAAAAGAACAACGCAAAGAATTTGACCGACAATTCAAAAATGAGAAATCAAATTTCAAAATTGCCATTGTGGTTGATATGTGGCTGACTGGTTTTGATGTTCCGTTCCTTGATAGCATTTACATTGACAAACCTATTCAGCGACACAATTTAATTCAAACTATATCAAGGGTAAACCGCAAGTTTGAAGGAAAGAACAAAGGTTTGGTTGTGGATTATATTGGAATAAAAAATCAAATGAATTTGGCTTTAAAACAATACAGCGAAGGTGATAAAGACAATTTTGAAGATATTGCTGAATCCATTATAATTGTTAGGAATCACTTAGACCTGTTGGCTAAACTGTTTCATACTTTCGATAACTCCAAATATTTCAAAGGCACAACCATTCAGCAATTAAATACTTTGAATCTTGCTGCTGAGTTTGTTCAAAAAACCAAAGAATTTGAAACTCGTTTTATGGGTTTTGTTAAGCGACTGAAAGCCGCCTATGATATTTGTGCAGGAAGTGAACAATTAACACAAACCGAAAGAGATTACACGCATTTTTATTTGGCAGTTCGTTCCATTGTGTTCAAACTTACCAAAGGCAATGCACCCGACACAGCACAGATGAATGCTAAAGTTCGTGAAATGATAAAAGATGCCTTGCAAAGTGATGGTGTTGAAGAAATTTTCAAACTTGGAGACGAAACCGAAACAGAGCAAGATATTTTCGATGAAGATTATCTAGCGAAGATTGATAAAATCAAATTGCCGAATACAAAAATTAAGTTGCTTCAACAACTCTTAGCAAAAGTGATTGGAGAAATAAAGAAAGTAAATCGAGTAAAAGGAATTGACTTTACAAAGAAAATGCAAGCCCTGGTTGAGCGTTACAACAACCGAGATGCAAACGACATATTGAGAAGTGAAGTTTATGAGGAAATGGCAAATGCCTTGACAGACTTGATTTGGGAGGTTCACAAAGAATTTTCGGCTGGTGATGAATTAGGAATTGACTTTGAAGAAAAAGCATTTTACGACATTCTGAAAGAGCTTTGCATAAAGTACGACTTCAAATATCCCGATGACAAAATGATAGCTTTATCAAAAGCAGTAAAAGTTATCGTAGACAATCAAGCAAAATTCCCTGACTGGAACAAACGAGACGACATCAAATCCGCATTAAAAGTAGAATTGATATTGATTTTAGATGAGTTTGGTTATCCGCCAGTAGAAAGAGACGAAGTATATGTTGAGATTTTTGAACAAGCAGAAAACTTTAAAAAAAATCAGAACTAATGAGCCATCGCAGCAGCCACACACATTGTCAAGCCCCACAAGCCCAAGCTCAAATCAAAGCTTGCCAAAGAGTGTGTCTGCCCCAACCCAGAGAGAATTTCATAATTTTTCTCCCC
>Ga0116170_10004870_pt1 | contig 12156 bp, 10 predicted proteins | sample AD_JPNHW1_MetaG_FD_89797 | JGI IMG/M metagenome (GOLD analysis project Ga0116170, IMG submission 89797) | Active sludge microbial communities of municipal wastewater-treating anaerobic digesters from Japan - AD_JPNHW1_MetaG | ecosystem: Engineered > Bioreactor > Anaerobic > Digestate | place... | reverse complement strand
GGAAATATCAATGAGGAAACCAATCCCAATGGTACTATTGATAATATCGCCGGCATATGCAATGCCCGGAGGAATGTTTTTGGCATGATGCCTCACCCTGAGCGCGCATGCGACATTGAGCTTTCAAATACCGATGGAATGTTTATCATGGATTCGATACTGAAAACCGTTTCAAAAAGAAAATAGTTTTGAAAAAAATATTGTTTATTGTTGCTCATCGGCCGGGACGGTCGCCGGGGCAGCGGTTCCGGGTTGAACAATATCTCGCTTATATAAAGGAAAAAGGCTTTTCGTACGAATTTTCATATCTTCTTAATGAACAGGACGATAAAAATTTTTATAGTACCGGGAACTATTTTCAGAAATTTATAATTTTATTAAAAAGTATCTTTCTCCGTTACAGAGACTTAAAGAGGGCAAAAGACTTTGATATCATCTTTATTTACAGGGAAGCCGTGATGTTTGGAAGCATTTTCTTTGAAAAAAGGTTCAAAAAAAGCGGGGCAAAAATAATCCTGGATTTTGATGACGCCATATGGCTGATGGACGTTTCGGAAGGAAATAAAAACCTGAGATGGCTGAAACGCCCGTCAAAAACTGCCGAAATCCTTGGGCTTACCGATATGGCTTTTGTCGGAAATAATTATCTGGCTAAGTATGCAGAACAATACGCCAATAATGTGAAAATAGTCCCGACAACCCTGGATACAGATAATATTGATTTAAAAACACATAAGCCTGTTGATCGGATTTGTATCGGATGGACAGGCTCATATACTACCCTCAAGCATTTTGACCTTGCTGTTCCTTTTCTGAAGAGGATACTGGAAAAATATCCCGGAAAAGTAAAAATTAAGCTTATTTCAAATCATAATTATGTAAAAGAAATTGATCTTGAATTTTGTTCGTGGAGCAAAGAAAAAGAGATTGAGGATATTTCGGAATTTGATATCGGGATTATGCCCCTCCCTGACGATGACTGGGCACGAGGTAAATGCGGATTCAAGGGTTTGCAGTATATGGCGCTGGGAATACCGGCCATTATGTCGCCGGTAGGTGTAAATACCGAAATTATTCAGGATGGTGAAAACGGGTTACTGGCCGGAAGCGACGATGAATGGGTTGAAAAAATATCAAAGCTTATCGAATCACCGGAACTACGGAAAGAAATTGGATTAAAAGGCCGCCAAACGGTTGAGGAACGTTATTCATTCAATGCCTGGAAAGATAAATATGTCAGCCTGTTTGAAGAATTGATCTCAGAACAGAATCATTCATAGTAATAGATACGCTTCACCCTTCCTGAAACCGACGTGAGGATTTCGTAAGGAATGGTTTCGAGTTTTTCAGCCAGCTCTTTAATGGTGGCGGCATCATTAAATACATATACGATATCACCCTCTTTAGCTTCAATACCGGTAATATCGATCATGCACATATCCATGCAAATACTGCCGATGATGGGTGCTTTAATACCATTGACAATTAAAAAACCATTGCCATTACCCAGCCGGCGGTTGAGCCCGTCGGCATAACCGATAGGAACAATGGCAATTTTTGCTTCTTTTTCGGCTGTCCATTTCCGGCCATAACCTACACTATCGGACTGTGAAATGATTTTTATCTGTGAAATGATCGTGCGTAAGCAACTTACATTTTGAAGATTTTGTTGCTCTTCATCGTAAAACGATATGCCATACAGGCCTATTCCGAGACGTACCATATCGAAGTGCGCCTCCGGGAAACGTGATATACCGGCAGAATTTAACACGTGCATCATAAATGGTTCGGCTAAATTTTGTTTTAATCGGGCACAGACATCTTCAAGAATTTTTATCTGTTTCTTTGTAAAATCATCTTCAAGAAGATTTTCACTGGCGGCAAGGTGCGTGAATACCGATTTAACAACAACAGATTCATTTTGCTTTAATACAGCGATTAATTCGTCGGTTTCCTGGGGTAAAAACCCGAGGCGATGCATGCCGGTATCTATTTTTATATGTATGGGCAGTTTTTGCGGCCCTTTGGTATCATATGCATTTATAGATTCAATGAGCAGGCGAAGTGTTCTGAAGTTATAAATCTCCGGTTCAAGGTTATATTTGCTTAACAGGTCGAAACTTTCCTCCTCCGGGTTCATAACCATGACAGGAGTGGAAATCTGTGCTTTACGAAGTTCTATCCCTTCATCAGCGTAAGCCACGGCCAGGTAATCAACATTATGGTACTGAAGCACATTGGCAATTTCATAACCGCCGCTTCCGTATGATAATGCTTTGACCATCGCCATTACCCTGGTGCCTTTATTGAGCCGGTGCTGGTAATAATTGAGGTTATGAACAAGGGCGTTAAGGTTTATTTCCAAAACCGTTTCGTGAGATTTTTGCTGGAGCATGCGGCTTATCTGTTCAAAAACATAAATACGCGCGCCTTTGATCAGTATGGTCTCATTATGGAAACCCGACCCGGGGACCTTTTCAAGAAAAGTATCCGTATCCGGAAAGAAAGATTTTTTAATTGGAAATAGTTTTTCATGTCTTGAAATAGATGGCCCGATGCCTACAATCCTGTTGACACCCTTAGCAACAAGCAGATTGGCGATCTCACCATATAGCTCATCATCCGGTAGCGAACTTTGTAAAATATCCGAAAGTATCACCGTTTTATTAAGATGTTGATTTTGCTGGTTCATAAAATCAAGGGCAATGACCAGCGAATTAAGATCAGAACTGTAGCTGTCGTTTATTATTGAACAGTTATTAATTCCTGCTTTTAGCTCGAGACGCATGGCTACAGCAACCAGGTTTTGCATTCTCTCAGCAATAACCGGATGGGGATACTTTAGGTAAAGCATTAATGACCAGCAATGTATGGCGTTTTCAATAGAGGCATCATCTGTAAAAGGGATGCTGATCTCAATGTTGTCTGATTTATATATAGCCGAGATCACACTGTAATGCTGCTTTTTATCAACACTTAAAATATTTAAATCGGCTTTATGTTTATAGCCCCAGGTAAAAAAATTATTTTTTCGCAGTATGCCGGATTGAATGATACGATCCTGAATATCAAAGTGATCAGAACAATAAATCAGTGTATCCGTTTTTGTGAACAGGTTGAGTTTTTCACCTACTTTCTGTCGGAAATTGATGAAGTTTTTTTCATGAGCACTTCCGATATTGGTAAAAATACCAATGGTGGGATTGATGATCGGCTGAAGCGCTTTCATTTCTTCCGGTTCCGAAATACCGGCTTCGAAGATGGCCAGATCGTTTTCGGGTTGAATTTGCCATACGGATAAAGGCACACCGATTTGCGAATTATAGCTCTTGGGACTGCGTACAATGTTTTTATCGGGCGAAAGAAGCTGGTAAAGCCATTCTTTCACGATAGTTTTACCGTTACTGCCCGTAATTCCTATCACCGGGATTGAAAACTGCTTACGATGGTATGCGGCAAGCGCTTGAAGCGCCGCCAGAGTATCTTTTACAAGAATAAAGTCTGAGTCGTAAAAAGTATCCGGGTTGTCGGGCAGGCAAGACACAATAAAACTCCTTACCCCTTTTTCATAGAGTTCCGGAATATATTTATGCCCGTTATTTTTTTTGGTTACTAATGCGAAAAACAGTGATGTGTCGGCAGTAACAATCTTCCGGCTATCAATTAATAAATGTCTGATCTGATGGTTTTTGTCACTGCTTTTACTCAGGGTGCCATGTACAATGGCTGCAATATCAGAAATAGTATATGAATGCATGAAAAAAAACGGAATTAGAATACTTTATTCGACTCATCGTCATATTGTTTGTTGCTGCTTATTTTTAGCGGTTTTGCCGTTAATGAATCGAAATTATTGCGATGATGGTAAATGTCGCAGGCCAGATAAATGGCATTACGGAATGATTCCGGTGAAGCAATATTTTTTCCGGCAATATCATAAGCTGTTCCATGAGCGGGTGATGTGCGAACAATGGACAGGCCTGCAGTAAAGTTAACACCTTCGTCAAATGCAATAATTTTAAAAGCTATCATGCCCTGGTCATGGTACATGGCTAAAACTCCGTCAAACTGCCGGTATTTTAGCGCACCGAAAAAGCCATCGGATGGGAATGGTCCAAAACAAAGTATGTTTTCAGCCTGAGCTTTTTTCATTGCAGGGATTATGATATCATTTTCTTCGTTGCCGATAACTCCGTTATCACCGGAATGTGGATTCAGCCCCAAAAGGGCAATTTTGGGCTTGCTGATACCGAAATCACGTATCAGCGAATTGTTCATAACGATGAGTTTACGAAGAATCAGCTCTGAGGAAAGTGTTTCGGAGATGTTTTTTATTGGAACGTGTCCTGTAACAAAGCCAATACGCAGCTCCCTGGCAACCATCATCATAAGATAATTGTCGGAAGCGAATTTCTCAGCCAGGTATTCGGTATGTCCTTTAAATGAAAAATTATTTGATTGTATATTTTTTTTATTGATTGGCGCAGTGACTAAAACATCAATGTTCTTGTTTTTTAAATCGTTGGTCGCCATATCAAGAGCTACGAGAGAAAGTTTTCCCGCGATTTCTGTTGATTCGCCGATTTCAATTTTTACCTCCTGTTCAGTGCAATTGATGATGTTTTGGCGTTTAGGGCTTGCCAGTTCAGCTTTTTTTACAAGATTAAAATTGAAATCATTAATATTGAGGGCCTTACGATGGTAAGAGGCAATTTTTGAGGATCCATAAACTATCGGCGTACATAACTCTAACATACGAGGCTCCATCAATGTTTTTATAATGATCTCATATCCGATTCCATTAAAATCGCCATGAGTTATTCCTACAATAACCTTATGTTCCTTATCGCTTTCTTTGGGTGTTGTCATATCTGATAATTTTGACAAACTTACAAAAAAACTGAAAACGGGGGATTAATAAACTGTTTTGATTTTATGTTAACCTGACCTATTCATAAATAAATGAAATGCAATTTATGAATGAGCATTGGCCATGTGGGCAGCAGGTCAGGTAATCCCGACAAAACAAATAATTGAAAACACCGATTATTACAAATATGGCCTATTTTCTTTTGTCGGCCCAAAGGGTGAAAAATTCACAAGAATTTTTCAGGTTAAATAAGATTTATGATGGATTTTTCAGACCTGGTTTATCCTATTTCATAAAATCTAACGAAGTTGCAGCAAAAGAAACGCATAAAGATATTAAACAGACCGGGGGGGGCAAAATTCAGCGGATCATTGTTCAAGGAAGATATTTTCGGGGAGTTGTGTTATAATTTTTTTAGATAAACTATAATCAAACAAATATTTTATTGCTTCTTTTCCTTTGTTTCCAAGGTTTTTAGTGAAATCATTCACATAAAGGTCAATATGTTTTCTGATGACCTCATCATCCATTTCGGCAGAATGTTCTTTTATGAAATCCTTTGATGAACCAGGGTTCAGAAAAGCATAGTCCACACTGGCTTTCATAATCCGGCTTAATTTCATTTTCAGGTCGTCCGGCATATCTCTTCTTACGACAATTCCACCCAAAGGTATCGGAAATCCTGTTTTCTGCTCCCAATATTCTCCCAGATCGCGGATTTTTACAAGCCCTTTTTCTTCGTAAGTGAATCGTGTTTCATGAATAATTACGCCGGCATCAACAATATCTTTTATGATTTTATGTTCAATTTTATTGAATAGAATTTCATGAATGTTTTCTGCTTCGGGATATGCAAATTTCAGTAAAAATGCCGCAGTGGTATATTTCCCCGGAATAGCTATTGACAACTCGTTTATTTCTTCATCGTTATAAAGTTTTTTGCTGATAAGCACCGGGCCACAGTTTGTTCCGAGAGCGCTGCCCGCATCAAGCAACTGGTATTTATCAGCGATATGCAGGAAAGCATGAAAACTGACCTTGGTCATATCGAGGTCTTCATCAAAAGCCCTCTGGTTCAGGCTCTCGATATCTTCGGCATCGCAAATGAAATCAATGCCCCCGGTATCAATTTTTTTATTTATTAACGCATCAAAAATAAAGGTATCGTTCGGGCAGGGTGAGAACCCAAGTTTTATGATATAAGACATGTTAAAGTCAGATTTCAGAATTTAGAAGTCAGAATAGTTTTTTTTGCAAAAGTATGGCTAAAAAAGAAATACTTTCCGGATGTCAATAACTTTTTCAGAAGGCAGCTATAATATCGAGTAAATGCTTGTTTAAGTTGGAAATAGCAAAAGGAATGTTCCAGTTATTCAGGTTGCGAGGCTCAATATAATTAGAAATAGTTCGAAGCTGAAAACAGGGCAACCCCATTTTCATGCAGGCATAAAAAAAGGCAGCGCCCTCCATACTTTCGATTTCCGGATTAAAAATTTCTTTTATTTTATTGATACGTATTGCTTCCCCGTTGACGGTATTTACCGTGATCCCCCTTACTTTTTTTAAGCCATTGATAAGGAGGTTTGTGGTGGTGGTTGGGTTAATTATTTCCCCTTTTTCGTTAAAGAAAGATTCTGAAAGATCTTTAGCAAATTCCAGTCTGTTCAGTGGAATGAATTTTTCGCCGAAGTCGGCGCCAAGTTCTGAAAAACAGTCAGTTGTTACATTTACCAACTCTCCAATAGGGATGTCCTTTGTAAAACTTCCGGCAATTCCTGCGTTAATGGCCATGTCTACGTTTGCCGCATCAAATGTTCCCAATTGAAAGGCCGTGGAAACCATTCCTACGCCTGTGATCAGGATGGTAACCCGGTGCTGGTGAAAAGTTGTTTTATAAATATTTTCAGCATTATTTGCCGTAATATTCAGCGCATTAAGCATGGGTTGTATCTCAGCTAATGTGGCTGTAACGATTAAAATATTCATGTGAAACAGGATTTGATTATAAAAAGAAAGTTGTCCTGCCGGCAGAACAACTTTCCTGGTAAATAATTATTTATAAAGCTTACTTTTTGATATTAGGAAGCTGTAATCCATAACCTTTCTTTTTGTCTTCGGCTTTTAGTAAAAAGGCAAATACCAATGCTAAAATTCCGAAACTCATGAATATAAGCATAGGAATTGTGTAGTTGAAAGATGTAATTGTCTGCCCGTCTACTACAGAGGTTCCGGTAACGCAGTATTTTTCCAGTACCCAGCCGATGAGGGCAGGAACACCCATTAATCCCCAGTTCTGTACCCAGAAGATAAGAGAGTAAGCCGTTCCAAGCTGGTGTTCCGGAATTATTTTAGGAACAGATGGCCACATTGCCGATGGCACTAATGAAAAACCAATTCCAAGTGTTATGACCAGCAGGATAGCAACAAACCAATGATTTAAAAAAGGCACAGCAAATAATGCATGAACAACAATAAGTATAATTGCTCCGATGATCATAATGGTGGCACCCTTTCCTTTTTTATCGTATATACCCCCAAATAAAGGTGTTAACAGGATATTTCCAAAAGGTAATAGTCCCGGAATAATACCTGCAATAGACTCATCCACACCAAATTTATTAACCATAAGATTGGTTGCATATTTCAGGAAAGGAAATACAGCGGAATAGAATAAAACACAGAGCAAAGCGATATACCACCATCCTTTGTTGTTCAGGATTTTAAAAATATCTCTGAATTTAAACTCTTCTTCTTCAACCTGGGTATCATTATCTGCATTTGCTGTCTTGATAGATGCTTCAAGTTTTTTATCCTGAAATGTATAAACAAAGAAAGATAACAAACCAATACAAAGCGCTATAAGGCAAATAAGTACGGGAAAAGATACAGACCCCATGGCTTTTGCAATAGGTGCAGATGTTGAAAGAGCAAGAGCAGTTCCCAATCTGGCCAGGGCTAACTGGATTCCCATTGCCAGTGCAATTTCATGGCCCTTGAACCATTTAACGATTACTTTGGTGACGGTGATTCCGGCAACCTCAACACCGACACCAAAAATTGCATAACCGATGGCCGCCATTACAACCTGGGCTTTCCAACCAAATAATACAGCACCATCAAGAGAATGTGTTGATATGGCCCAATACTTTATTGCAGTACCGGCGACCATTATAATTGCAGACATTAATCCTGTAAAACGGACCCCCATTTTATCAAGGATAATTCCACCAATGATCAGGAAAAACAGAAAAACATTAAACCAACCATAAGCGCTGGTAAAAAACCCATATTCATTGGCATTCCACCCAAGCTCTTTTTCAAGCATTCCCTGTAATGGAGCCATCACATCGGCAAGAAAATATCCTGCAAACATGGTAAAGGAAACAATTAACAATGCAGTCCAGCGGGCTGCTTTCGAATCGCGCAGGATTCCTTTAATTTTTTCTGTCATGATTTTTAATTTTAGAGCGCAAATATAAGGTTTTGTTGATTGTACTTTTATTAAAACAATGGATTACCATAAAAAATTCTTTAATTTTGGTAAGATTTACAATTACAGAAATGCTTATTACGATTCTGGGGCCTACGGCATGCGGAAAAACCAAACTGGCTGCGGCATTAGCCGGTAAAATCGACGGAGAAATCATCAGTGCCGACTCCAGGCAGGTGTATCGCAAAATGACCATCGGGACAGGTAAAGACCTGGAAGATTATTTTGTCGGTGGGCGCCGGGTGCCTTATCACCTGATTGATATTGCAGATGCCGGCGAGGAATATAACCTGTTCAGGTTTGTTGCCGATTTTAAAATAGCATTTTCCGATATCCTCAGCCGGAAAAAAGTTCCTGTTTTATGCGGGGGTACCGGTTTGTATATTGAAGCCGTGATAAAAAATTATGCAGTTCCTGATGTCCCCTTTAACGAAGAGCTCCGGAAAAGTCTCGAAAAAAAGACTGATGAAGATCTGAAAAGAATATTAGAGTCTTATAAAAGCCTACATAACGAAACCGATACCGAAAACAGGCGCCGGCTTTTACGAGCCATAGAAATAGCACATTTTTCGGCAGAAAAAACTCTTGAAAAAGATGGGTTTTTAACCGGCAAACAATTCGTTTTTGGCATAAACATGCCCCGTGAAATAGTAAGACAACGAATTACCGAACGTTTGCAACATAGGTTAAATAACGGGATGATCGGCGAGGTGGAAGATCTTTTACAGTCGGGGATAAGTCCCAGCAGGCTAATACGGTATGGACTTGAATATAAATATATTACACAGTATTTGTTGCGTGAATATTCTTATGACGAAATGTTTCGCCAGTTGAATATTGCCATACACCAGTTTTCAAAACGCCAGATGACCTGGTTCAGAGGTATGGAACGGCGCGGAATAACAATAATGTGGATTGACGGGATGTTACCTGCTGAAGAAAACAGCAAAATTATTATGAAATTGATAGCAGAATAAAAGTGAATATTTTAAATCCGCTTCAGATTATTGTTTTGTATAAGTCATAGTTCCTGTTGCTGTATAATTGCCGTTTCCTGCCGCATAGTATTCATCAATCAGAAAGATTAACTCCTTGTTCGACAACCTGTCGATTTGCCATACATAGGGGTAACCAATGGCATGAGTTCCACCCATTTCTATTACCTGTGCCGGTTGGGGCGGAAAAACATAGGTATATTTTGTTGTGGAAAAACAGACTGTTTCTTTATTTTTCAAGTCAAGATCCTTGCTTCGGGGGCCAAAATACCATACACCCTCCTCATAATATTGATTATTACCTTCAAAACGGGCAGAAGTGAAAACACCATCCTTATAAATAGTGAATGTCCTGGTATAAACAGTTGTTTCTGTCGGGTCGCCGGTACTTTCATGGACAACCAGCGCCCCATCATAAGTATATGTTTCTGTTTCGCCATTACTATAAACAACCTGCCTGTTGCCGGAAGTGAGTTTCCATTCCCCTACAAGGCGGGCTTTTCTTGATAAAAAGGAAATAGCCGGATCATTTTCGCCTTTTTTACATGATTGAAATACCGGCAAGGCAAGGATAGCAATAAGCATAAGAAAAAATACTTTTTTCATAGAATTGGGTTTTGTTTATTGTTTGCAAAAATACAAAATATGGCAATTTGCTTCTTTCTTAATCTGACTTTAAAAATTACAGAAATTATAAGCCCATCCTCAAAAATCTTAAAATTGCCAAATAAGACAAAGATACAATGATACAAAGATGTGATTTTGCGATAATTGATTGATTTAAATATTGAGGATTGATGTCTTTTTAGCGAAAAAGACCTTTAAGCAGAAGCTCTATCTTAAAAAATTATTTACCAGCAACCCAATCTGCCAGTCTGATGGCCAAATCCATTGGGATAAAAAGAGTTTGCGTCTTGCTGTAATCCGTTTGAAAATCCGCAGGGGTAAAAAGGATTATTATAATAACCGGAATTACGGTCTGAAAAATTCACCTGCGCACCAATAGTCAGATTTTCTGTGATTTTGTATTCAGCGCCGACAATAATGCCATAGTTTTCCAGGGATCTTTTTTGGTTGTTCAGGTCGGAATTCTGAGGTTTTGTAAGGTCAAACGTTTTATATACGGTGCCGGAAATCAGGAGTTTATCGGACACTAAATAATTGCCTCTTGCGAATAAAGACAAATACGACTGGTTGGAGCCAAATCCATAAAGATCGTTTGTTTTGAAATTATTGAATCCCTGGATATAACTTGCGCCAAAATCCAGCCGGAATCGCGGAGACACCCGGTAATTCAAAAAAGGGGAAAAATATGTATAGCTCCCAATGCCATATTTTGATCCTGAAACTCCCGCGCCCATTTCCATAGAAAAACCAAGGCGTTTATTTTTAAATAAAGGTGAGTTTTTTTCAAAATCCTCAATACCTTTTTTTGAAGTTGTATCCTTGTCAGAATAGTATCCAATTTGCGCGGCAGCAGGAATAAAAGAGAAAAGCAAAACAGAAAAAGCAAGTATGATCAGCTTTGAAAAATTCATATTTACAGATTTTCTACCACCAGTATTTAAAAACAGAACCTCTCCAAAAATATTGTTTCAAAGGTAGTAAAGTTTTTTAAGATATTTATCCGTTGCCTTTATAAATCAATAATGCGGGCTTTCAGAAATTAAGAGTTAACTCTGATTGAATAAAATAAAAGCAAAAATTAAAAAATGTTCAAATAAAAAACAAAATTAAGGTTGAATTACAGGATAAAATTCACGAAACTATCCTGCAAATAATCATGCAAACCCCCGTTGCCTTTTAGCCTCATACACCATGATTGCCACTGAATTTGAGACATTCAGCGAGTCGATGGTGCCGAGCATAGGTATTTTAATAATACGGTCAGCTGCCTCCAGCCATTTGCTTGTAAGGCCGGTAGCTTCAGTTCCAAAGACTAATGCGGAAGAAACGGTTAAATCGGCATGATGATAAAATTCGTCGGTTTGAAGTGCGGCAGCAAGAATGTTGATGTTGTTACGCTTCAACCAGTTGATGGCATCGTCTGAAGAACAGGCGATAACTTTCTTTGTAAAGACGCAACCAATTCCAGAACGGATAACATTAGGATTATAAATATCGGTTTCAGTGTCGCAAACAATAAGAAGGTCAACCCCTGCCGCATCACATGTGCGGAGGATAGCGCCCAGGTTCCCCGGTTTTTCAACGTTTTCCAGAATAATTATCAAAGGATGGGGCGGAAGAACAATCTGGTCAAGAGTATAATATCTTGAACGTCCCAGAAAGATAATGCCGCCGCTGTCGTCGCGGTATGCGACTTTTGCGAAAATCTCCCGGGTAATATAAAAAATGTTTTCGGGCGGACATGCCGCTTTGCAGGCATCAACGAGATTCTTGTTTACAGCAATTTCAGGACAAATAAAAACCGAATCCGTAATAATTCCTCCGGCTAAAGCCTGGCGGATTTCCTTTTCACCTTCAACCACCATTAATCCCTGCTCTCTCCGTTCGGATTGTTTGCGCATCAGCAGTGCAATATTTTTAATTTTTTTATTGCTGAGGCTGGATATGATTTCGGGCTCGGATTTCATCATGGAATATTCAGGGAAACAAAAATATTTAAAAAAAGTATTAGAAGGATTTCTTTTTTTGTAACTGCTGAAGCCCTATCTGGTTGGTATTGATTTTTTAATAGCCCCACCGTTAACGGCGGGGCTATTATTGTTTTCTTCATCCATAAGGTCTTAACTCCTTAACTTTTATTGCTTCTGTTGTTTTGCAGCTCTTTTTTTGCGGGC
>Ga0116170_10004868_pt1 | contig 12157 bp, 12 predicted proteins | sample AD_JPNHW1_MetaG_FD_89797 | JGI IMG/M metagenome (GOLD analysis project Ga0116170, IMG submission 89797) | Active sludge microbial communities of municipal wastewater-treating anaerobic digesters from Japan - AD_JPNHW1_MetaG | ecosystem: Engineered > Bioreactor > Anaerobic > Digestate | place... | reverse complement strand
CCACCAGCCAGACCACGGTCAGGATGAAATTCAGCCAGTCGGGGAGCATGACCAGCTGCATGCGCAGCCCGAACGCGGCAACAAAGCCGGCGATCAGCGACTGCCAGACCAGTTTCGTCCAGGGGGAGAGGTTGCGCCGGTCGTCCCACAGGCCCAGCAGCGCCATCAGCAGCGTCCCCAGCCCAATCACCACACTGCGCGCCCGGTCATGCACCGGCAGCGGTGCGCCGCAGCCGATGAACACCGCCCAGCCCGCCGCCACGCCCAGCAGGATGACCAGCCCGCCCAGATAGGGCATGGGCCGGGCATGGGTCTTCAGCCGGTGATCGGGCCGGTCAACCACGCCCAGCGCCAGCGCCAGCCGGCGCACCAGCGGCGTCAGCAGCCAGGCGGCCAGCAGGGCAACGAGCGCCACCGCCAGCAGCACCGGCAGGGGATACCCGGCGGTCATGGACGCATCACCAGGCGCGGTGCGACCGGCGCCAGCGCTGCCAGGCCGCCGCCGCAGCAGCCGCCGCTGCCAGCAGCAGCCAGAACATCAGCGCGCGCAGCGAATAGATCAGTCCGGTGCGCACCGTCGCGGAACGGAACCGGAACACCACCTGATGCCGCCCCTCCGGAACAACCGTGCCCATCAGGCCGCCATCGACCTTGAGCAGGCGGGCCGGCATTTGATCGATAAACACTTCCCAGCCGGGATACCAGGATTCCGCATAAGTCAGCAATCGCGGCTGCCCAACCACCACGCGAACCGCCGCCCGGCCCTCACCCGTGACGATGGCGGTCAGCGTGTCGCCGGCAAAGGGCCGGCCCAGCTCCGCGCTGCACGGTTCCGCCAAAGTGACGTCGTCCGTCAGCGCCGCGGGGATGTGCCCTTCCATCATCTCGGGATCGACCCAGCGCACCGCACGCGCCAGCGCAAACAGGCCTGCGGCCCGCGGACGCTCGTATACGCCGGCAACGCGGTCGAGCGTTCCCGGCCGGACGCGGCACACCGTGCCCGGCACGGTCTCACTGCTCAGCACCTGGCGCACCGCCAGCCGGTCGAGCAGCGGATGATCGCCGCGCGTGGCGCGGAAGACCAGGGCCCGCTCGCCGGGTTCCCTGCCCTGCGTCAGATTGTACAGGCCCTGAAACGAGCGAAGCACCACCGCATCGGAACCGCCGCAATGGCGCAGGCGATAGTCGATGCCGCGATTGAACAGCGGCACGCTGGTGATGCTCTCGATGGGCAGGTCGTCGAGCGCCAGATAGCGGCTGCCGGAGTCATGCGCCTGCAGCGCCGCCACCAGGGGCGACGGCTGTTCCAGCCAGGCCGCGGGGATCATGCGCAGTTGCGACCGCATATACGGCACCGCCTGCACCAGCACCAGCGCCATGGCCAGCACCAGATGCCCCAGCCGCCGCCGCTGCGGGCGCAGCGCCGCCAGCCAGAACAGCACCAGCATGCCTGCCGCCACCGCCGCTGCCACCATGACCGTCGCCGGCAGGCCCAGCAGCACGCCGGCCGCCGCCAGCAAAAACAGAGCCGCGCCGGCCAGCGCCACCCGGCGCAGGGCCCGTTCACCGGGCAGCACGGCAAAATCAAGACCGCGCGCCGCCAGTGCCGCCAGCATGAGATAGGTGGCAAACAGCAGCCGGGCGGGCACACGGAACAAAGCGAAACCGGGGACATGCGCGACCGCCAGCGGGTACAGCGCCGACGACGAACCCATCGCCAGCAGGAGCGTCAGCAGGGTGAGCACGATGCAGGCCACCACCGCCGGCTCGCGGCCATACAGCCCGACCCCGAGCAGGGCCAGCATCCACGCGCCGCCCCACCAGGCCAGCGCCCCGGAGAGCGGCACCGCCGGATCGGGCGGGGCGGGGGCCAGCAGGCGCAGCCATGATCCGGCCGGCGGATCGAACCGGGTCAGGAAGGCAAGATCCGCGCCGCTGCGCGTCAGATGCTCGCGCACCTCCATGAGCGGCAGCAGTTGCGCGGCCCCGAGGGCCAGGCCCAGCAGCGCACCCGCCAGCGCCAGTCCGGTGGTGCGCACCAGGCCCGCACGTTCACGCCGCAGCAGGCCGCGCAGCAGGAAGTACCCCAGGGTAACGAAACCGACGTAAAAGGTGAATTGCGGATGGCCGGCAAGCAGGGCGCCACCCGTCGCTGCAGCCAGGATCAGCATGAAACTGATTGCCGGCCGCTGCCACAGGCGTTCGACCGCGGCCAGCGACCACGGCAGCCAGCAGAGCGCCGCCAGCTGCGCGGGATGCCCCTCCGCCAGTTCCGTCACCGCGGCCGGCGACAGCAGCGCCAGCAGCGCGCCCAGCAGCGCCCCCGGCGGCCGGGCGCCGATGGCCCGCAGGAAAAACAGTGTCCCCAGCGCATACCAGCACACATGGATGAACAGCTCAAGGTTGAGCCCGAGCGTCACCGGCACCAACCGGTAGAGCAGCAGATTCAGCGGGTACCAGACCGCCGACTGCCCCGCCGCGATGAACGGCTGGCCGCAGAACACATACGGATTCCATTCGGGAATGTGGCCCGCCGCCAGCGACCGGGCAAGGAACAGCCGCCAGTGGAAAAAATCGCCCACCAGGTCGTTGCCCAGCACCAGCCGTTGCGCGCTCACCATGCCGCCATAGCACCAGCCCGCCGCCAGCATCAGCAGCAGCGCGGCGAGCAGCCAGGCACGCCGGTTGCAGTCAATCATCGTCTTGCACCGCCAGCGTCGCGTCCGGGGAGAGACCGGTGAATCTGGTCGATCGGTTCAGCGAGTTGACCAGCGCTTCACCGAAAATCAGCAGCGCGCAGACCGCGACTGCCGCCAGCCACAGCAGTGCCCACTTCTGATAGCGCTGACTGCGCAGCAGTTCGCGCACCCCGGGCCAGGTGCGGGTGATCACGGTCTTCTTCTTGCTGCTGCCGTCGGGCAGCGCGATTATTTTGATGCGCTGACGCTTGCCCTGCAAGGCCAGGACCAGCCCCGTGCCGAGCGCGCGCAGCCGCCGGGCCAGCGCCCGGCTCCCGGCGGCAGGCATGCGCCCCTAACGGCGGCGGCGCCCGGTCGGCGTCGTCACCGTGCCGTCGAGATTGTGCTGTTCCAGCGCCACCTTCGCTTCGCGCAGCAGTTCGAGCGACAGCGCATCGGGATAGCTGCCGCGATAGACAATGCGGCGCACCCCCGCGTTGATCAGCATCTTGGCGCACAGCACGCAGGGCTGCGTCGTGCAGTAGACCGTGATCTCGGCCAGCGGCGTGCCGTAGACCGCCGCCTGGATGAGCGCGTTCTGCTCCGCATGCAGGCCGCGGCACAGTTCGTGGCGTTCGCCGGACGGGACATTGAATTTCTCGCGGATGCAGCCCGCCTCGCTGCAGTGCCGCACACCGCGCGGGGCCCCGTTGTAGCCCGTGGCGAGGATGCGCTGGTCACGCACCAGCACGGCACCGACTTTCCGCCGCCCGCAGCTCGACCGGCTTGCCACCAGTTCAGCAATGGTCAGAAAGTATTCATCCCACGTCGGCCGGCGCGCGGCTGCCGCCCGCGGCTGGCTGCGCCTGCGCTTCATTGACCCGCCCCCGCATTCAGCTTGGCCGTGCGCCGTTCGTGCCGGCCGCCGGCAAAGGGCGTGGCCAGAAAGACCGCCACCATCTCATGCGCCAGCTCGGGCGCGGTGTTGCGCGCACCCAGCGCCAGCACGTTGGCATCGTTATGCTCGCGCGCCAGTCGCGCCAGCTCCGCGCTGGTGCAAAGTGCCGCCCGCACCCCGGGGACCTTGTTGGCGGCAATGCTGATGCCGATGCCCGAGCCGCAAACCACTATCCCCATGCCCGCGCCCGCCGCAACCCGCTTCCCGACCGCATATCCGAAATCGGGATAATCGCAGGAATCCGTGGAATGGCAGCCGGCATCCTCCACCGTGTGGCCCTGGATCTGCAATTTCACCTTGATCTGCTCTTTCAAGGCAAAGCCGGCATGATCTGATCCGACGATGATATGCATGCTGTTCCCTCCGCTCTGTGGATGGCGCCATTGTAGGTTATGCTGCTACTTCTGTCAAAATCTCCGCCGCTGCCGCCGCAGCAGCCATGATCCCGTACCGGCACCACCCGGCAACGGGGCTTTTTGTATCCGGTTCAAGATGATTCCCCGGAACGCCGACAGCTTATCTATCGGATGGCCGGCGTCTGCACGCTGCCGCGCCCGGGAGGAATACACCATGGCTGAAGCGGATATTGTTCCACCGGCGCCCGCACCGCCGGCGCCCGCACGCGCGGCCGGACGCGGCACCCGCTTTGTGCGGACCCGGCGTCAGGCGCAATTGCTCGACGTTCTCGCCATCCGCGGCTACGAACATCTGCTGCTGCTGGGCGCCACGGAGGAACTGCTCCTCGCTGCCGGCGCCTGCGCCCGCCAGGTCACCGCCACCGGGCTTGCGGAGCATGACGGGCTGACCGCCCGGCTGCGTGAACGCCGGCTGCGGGCGCAGCTGCTTCCCGCGCGCCCCCGGCCCGCAGCGCTCCCCTTTCCTGACGGCGCGTTTGACGGTGTGCTCATCCCCGACGGGCTCGAGTCCAGTGACGACCTTGAGGGGGATTGTGCCGGCTTGGCCCGCGTCTGCCGGGCAGGCGGGATGCTGGTGCTGGGCTCGCCGGTGCTCGACCGCCTCGCCCGCATCCCGCTCCCCTTCGTCCGGCGCGGTCCGCGCCGGGCCTGTCATGCGGGCGAACAGGTGATTCAGGCGCTGGTCCCGTATTTTGTCCGCGACCGGCTGATGACCTTCCCGCCAATCATGCCGGCCGGCAGCGCGCTGTTTTACGTCTTCCGCTGCCTGCGGGCGGGGGACTGACCGGGATGCGCCTCGCCTTTGTCCGCCGCCGCATCGGTCCCTTTGGCGGCGGGGAATGGTTCGTGCACGAAATGGCCCGCTGCATGGCGGGGCGCGGGCACGACGTCCACCTGATCGGCGAGCAGTGCGCTGCGCTGCCGGGAACAACCGCGCACACAACCGCCCTTCCGGCCGGCGGCGGCGCGCAGGCACGCGCCTTTCGCGCCTTCGTCGAGGAGGTGATCCGCCCGCTCGAGCCGGTCATCGTCATCAGCGGTGAGCGCGCCGTGCCCGGCGACATCTACCGGGCCGGCGACGGCGCGCATCAGGCCTGGCGCGAACGCCATGCCGCTGCCACCGCCAACCCCCTGACGCGGTTCGTCATCCAGCATCATCCGCGCCATCAGCGCCAGATCGAGCTGGAAAACAAGCTCATGGCGCATCCCCGCCTCAAGGCGGTCATCGCCAATTCGCAGCTGGTGGCCGATGATCTTCGCCGCTGCCATTCCGCCCTCCCCGCGGACCGGATCCGCATCATCTACAATGCGCTCGACCTGGGGCCGGTCTATGATTTTCTCGCGGCCAACAGCGTGGCTGACTGCCGGGCGCGGCTCGGACTGCCCGCGGATCGGCCGGTGCTCCTCTTCGCCGGCTCAAACTTCCAGCGCAAGGGGCTGCCGGCGCTGCTCGCCGCGCTGCCCGCCATCGCCGACCTGCAGCCGTACCTGCTGGTCGCGGGCAAAGGCGATGCGGCGGGCGTGCAGGACGTCGCCCGGTCGCTCCCGGCGGAGATCGGCCTTCGCCTGTGCGGTTCGCAGCCGCAGCTGGCGGCATATTACCGGGCCGCCGACCTGTTCATCCTGCCGACCCTGTACGACCCGTTCAGCAATGTCTGCCTCGAAGCCATGGCGTTCGCGGTGCCGGTGCTGACCACCGCCGCCAACGGCTTCAGCGAACTGATCCGCCGCCACGGCGTTGGCGGCGTCATCGACGAAGACGGCCCGCTGGCCGGCCTGCTCCGCCGGTTCCTCGACCCCGCAACGCAGCAGGCCTGCCGCGCCCGGATCTGCGCCTGCCGCGCCGCCTACGATATGCTTCCCTTTGCCATCCAGCTGGAAGACCTGCTGGCACAGCTCGGCACCCCCGCCTGACCGGACCCGGCATGCCGCCGACCCGTCGCTATAGCGCCATGGACCTGGCCCGGGCCACGGGCGTGCATCGCAATACCGTGCTGCTCTACGAACAGTGGGGCTTTCTGCCGGCCATTCCGCGTGCAGCCAACGGCTACCGCCAGTATACCGCCAGCCATCTCGAACAGATGCGGCTCGCCCGCATCGCCCTGCCCGGTCCCTACCCCGGCGGCGGCCAGCCCGTCCAGGCGCTGGTCAAGGCCGCGGCGCGCGGCGATTACGCGGAAGCGCGGCGCCAGACGCAACGCTATGCCGCGAATGTGCGCCGTGAGGCGCGGCAGGCGCTCGCCGCCCTGCGCGAGCTGGAGGCCTGGGCCCGCCAGCCGCCGGCGGGCGCGGCCGGCTGCGTGCATCGCCGCGTCGCCGCCGGCCGCGTGGGCTGCTCCCTCGACGCCCTGCGCACCTGGGAGCGCAACGGCCTGGCCCGCATCGGCAAGGACCGCCGCGGCTACTGCCAGTACGACGGGGCGACGATCAGCCGGCTGAAAATCATCCGCGCCCTGCGCACGGCGGGCTACAGCATCGCCGCCATCCTGCGCATGCTGGGCGAATACGACACGGGCAACCGGCAGCGGCTGCGCAGTGTCATCAATACGCCCGCACCCGACGCTGATATTCTCTACGTTACCGATTACTGGCTGACCACGCTGGCGGAGCATCGCCGGCGCGCGCGGCGGATCCGGCAGCAGCTCGAACGCCTGGCGTCACCCGGACGCTGACTCCGCGGGCGGGCGGGCGCGCCGCCGCAGCGGCCGCGCCGGCCGCACAATAATCGCACCGGCTGTTTCCATGGCGCGGATCAGGTCGAGCATGCGCTGTTTGGCAGCGGCGACGGCATGCGCCGGCGCGTGATACTGCGCCCGCATCGCCTCGTAACAGCTGCGGCGGGCGCGCGGGGAGAGATTGGCAAACACCTTGTCCAGCGTCTCCCGGGTCGTCACCGTCAGGGCCAGGGACAAATCTTCGCGCGGCAGTTCGCGCATGACCTTTTGCAGGGCGCGGTTCTCCAGCCCGCGCACCATCAGTTCAAATGCACCCGGTTCCGGATCCGGGGCGGAGGCACCGTTGCGGATCGCCTCCAGCAGGGCATCGACTTCCGCCTGCGGCAAACCGGCAGTAAGCGCGCCCGGTTCGCTGCCCGCAACCGGCCGTCCCCCCAGCCGCGCGTACAGCAGGTCGGCCAGCAGCTGCGGGCTGCCGCCGGCGCTGATATGGGCGACACCCTGGCGGATGATTTCCAGATGGGTGCGCCGCCGCTGCATCGCCGCAATGACATAATTGTCCGCGGTCTGCCGGATGATTTCCGCATCGACCCCGTCGGTCAGCTGCTGCAGCAGCAGCTGCAGCAGCTGATCACGGATCAGCGGCAGGTAGCGTTCGAGGTAGAGCGCCCCGTGCAGCCGCGCCAGTTCGGCGAAGGCGCCCAGGACGGCAATCATGTCCGGCGTGCTGCTGTCGTCCGTCATGCGCTGCAGGCGCTTGCGCAGCAGCCGCTCATCCACCGTATTCACTGCCGGCATTTCCGGTTCGTTGTCGGTCCGCAGCCGCATCATACGCCCCGTTTCCCGCGACCACTGTGCCGTCGCGTACCTATGTTCGGCCCTCCGGACGCCAGCTGCATTCCCGCATCAGGGTCAGGTAGTGCTTGGCCTCATGCGTGGCAAACAGCTGCTGCCAGGCCGCAAGCGCGGTGGGCGTGCACACCTGCAGCCGCTGCAGAATGCAGCGGGCAAACGCCACCGGCGCAGTGCCGCTGGCGGTGATCAGATCACCGTCCAGCACCGCCGGTTCATGCCGGTATTGCGCCTCGCCGCGATACGCCGGGCAGACCGTTTTCAGGTAGCCGAGATCGTTGCTGGTATGACAACGGTCATCAAGCAGGCCGGCCGCCGCCAGCGCCACGGTGGCGCCGCAGATGGCGGCCACCGGCACGCCCAGCTGCAGGCAGCGCCGCGCCAGCGCCAGCACCGGGGCATGCAGCGGGTCCTGCCACTGGTCGCTGCCGGGGAGCAGCAGCAGCGCCAGCTGTTCCGGCGCCAGTTCGCCGATCACCACATCGGGGATGATCCGCATCCCGCCCAGCGTAACCACCGGCTCGCGGGTCACCGCCAGCGTCCGCACCGCATAGGGCGCGACGCCTTTCCGGAAAAAGCGGCCCGTATGCAGTTCCGCCAGCGCCAGCCCGGCCTCCCAATCGGCCATGCCCGGCAGAAGATAGAGGCAGACCACGCTCGCGGCAGGCATGGTCAGGCCACCGGCTGCGCCGGCAGCGCGCGGCCGCTGCGGAACGCGGTGCCGACATTCGCGCCGAGGGCAAGATAGCTGAGCCCGAACATGACCATGGGCTGCACTTTGGCCGGATCGATCTGTCCGTCGGTCAGGCAGGCCGCGTCAACCTGCATCGACACAATCTCGCCGAAAAAGAGCTTGAACCCGGTCACCTCGATGGTGCGGACGACCCGGCAGACGTAATTGACCGGGCATTCCCTGATCATCGGCGCCAGGGCCGCCTCATCCTGGAACGTGGTGAACAGCGCGGTCTTGTCCACTTTGGCGCCCGAATGGATGCCGCAGAAATCGACCTTGTCCACCATGGCGGCGGAGGGAATATTGACGCTGAAATGGCCGCCGGCGACAATTCCTTTGGTGGTGTGATGGGTGGCCTTGAGCGACACGGAAAGCACCGGCTCGAGTCCGACAATGCTGCAGGCGCCCACCGTGGCATAATTCGGCTTGCCGTCAACCATCGCCCCGACCAGCACCGTCGGGAACGGGCCCAGCGGCCGGCCGGGCAGCGCAACCTTGGTCATCGTCATGGCTCCTGTGCCCCGGGGCCGGCACGCACCGGCCCCGCATCCGTTTTCTGCCCGGCGGCAATATGCCGGCGGGGATCGCTCACACGATGCGGAAATAATCCTTCAGCACGCAGCGGCGCTCCCGGGTAAAGGTGCGCGCGCGGGTCAAACCGTCACCCGTGGGCGAGGCGATGGTCAGGGTGGTGAACCCCTCGCCGCCGAACCCGAGTCCGGCGTAGCTCGGCCCGTTTTTGACGAAGATCGAGGCGTTGCACCGCTGCGCCATGCGCGACAGATTGGCCACATTGCGCGAGTGCATCATGAAGGTGTGCCCGTTCCCCTGCTCCGCCTTGATCGCATACTCCATCGCCTGGTCCACGTCCCGGCAGCGGACGATCGGGGTCAGCGGCATGAGCTGTTCGGCCATGACAAAGACATGATCCCATTTGACCTCGCAGAGGAACATGCGCGTCCCCGGTTTGGGGGCGACGCCGATGCCCTGGCCGATCACCGCGACTGATTTGCCGACGAATTTCTTGTTGACGACGGGATGGCGCACGCCGTGATCAGCGGGATCCTTGGCAATGATCGCCCGCACCGCATTCGCGGTCTGGCTGGCGGTCAGCAGCTGCGCCCCCTGCTTCTGCATTTCGCGGATGAGCTGGTCGGCCACCTCGTCGACGACGAAGATCTCCTTCTCCGCGATGCACAGCACGTTGTTGTCGAAGGTCACCCCGTCAACGATATGCTTGGCCGCGGCGGGGATGTCCGCGCTCTCGTCCACCACCACCGGCGGGTTGCCCGGGCCGCCGCAGATGCAGCGCTTGCCCGAGGTCATCGCCAGCTTGACCACCTCGCCGCCGCCGGTGACCAGCAGCATGCGGATCGCCCGATGCCGCATCAGCGCCGCCGCGCTGTCCTGGGTCGGCTCCGCCACGCAGGTCACCGCATCCGGCGGGCCGCCGGCGGCGACGATGGCGCGGTGCATGAGCTGCACCATGCGCGCCGAGATCTTCTTCGCGCCGGGATGGAAGTTGTAGACGGCCACGTTCCCCGCCGCCAGCAGGCCGATGCCGTTGTTGAGCACGGTCTCCGCCGGATTGGTCGACGGGGTGATCACCCCGACGACGCCGAACGGCGCGCGTTCGACCAGGGTCATGCCGTCGTCGCCGGAAAACGCGTACGGCTCGACATCCTCGACCCCCGGGGTCTTGTTCGCCGCCAGCTGGATCTTGAGCATCTTGTCGGGCATTTTGCCCAGGCCGGTCTCCTCGACCGCCTGGCGGCCGAGCGACTCGGCGTGCTCCAGCGCGGTGGCGCGCAGCGCGGCGACGATCTTCTTCCGCGTCTGCAGGCCGACGGCAAGATACTTCGCGTGCGCCTGCTGCGCCGCGGCGATCGCCTGCTCCATGTCGGCATAGACGCCGTCGCCCAGTCCGCCCGCCGGGGCCGCCGCCGCCGCCGTGCGCCCCGCGGCCACCTCCGCCACGACCTGCTCGACGACCTTCTTGATTTCCCGTTCGCTGATCATTGTCTAACCTTTCATTTTCTGAAAATAGCGTTCCAGTGTCACCATATCCCGCTTCTTTGACAGATCCGAATCTTCGATTTGATAGTACTCGATTGCTTTAAATCCTTCGCCGCGCTGCCGGTTCAAGGGTGGTTCAACCGATTCAACTAACAGCGCTTCCAGCGTTGTCAGGATAATCGTCTCCGTAACGCTTGTCGGTTCTGCAATCGAAAACCACGAGAATCTGTCCCATCTTGCTTTCAATCGATCGATCGTTGCGTGATCCTTCAATCGTGAACCCAATGCTGTTGTTTTCCCGACATAGACAATATCCCTGCGATCATACAACAGATAAATTCCCGGTCGATCCGAGAAATCCACTATCGTTCCTGCTTCGGTTTTGCCAAGGAGTTTCGGCAGTTTCTTGTTCCAGTCAATCATACTTCTTTCCCAATAAACCCCCAAAGCATCGATGATTCCTGTTTCCTCGGTCTGATCATTCTCAACGATTTCCTTTGCCGTGATCTTCTTGGGTCGGTTTGACCAATCATAATATCCGCGATTGGTCCTGACTATTTCCGAAGTATTCCCTTTGCTCAATTCATACGATATTGCCGCTTTGACCGTTGCATACGGATCCCGCCCAAGATCAGTTTTCAGTTTCGACTCTATGACCTTTTTCGTAATGTCAGTGTAATGAAGTGGTTCAGCCGAGCGGCGCAAAACATTAACCACCACTTCAGTCCAGCTTGGTTCCTTGCCTTTCGCCATTATCGCCCTCCTCGCTTCGCCAAAATATGGTAGATTACTGAAATTTTTATGTCAAACTACAGCGTCGCCAGGTACCCCTCGAAATTGCGGCGCGTCTCATCGAGCGCATCGCCGCCGAATTTCTCCATGAACAGCGCCGCCAGTTCCAGCGCCACCACCGCTTCCAGCACCACCGCCGCCGCCGGGACCGCGCAGGTGTCCGACCGTTCCTGCGCCGCATCGGCCGCCCGGCCGGTGCGCAGGTCGACCGTCGGCAGCGGCCGCATCAGCGTCGGGATCGGCTTCATCGCCGCGCGCAGCAGCAGCGGCGCGCCGGAACTGATCCTCTCCAGCACCCCGCCGGCGTTATTGCCGCGATAGCGCAGCGCCCGGCCGCGCAGCTCGATCGGGTCGTGCACGCGCGAGCCCGGCCGCGCCGCCGCGGCAAACCCCAGGCCGAATTCCACGCCCTTGATCGCCGGGACGCCCATGACCGCCGCCGCCAGCCGCGCGTCCAGCCGGCGGTCCCACTGCACATGGCTGCCCAAGCCGGGCGGCAGATTGAGCGCCGCCACTTCAACGACGCCGCCGAGCGTGTCGCCCGCCCTCTTCGCCGCGTCGATGGCGCGCATCATCTTCTTCGCCGCGGCCGCGTCGCCGCAATAGACCGGGCAGGCCGCATACGCCGCCTGCGCTGCGGGGTCGAAGGCCCGGCGCGTCGCCGCGCCGCCGATGCGCACCACCCGCGACATGATCCTGATGCTGAACCGGTCGAGCAGCTGTTTGGCCAGCGCGCCGAGCGCCACCCGCACCGCCGTTTCCCGGGCGCTGGCGCGTTCCAGCACATTGCGCAGGTCGGTGAAACCGTATTTCTGCGCGCCCGGCAGGTCGGCATGCCCCGGCCGCGGACAGGTCACGACCCGCTCGTCCGTATCGTGTGCATGCGCCCCCATGATCCGCTGCCAGTTGGCATGGTCGCGGTTGCGCACCTGCACGGTAATCGGGCTGCCCAGCGTCTTGCCGTGGCGCACCCCCGACAGGATCTCCGCAGTGTCCTGCTCGATCTTCATCCTGCAGCCGCGGCCGTAGCCACCCTG
>Ga0116170_10004864_pt1 | contig 12166 bp, 10 predicted proteins | sample AD_JPNHW1_MetaG_FD_89797 | JGI IMG/M metagenome (GOLD analysis project Ga0116170, IMG submission 89797) | Active sludge microbial communities of municipal wastewater-treating anaerobic digesters from Japan - AD_JPNHW1_MetaG | ecosystem: Engineered > Bioreactor > Anaerobic > Digestate | place... | reverse complement strand
GTTTCTGATGCATCCGGAAACATTTTACTGCGGCAGCAGTTGCCTGTCAACGATGCCGTCCCCGCCACTCATCGCGCACAGCCCCGGAGAACACCGCCGAAAGATGCCGATAACCGGCGCGGGTACGCAACCGTGCGCGCAGTGTTCGCGGACCAATCCCACCACCTTGCGCAACCGTCCGCGGCAGTTGACAGGGCAATCGGCACGCAGTATGCTGCGGCGCGGAGAATGCAATGCGCGCACTGGTCTTCGACGGCACCCTATCGCTCAGCGAAATTCCCGCACCGGTCCCGGCGGCGGGTGAGGCGCTGATCCGCGTCGAGTATTCCGCAATCTGCAATACCGATATCGAGCTGACGCGCGGCTATCTGGGCTTTCGCGGCGTGCCCGGCCATGAGTTCGTCGGCGTGGTCGAACAGGGTTCAGCGGCGCTGCGCGGCAAGCGGGTGGTCGGCGAAATCAACTGCCCGTGCGGCAACTGCGCGCTGTGCCGGCGCGCCCTGCCGACGCATTGCAGCCAGCGCACGATGCTGGGGATTGCCGGGCGGCCCGGGGTCTTCGCCGAATATGTGGCGCTGCCGGAAGCCAATCTGCATTGCGTGCCGGATTATCTGGCGTCGGTGCGCGCCCTGTTCACTGAGCCGCTGGCGGCGGCACTGCAGATTTTCGAGCAGTTCCATATCCGGCCGACCGACCGCATCATCCTCCTCGGCACCGGCAAGCTCGGCCTGCTGACCGCCCTGGTGCTGCAGCAGGGCGGCTACCACTACACCGCCTACAACCGCAATCCCCGCAAAATCAAACTGGCGCAAACACTGGGCATTAATTGCCGGCCGCTGGCCGAGCTTCCTCCGGATGAACGGGTCGATGTCTGCATCGACTGCACCGGCAACCCGCAGGGCATGGCGCTGGCACTGCAGCATGTGCGCCCGCGCGGCACGATTGTGCTTAAAACAACGGTTGCCGATCCGGCCGCCTTTGATATCAATCAAATCGTAATCAATGAACTCACTCTCATCGGCTCTCGCTGCGGCCCGTTTGCCCCGGCACTGGCTATGCTGGCTGCGGATCGGATCAATCCCGAGCCATTGGTATCAGCTGAATTCACCTTTACTAATATTGTCGCAGCGTTTACCGCCGCTCAAAAAAGCGATACCGTAAAAGTCATCATCAACCACGCGTAGTTATCTGCAATAACGGCAGACCAAACCTATTGCAACATATGTGTGCCATATTGGCAAATCGATTAACATTTTTCAATAATCCACAACTATCTTATTTTTAATTTGATATAACTTCACTGTCAATTGGCATGATTGTCGCTTTGCTTTATGGCATACAACAGCGGCATGTCATAATGACCGCTAAATCAATTTCAGGAGGTGGTGGTTATGGCTATCATGCGTTGGCGGCCGTGGTCGGAAGTATCGGGGGTTCAGGATGAGGTGAACAAGATTTTTGACGATTTTTTTAATCGTCCAACCCAGCAGGGTAATGCCTTGTTTTCCCCTCCGCTTGATATCGCGGAGACGGAAAATGAGATTCTGGTTCGGATTGAACTTCCGGGGGTGCAGCAAAGCGACATTGACGTCACGGTGCATGACGGAGTCCTGACGGTCAAGGGCGAAAAGAAGATCAGCAAGGAGGACAAAAATCTGCAGTGGCATCGCGTCGAGCGCGACTATGGCAGTTTCACCCGTTCTTTGACGCTGCCCAACACCATCAATCACGAGTCCATCAAGGCGTCACACAAAGACGGGGTCCTGACCCTGACCATGGCCAAACGCGAGGAAACCAAACCGCGGCAGATCAAGATCAGCTGACGCAGCCCCGTGCGGGTGTCGCCATCACGGCGACGCCCGCATTTTTTCATGCACACTGCGGCGGGAACAGATTGCTGCCGATCATGCGGGTGCTGTTCGCACGCAGTAACGCACCACCCGTTACCCCGCGATTATGCACCTTCCCGGCGGGAAAACGCACTTTTCTTCCGGCACAACGCAGCCGCATGCGCCTGCCATTCCAGCGCGTCAGCAAGCGGCGCCAGTGCCGGCGCGGACGCGCCATAGCGGTGTTCCAGCGCCCAGCGGATGAGCAGGTCGGCGAGATGCGGGTTTTTGGGCAGCAGGGAGCCATGCAGATAGCAGCCGATGGCATGCCCCTGGATCGCCCCTTCGCACCCGTCTTCGCCATTGTTGCCGAACCCGCGCATCACCCTGCCGAGCGGCCGGCAGCCGGGTCCCAGACGGGTTTTTCCGCTGTGGTTTTCGAACCCCACCACCGTGGAGCGCACCTGCCCCGCTTCCGCCGCCAGCGCGGCATCAAGCTCAATGGCGACATTGCCGATCATCCGGGTGGCCGAGGCCTCAGTCCAGGCGTCGAACAGGCCGACCCCGTCGAGCCGCCGGGCATTGAACGGCTGGTAGTAGTTCGCCAGCAGCTGATAGCCGCCGCAGATCGCCAGCACGGCGGCGCCGCTGGCCGCCGCCGCGCGCAGTGCCGCCGCCTTGTACCGCAACAGGTCTTCCGCCACCGTCAGCTGCTCCCGGTCCTGTCCGCCGCCGAAAAAATACAGGTCTAAATCATCCGGATCCGGCGCGCATGCCAGCCCGAGCTCGCTGACCGCGATTTCCAGCCCGCGCCAGCGGCAGCGCTGCGTCAGCGCAATGACATTGCCCCGGTCACCGTAAATGTTCATCAGATCCGGGTAGAGAAAAGCGAGACGGATGCCGGGCATGGTCATTCCTTCCAGTACGGCGCCTTGCAGCCGCGCGCGGCGAGCATCTTCTGGATGGCCAGCATGGCGGTGTAGGTGGCAAGGCAGTACGCCGTCGCGCCCGCGGGAATGGTCTGCAGCCAGGCATACAGCGCTTCGCCGCTGTCATCGCCCGGCATCACCGCCGGCGCCGGCAGGCCCGCGTATTTCAGCCGCACCGCCATATCCGCGCCGCGAATGCCCGCCGTCGCCACCGGTGACGCGCAACCGGCCAGCAGCTCGAAATCGGCATCCCACAGCCAGGAAACATCATGCCCGTCGGCAGTCAGGTCGTTAATGGCGACCAGCACCGGGAGCTGCCGCTCGTTCGCCGCAGCCAGCGTCTGCAGGACGGCATTGGCGCCGGTCGGATTTTTCACCAGAAACAGGCACAGTTCGCGACCGGCCACCGCGAGCCGTTCAAAGCGGCCGAAGGCGGGCTGGAATTTCGCCAGCGCCGCCACGGCCCCGGCAGCGTCCAGCGCCAGGGCGCTCGCGGCGGCAATTGCCGCCAGCGCGTTGTAGACATTGTACGTGCCGGCCAGCGGCAGCCGGATCTGCTGCGTTCCCGCCGGCGTGGTCAGGCGAAACGAGCAGTCGCGCAGCGTCGGGGCGATGGCGCTGGCGCTGAACGTCAGCGCCGGACGGCGATCGCCGCAGGCGGGACAGGACCAATCGCCCAGATGGCTGAGAAAATGCTGGCGGTAGGTCAGCGTCCCGTTGCAGCGCCGGCAGGTGCGCACGTCGCTGGCATGGGCGTCGCCCGCCTGGCGGCAGCTGTCGTCGCTGATCCCGAAATAGACCACCGGCCCCGGATGCGCCGCCCCCAGCGTGGCCACCGACGGGTCGTCGGCATTGAGCACCAGGGTTGCGCGCGGCAGCGCCGGCAGCACGCTGACCCAGCGGCTGCGGATCTGTTCCGTCTCGCCGTAGCGGTCGAGCTGGTCGCGAAACAGGTTGGTGATGACAATCACCCGCGGCTGCACCGCGGCGACGATGGCGGGAAAGGCCGCCTCGTCGGTTTCCCACAACCCGACGGTGGCGGGCAGCACCCCGGCGGCGGTGCTCTGCAGCGCCGCCGCCGCGGTGACCCCGCGCAGCAGGTTCGAGCCGTGCCGGTTGTGCGCCACCGACCAACCCGCCAGCGTCAGGGAATCCGACAGCATGCGCGTGGTGGTCGTCTTGCCGTTGGTGCCGGTGACCACCAGCGAGCCGCGCGGCAGTCCGCCGGTCAGCGCGGCCAGCAGGCCGGGACACAGGGCCTGCGCCACCAGGCCGGGAAAGGCCGTCCCGCCGCCGCGACCGGTGGCCCGGGCGGCATGATAAGCCAGTTTGGCCGCCGCAATGGCCAGCATCCGTCGGGCGCGCGCCAGCATGCCGTTGGGCCCGGTCAGGCGGAGGGCTTCGTGCTGAAGATCAGGGCATTGTCGCCGGCATCGCCGATGATAACATCACCGGCTACAAAGCTCCCCTCCAGCAGCTTGAGCGACAGCGGTTCCTCGATCTCGCGGCGCAGCACGCGCAGCAGCGGCCGCGCCCCGTACTTGCGGTCGTCACCTTTGGTAACCAGCAGTTCCTTGGCCGCGTCAGTCAGTTCCAGCCGCAGCTCCTGCGCAGTCAGCCGCTCCTCAAGGTCATGCAGCATGATGTCGAGGATGGCGCGCAGATGCCGGTGGTCAAGCGGATGGAAGACAATGATCTCGTCAAGCCGGTTGAGAAACTCCGGGTTGAAGGTCTTCTTCAGTTCCGACAGGGCGCTCTCCTTCAGGCGGGCGAACGACGCGGCGTCGCTGTCGCCGATAAACCCGACCCCGCCCCCGCCCTTGGCGATGTCCCGCCCGCCCACGTTTGAGGTCATGATGACCACGGCGTTCTTGAAATCAACCGTGTGGCCGAGATTGTCCGACAGCTGGCCGTCGTCAAGCACCTGCAGCAGGATGTTGAACACATCGGGATGCGCCTTTTCGATCTCATCCAGCAGCACCACCGCGAACGGCCGGCGGCGCACCGCCTCGGTGAGCTGCCCCCCCTCCTCGTAACCGACATAGCCCGGGGGCGCCCCGGTCAGCCGCGAGACGGCGAATTTCTCCACAAACTCGCTCATGTCGATGCGGATCAGCGCCTCTTCCTCGCCGAAGAGGAACAGCGCCAGGGCGCGCGCCAGCTCGGTCTTGCCCACGCCCGTCGGGCCGAGGAACAGGAACGTCCCCGCGGGCTTGGCGGGGTCCTTGAGCCCGGTCCGCGCCCGGCGGATGGCTTTGGCCACCGCGCTGATCGCCTCCTCCTGGCCGATCACGCGCTTGCGCAATTCGTCCTCGATGCGCAGCAGCTTCGAACCCTCCGCCTCGGTGATGCTGTCCACCGGGATGCCCGTCCACTGCGCGATCAGCCGGGCAATATCGGTGGCCGTTACCGTCGGCCGGTCGCCAGCCGGCGGAGTGTCGCCCAGCTCAACCAGCCGCTGCTGCACGACCTTTTCTTCGTCCCGCAGCTCCGCCGCCCGCTCGTAATCCTGCTCGTTGATGGCCTTCCGCTTTTCGCCTTCGATCTCCGTAAGTCGCGCAGCCAGCTGCTCCCGCTCGTCCGGCCCGGTGCGCGTCGCCAGCTGCAGCCGCGCGCAGGACTCATCCATCAGGTCCACCGCCTTGTCGGGCAGAAAACGGTCGCTGAGGTAGCGCTTCGACAGGCGCGCCGCCGCCACCAGCGCGTCGTCAGCCACCGCCACGCGATGATGCTCCTCGTAGCGCGGGCGCAGCCCGCGCAGGATGGCGACCGTCTCCTCAACCGTCGGTTCCGGCACATTCACCGGCTGAAACCGGCGCTCAAGCGCGGCATCCTTCTCGATGTACTTCTTGTATTCATCCAGGGTGGTGGCGCCGATGCACTGCAGTTCGCCGCGCGCCAGCGCGGGCTTGAGCAGGTTGGCCGCATCCATCGAGCCTTCAGCCGAACCGGCGCCGATGATGGTGTGCAGTTCGTCGAGGAAAACGATCGCGTCACGCTTGGCAATCAGCTCGGCGAGAATGGACTTCAGCCGCTGCTCGAACTGCCCGCGGTACTTGGTCCCCGCCACGATCCCCGCCAGGTCGAGCGTCAGCAGCCGCTTGCCGCGCAGGCCCTGCGGCACCTGTTCCGCCACAATGCGCTGCGCCAGCCCCTCGACAATCGCCGTCTTGCCCACCCCCGGATCACCGATCAGCACCGGGTTGTTCTTGGTCCGCCGCGACAGAATCTGCTCCAGCCGCGCAATTTCCTTCTCGCGCCCGATCACCGGGTCGAGCTTGCCGTCCTCCGCCAGCTTGGTCAGGTCGCGTGAAAACTGCGCCACCAGCGATTTGCGCGCGCCGGGGGGCAGCCCCGCCGGGCCGTGGGCCCGCGGCTTGTCCTCCTCCTCCTCGTCCTCCGCCTCCGCTTCCGCCCGCTCGTCCGGCGCGGACTTGCCCGCCGCGCCCAGAAAACGGAAAATCACCGCCCGCGCCTTCTCGAAGTCAATGCCGTATTTGGCCAGCAGCTGCGCGGTATGCGTCCCCCCGCCCTTGAGCAGCACCAGCAGAATATGCTCGGTCCCGACATAATCCTGGCCGAGTCCGACCGCCAGTTGCGCGCAGGACTGCAGCCGCCGCGCCGCGGTCGGCCCGAAATCGGGCGTTTCCAGCAGGTTCGCCTCGGTCTGGTATTTCTCGCGGATGAACTGCTCCAGTTCGCGGGTCAGCTGCCCGGGCTCGACCTCCAGCTGGCGCAGCGCATCAAACGCCAGGCCCTCGCCCATCTTCAGGATGGCAAAGAGCAGAAACTCGTCGCCCATCCGCCGCACCCCCAGCGTGATGCCGAGGTTCTGGGCGATATGCACCAGCTTTTTCGCCCGCGGGGTAAACCCCTGATAGTGAAAATCCGCCATAATCCTCTCCGCAGGCCGGCGTCAGCCGGCCAGTTTCTCGCGCACCAGCCTGGCCCGCAGCCAGGCCTGCTGCTCGCCGCTGGCCTCGCTGCCGCCGTAATACTGCACATGCGCCGGCTGAATGAGCAGGAACACCTCATTCAGCAGGTGCACGTCGATGTCCGGAATAATCCCCATGCTGATCCCCAGCCGCAGCGCCGACAGCAGCTCCATCGCCTCCTCCGCGGGAAGCAGCCGCGCGCTGCGCAGCTGCCCGAGCGCGCGCCAGACGCGGTTTTCCAATTTCAGCCGCTGGCGCACATACAGCTGCCGGCGCGCCGTCAGCTCGTTCTTGATGATGCGCTGAATGACTTCGGTGATGGTGGCAATGAGGTCGCTTTCGCTGTTGCCCATCGTCACCTGGTTGGAAATCTGGAAGAAGTCGCCGATGCTGTCCGTCCCCTCGCCATAGTAGCCGCGCACGGTCAGGCCGAGATGCGAAATCCCCTTGATCGCCGTGTTGATCCGCTTGGAGAGGATCAGCCCGGGCAGATGCACCAGCACCGACGCACGCAGGCCCGTCCCGACATTGGTCGGGCAGGCGGTCAGGTAGCCCCAGTCGTCGCGGAAGGCAAAGGTGAGCCGCTGGTCGAGCGCATCATCGATCTCATTGACCGCCTCAAGGGTGCGCGCCAGCTGCAGGCCCGAGGCAAACGCGGTGATCCGCAGGTGGTCCTCCTCGTTGATCATCACCGACGCCGCTTCGCCCGGCTTGACCAGCGCGCCGCCCGCGGTCGCGGTCAGCAGGTTGTGACTGATCAGGTGGCGCTCGACCAGCAGCTGCTGTTCGCTCTCCGGGGTGTGCGGCAGATCGAAATACAGGGCGCCCGCCAGCTGGGTGGTGTCGCGCGCCGCCGCGAGGATGTGCTCGCGGGTGGCTTGCGCGGTGGCCTCGTCGGCCCGGCTGGCAAACGGCTGGTCCGCCAGGTTGCGCGCCAGCCGCACCCGGCTGGTGAGCACAATGTCCGATTCCGGACCCTGCGCGGCCAGCCACTCCCCGCTGCCGCGCATCAGTTGCTCGATCATGCGCGTTCCTCCGGGGCTTCATCCGGCGCCAGTCCGCGGATGGTGTCGCGCAGCCGCGCCGCGGTTTCGTAATCCTCGCGCCGCACCGCGTCGCGCAGATCCGCCTGCAGGCGCAGCCGCTCGCGATTGCGCGAGACCGCCGCCGCCCGCCGCCGCGGACACTTGCCGCGATGCTCGGTGCTGCCGTGGATGGTGCGCAGCAGCTGGGCCAGCCGCGGCGCGAAGGTGGTGTAGCACTGCGCGCAACCGAGCCGGCCGCTCTCGCGGAATTCGGGAAAGGTCAGGCCGCAGGCGCATGCCGTTTCCGGTTCCGCCGCCGCCTCGGTCACGCTGTCGAGATTGGCAAACGCCGTCAGCAGGTTGGCGAGGGAAAAATTCATGCCGTCACCGGTGATCCCCAGCTTTTCGGCACAGGTCTCGCAAAAGCTGTGCTTGGTCACCTTGTCGCCGAGCTGCTGGACGATGCGGATCGTGGCCGGCCGCTCGTGGCAGTGTTCGCAGTTTTTTTCGCTCATGCCGTTCCCTTTCCCCCGTCAGTCGCCCCGCCGCCGCACGCTGACCCCGCGGCCGCCTGCACGTCAGGGCCGCCGCCGCACCCCGCAACCGGCCCCGCGCCTGTTCCCGCCGGCGATTCCGCCGGCGGCTGCAGAATCCCTGCCGCCAGCCGGCGCACCGGCAGCTCGCGGCACAACCGGTCATCATGCGAAACCAGCAGGAAGGCGCCCTGCCGCTCCCGCACCAGCTCGCGCAGCAGGTCGATAACCTGATGGCCGCTCGCCCAGTCCAGGTTGCCGGTCGGTTCGTCGGCCATGACCAGCGCCGGGCGGTTCACCAGCGCCCGCGCCACCGCCACCCGCTGCGATTCGCCGCCCGACAGCTGTGCGGGAAAATGCTCGCCGCGCCGGCTCAGCCCGACCCGGTCCAGCAGTTCAGCCGCGCGTGCCCGCGCCGCGGCGCGGGTCATCCCCGCCGCCAGCGCGGGGAGCATGACATTCTCCAGGGCGCTGAATTCACCCAGCAAGTGATGCAGCTGGAAAACAAACCCCAGTTGCTCCGCCCGCAGCCGCGACCGTTCCCGGTCGCTCAGCGTCGCCAGCACCTGACCGCGATAGCTGACCGTACCGGCCGTCGGGCGCTCCAGACCCGACAGCAGGTTGAGCAGCGTCGTTTTGCCGGTGCCGCTCGCCCCGACGATAAGCAGTTCCTCGCCGGCATGCAGCGCCAGATTGACACCGTGCAGCACGGGAATATCCGTATGCTTGCGCCGGTAGGTCATGGCCAGGCCGACGGCAGTCAGCAGCGGCGCGGAGCCGGCGGCGCTCATGTCAGTCCAGCCGGATGGCCGCGACCGGATCGAGCCGGGCCGCGCGCCACGCGGGATAGATCGCCGCCAGCAGGGTCAGCAGCAGCGTCCCGGCAACGACAATGCTCACGTCAAGCAGCTGCATATCCACCGGCAGCTGGTCGATGTAATAGACGTCGCTGGGCAGGGGCAAACCGAACTGCACCAGGAACCAGCAGACCCCCGCGCCGATCAGTCCGCCCAGCAGCGTGCCGCCCGCCCCGATCATCATCCCCTCGCCGAGGAAGATCAGCAGCACGGTGCGGCGGGAAACCCCGAACGCGCGCATCACCCCGACGTCCGCGGTCTTCTCGATGACCATCATGATCAGCGAGCCCGCGACGTTGAACGCCGCCACAAAGACAATCAGCGTAAGAATGACGAACATCGTCACCTTTTCCAGGCGGATGGCGGCAAACAGCGAATGATTGATCTGCTGCCAGCTTTTGGCCAGCAGCCGGTGATTGAGCGCGGCGCCCACCGCCCGCGCAATCTGCTGGGCCAGCATCGGATCCACCGTCTTGACCTCAATGGCAGTGGCCCGCCCGTCGGGCGTGAGCAGCCGCGCCGCCAGCGGCAGCGGGGCATAGGCCATGACGCAGTCGTATTCGTACATCCCCGAACGGAACAGGCCGGTCACCTCGACGCCCGCCATGCGCGGGGCCATGCCGACCGGGGTCAGCATCATTTCCGGCGAGACCACCGAGATCCGGTCGCCCAGCGTGACCCCGAGGAACTGGGCCAGTTCCTCGCCGAGGATGATGCCGTTCTCGCGCGGAAACTCAAGCGTGCCGCGGGTGAGATACCGCCCGATATCCGTCACCCGCGTTTCCTGCGCCGGCGCGATGCCGCGCAGCTTGGCGCCCTGCACCCGCCCGTTGGCGCGCAGCAGCACTTCGCCGTCTGCGACCGGGGCGGCGGCCAGCACGCCGGGCACCCGTTCCACCGCCGCACAGACCGCCATGGTGTCGGTAATGCCGCTGCCGCCGGCGCTGACAATGCGGATGTGCGCATTGGTGCCGAGGATTTTCTGCGCCAGATCGCGCTCGAACCCGTTCATCACCGAAATGACGATGATCAGCGCCGCCACCCCGACACACACCCCCAGCATGGCAATCAGCGCGATCAGCGACGCCAGCGAACCCTCGCGCCGCGTGCGCAGGTGCCGGGAACCGACCAGCCAGGCGAAATACACGGGCTACTGACCTGCACCCTCCGGGCGCAGCTGCGGGAAGGCCACCACCTCGCGCAGCGAAACATGGCCCGTCGCCAGCATGACCACCCGGTCGATGCCGATGCCCAGCCCGCCGGTCGGCGGCAGCCCGTATTCCAGCGCGCGGATATAGTCATCATCAAGCATCTGCGCCTCAACATCGCCCGCCGCCCGCTGCGCCTGCTGCGCTTCAAACCGCCGCCGCTGTTCCGCGGGGTCGTTCAGTTCCGAATAGGCGTTGGCGATTTCCATGCCGCCGATAAACAGCTCGAACCGTTCGACCGTATCGGGATCGTCCGGCCGCGACTTGGCCAGGGGCGACAGCGCGCGCGGATAATCATGCACGAAGGTCGGATCCTGCAGCGTCGGCTGGACCACATTGTCGAACACCTCGGCGATCAGCTTCTCCCGGGACAGGTCGGCCAGTTTTTCCGCCGGCAGCCCCTTGCCCGCAAGGAACGCCTGCAGCTCGGCCGGGCTTTTCTGCTCCGCCCGCCAGCCGGTCAGTTCGGCAATGGCGTCGAGCATGGTCACCCGCCGCCACGGCGCCGTTGCATTCAACTCGCGATCATGCCAGCGCAGCGTCGTGCCGCCGGCCACCGCGGTGAACACCGCCGTAAGCAGCGCCTCGGTCAGGTCCATCATGTCCCGGTAATCCGCGCCCGCCTGATACAACTCGAGCATGGTGAATTCGGGATTGTGCATCAGCGAGATGCCTTCGTTGCGGAAATTGCGGCCCAGCTCGAACACCCGCTCGAATCCGCCGACAATGAGCCGCTTGAGGTACAGTTCCGGCGCGATCCGCAGGTAAAGGTCGATTCCCAGCGTGTTGTGGTGGGTGATGAACGGGCGCGCCGTCGCCCCGCCGACGATTGCCTGCATCATCGGGGTCTCGACTTCAAGGAATTCGCGCTGCGCCAATTCGCTGCGCAGGACGGCGATCGCCTGTGCCCGGGCGCGCAGCGCCGCGCGCGCGTCATCATTCACGATGAAATCGACGTACCGCTGGCGGAATCGCGTCTCGACGTCAGTCAGTCCGTGCCACTTTTCCGGCAGCGGACGCAGCTTCTTGGCCAGCAGCGCGATATGCTGCACCTGGACCGTTGGCTCGCCGGTCCGGGTTACGAACCCCGTCCCCTGCACGCCGACCAGGTCGCCAATATCGAGGGTTTCCGCCATCAGCGCAAAATCCGCGTCCGGGAGCGTCCCCTTCTTCACGTAAAGCTGGAGGTTGCCGCTGCGGTCGCGCAGATGCGCGAAGAGCGCCTTGCCCATGCGGCGGACGGACATCAGCCGGCCGGCCAGCGTCCGCACCGTCGGGTCGGTGCCGCCTTCCGGCAGCACGGCAATCGCCGCGCGCGCCGCCGCCGCCGTCGTGTCGGTCACAAAACGGTTGGGATAGGGATTGATGCCCTGCGCCCGCAGCGCATCGAGTTTGGCCTGGCGCACCGCCGTGAGGTCGGGTGCGGCTTGGGTCGGTTCCGTCATTCACCTGCTCCTTCTGCAGCACAGAATGGATAATTGTACACCGTCGGGAAAGTTTCGTCAACCCGACGGCAGCGCACCATGCGGCGGAACACCGCAGCAACCACGGTTAATGCGCCGGCGGGTTAGCGGCGGCAGACCGCCTGTTGCCGGATCAGCGGACGGGCTTGTAGAGCGACGGGTCGAATTCGGCGAAGGGGCGCGGGTTCAGCTCGGCCAGCGTATACCAACGCGCCATTTTGAAAAATACCTCGCTGGTGGTCAGGCAGTCAACCCACGACTTGTGGCGCGAAACCGGGACGCGGATATGGTTGCGCTTGAGCAGTCCGTCGAGCCGCACGTCTTCGCCGTAAAGCTGCTGACCGATCCTGAAGGTGTCAAGCACGGGATTCTGCGGCCGCGGGTAGC
>Ga0116170_10004863_pt1 | contig 12166 bp, 13 predicted proteins | sample AD_JPNHW1_MetaG_FD_89797 | JGI IMG/M metagenome (GOLD analysis project Ga0116170, IMG submission 89797) | Active sludge microbial communities of municipal wastewater-treating anaerobic digesters from Japan - AD_JPNHW1_MetaG | ecosystem: Engineered > Bioreactor > Anaerobic > Digestate | place... | reverse complement strand
TTTAAACCAACTTCGCCTGTTCTTGTTATTAGCAAAGTAAAACAAAAAGAAACATGGCCAATCAATTCGATAACATCAGCTTTAACGACGACCTTATTGAAGGCATCCACTACTATATGAGTGAAAAGGGATACCGCATCATGACTGAAAAGTACCTCACCGACCGGGGTTGGTGTTGTGGAAACGGCTGCAAACACTGTCCGTATGACCCCAAGGCCACCAAGGGGAACACAAATCTTCGGGTGAAGTAGCCCTCTTTTTCGAGCCATCCTTCTATCTTTGTTCCAAAATTGATGCAGATGAACGGAAAAGATTTGCGGATTGTATTTATGGGCACTCCCGATTTTGCAGTTGCCAGTTTGAAAGCGTTGGTCGAAAACGGCTATCAGGTGGTTGCAGTGGTTACGGCTCCCGACAAACCATCGGGAAGGGGACAGCAGATGGCTGAAACCGATGTAAAGAGGTATGCTCTTGAAAAGGGTTTGAAAATTCTTCAGCCCGAAAAGCTGAAAGCTCCTGAATTCGTAGAGGAACTGAAAGCTTTGAATGCCGATTTACAGGTGGTGGTTGCTTTTCGTATGTTGCCCGAAGTGGTCTGGGATATGCCCCGGCTGGGAACCTTTAACCTGCACGCCTCCTTGTTGCCAAAATACCGTGGCGCAGCTCCGCTCAACTGGGCGATCATCAATGGCGATACCGAATCGGGGGTTACTACCTTTAAGATTGAACACGAAATTGATACCGGAAATATCATTTTTCAGGAGAAAACCGCAATTGGCCCCGACGATACCGTCGAAATCCTGCATGATAAACTGATGGAAATCGGTTCTGCTTTGGTGCTGAAAACTGTCGATGCACTGGCTGAAGGTTCCGTCGCGATGATTTCACAAAAGGAACTGATCGAAAAAGGATATTTACCGTCTCCTGCACCCAAGATTTTTAAGGAAGATTGTTTGATCGACTGGCAAAAAGAGGTGGCTTCGATCAAAAATTTTGTCCGTGGGCTGAGCCCTTATCCTGCTGCCTGGGCCAATCTTTTCAACGCAACAACCGGTATCGAAACCACGATGAAAATCTTCCGGGTCGATGCGGAGAAGGTTCAGACGGATGCCGTGCCGGGAACGATTCTTTCCGATGGGAAAACCTTCCTGAAAGTTGCCTGCTCCGATGGCTGGATCTGTGTGCAGGAGCTTCAACTGGCTGGGAAAAAGCGGATGATGGTTGGAGATTTCCTGCGGGGTTTCCCTTCGATTAATCAGTTCCGGTGCGATAAACGTTAATTTCTTCGTTTGAAAATAGGGGACAATATCGGTTTCTCAGGGAACCGGTATTCGAATTATAGCCGTTGTGCCGGCGTGGACTGATAGGTTTCAAAACTTTTGAAAGGCCAATAAAAACGGCGTAATGAGCTTTTATTTCGTTGTTTTTTCTTTTTTATGTAGCGCGTGAATGCTACTTTTAGCCACAACTAACAACAACCTTACATCTTATTTCATGTCGAGAACTGGTTTTGCCTTTTTGGCTCTCTTTTTATCTGTTATTTCACTCAACGCACAGGTTATTATTAATGAAGCTTCAAACCGAAATTACGATCAAATTGCGGATGAAGAGGGGGAATATAACGACTGGATTGAGCTTTATAATCCCGATACTGCGGCGGTTGACCTGTCGGAGTGGGCTCTTAGCGATAACCGAAAGGAGCCTGTAAAATGGAAATTTGGAAAAGCAACCATCCCGGCAGGTGGTTTTCTTTTTGTCAATGCTTCGGGTAAGAACCGGAATTCCATTCTGGAAGAAGTCACTTGGGAAAGTGCCGTTTTGCCAACCGATACGTTTTCCTACATCGTTCCTGCGGTTGAAACTCCAACCGATTGGTTCCTTCCTGATTTTAATGACAGTACGTGGGCAAAAGGAATTGCCGGCTTCGGATTTGGCGATAATGACGACCAGACGGTTCTGCCGGAGAATACGATTGCTGTTTATCTTCGAAGAAAATTTACTATTTCGGATACTTCGGCCATTCTGAATGCTGTTTTCCATGCCGATTATGACGATGGTTTTGTTGTTTATTTGAATGGGACGGTAATTGCCAGTGCCAATATGGGTGAAAATCCGCAGTGGAATAGTACGGCAACTGCCAATCGTGAGGCGGAAATGTACGCTGGAGGTGTTCCTGCCTTGTTTGAAATCGATAGCTTGACCTTAAAATCCATCATCCGGCCGGGCGAGAATGTGCTTTGTATTGAAGCCCACAACAACAATGCTTCTTCGACCGATTTGTCCATCATTCCATTTTTTTCCTTTTCATTAAAAGAGGGATATTCTTTCTTTCAGCCGGTCCCCGACTGGTTTGATGCCGCTCCTGCGACACAATTGCATACCAATTTTAAGATCTCATCGGGAGGCGAAAAGATATTTCTTTCGCACGATTCGGTCTTTGTCGATTCGCTCAAAGTACCGGCTTTATTGGTCGATCATTCCTATGGCCGGGTTACTGATGGTGCATCGCAATACGGGATTTTTACTTCAGCAACGCCCGGAGCCAGCAATAACTCTTCGGTAGCCAATACCCAGGGATATACCGGAAAGCCAATTTTTAACTATGCGGCTGGTTTTTACGATAAAGCAATCGAAGTAACCATTACGCCCTATGCGGCAGGTGATACCATTCGTTATTCGCTCGATGGGAGTGAACCAACAGCTACTTCGTTTATTTATAAGGCGCCATTAAAAATATCCGTTGTCCGATGTTTGAAGGCCCGCTGTTTTTCATCCGGGAAATTACCCGGCGAGACCAGTGTGGCAACCTATTTTATCAATGCAAAGTATACGTTGCCCGTGCTTTCGGTGTCAACCAACAACTCCAATTTGTATGGGACTACGGGCATTTTTACCAATTGGGAACAAACCTGGGATGTGCCTTCTTATGCCGAATATTTTGATACAAATCAGCATCTCGCTTTTAGCCAGCGGGCCGGAATGCAGGTCGATGGAGGAGCCGGGGGGAGTCGTTCGAACAATCAACACTCGTTCCGGATCGAACCGGGAAATGATGCCCTGGGCGACGGCGATTTGGACTATAAACTAATGCCCCGCCGTGCAAATCGCAACGATTTTTCTTCCTTTTATGTAAGGAACGGCAGTAATCAATATCTGACATTGCCCTACAAAGATGCGCTGGAGGTTACCGCTCTCGGGCGAAATACCTATACTTACTACTCGGCTTATCATCCCATTGTGGTTTATCTCAATGGAAGTTATTTTGGCGTATATGAGTTGCGGGAGAAAATCAACGAGGATTATTTGAAGTATAATTACCACCTGGATACCGACTCGCTGGACCTTTTGGGCGTAAGCTATTTTAAAGGTTCCGACCTTGAGGCAACACGGGGCTCCATCGAACCTTTTATTGCCGATTACAACCGTTTTGTTAATATGGATCCGCTGGCCGACAATTATCTTGCGACGGTTGACTCCTTCCTCGACATTCAGTGCTATACCGACTATATTATTGCCGAGAATTGGGTTGCCAACAACGACTGGCCTGGGAACAATATCAAACTTTTCCGCTGTAAAGGCACTCGTTATCGCTGGCAGTGGGCTATTAATGATCTGGAGTGGGGGTTATATCCCAATGGCTGGACAACTTCAAGCTTCGATCATTTTAGTTTGATGGATGGATACGGAACCAGTAATTATTTCTCTTCTTTCTGGTTTAACATGATGAAAAATCCGGATTACAAAGCTTATTTCATTAACCGTTATGCCGACCTGATGAATACCAACTACCTTTTCTCGGTAATTGGTTCATTGGAAGATGAGATGTTCAACGAGATTTACCCTGAAATGGGTGGCGAATTTTCCCGGTGGAAATCTTCTTCTAACCTTACTGCTCAATTGAATACCTTTACCACCAATCACAATACGTTCAGAAGCGAGTTGCAGAAGAGAAGCAATGTGGTACGGGGACAAATCCTTTCCCATTATAGTTTAAAGAATAAAGTGACCGTCACGCTCGATATAGAGCCCCAAGGCGCTGGCAGCATCCAGATTAGTACGATTACTCCTTCGGTTTATCCCTGGCAGGGAATTTATTTTACCGGCGTTCCAATTACCGTAACCGCGCTTGCCAATCCGGGTTACCGGTTTGCAAACTGGGAGTCAAATGCTTTCTTTACGGATGTTTATAATGCTGTGCAGACCGGCACTTTTAAAACGACGGCCATTCGGTTGAGTGCCCACTTTGAACCCGATGAAAGTAGTAATGCCGGGGTTTTGGTCAGTGAAATCAACTACAAAACCGGGAACAGTTTTGCCGGTCCCGACTGGCTTGAGTTCTGTAATTTTAGCCAAAGCAGCGTAAACCTGAAGGATTGGTATTTCACCGACGAAGATTCCAGTCATGTTTTCACTTTCACAAAAGATCTGGTGTTATCGCCTTATCAGCGAATGGTTGTTGCCAGCGATTATGGTGATTTTGAAAGGCTTTATCCTTCGGTATCACTTTATCCTGATGAATTTGATTTCGGGTTGGGGTGTCCAAGCGATGAAATCCATTTGTACAACAAGAACCATGAAAAGGTGTTGGAAATCAAATATTCCGATATCTATCCATGGGCACTTAGCGATGATTTTACAGGCCGGACATTGGAACTTCGGCAACTTGACGGCAATCTCAGCCAGCCTCAGGCCTGGTTCCGGGGTTGTATTGGTGGTTCTCCGGGAACGGCCTATCAGGCGTGCGACGAAGAGGTGGTTTCGTCTCCCGTTGTGGCCGATGCTGGTTCGTTCGATGTGAAGGTTTACCCGGTTCCTGCCCGCGATTACATCCATATTTCTGTTTGTCAGGAGAACGCGGATAAAAATTGTACGGCCCGGTTATACGATTTAATGGGAAATCTGGTGAAAACCATTTCTTTTGAGGATGCAACAGCGGGATGGAATTCGGCCTATCTTTCCCTGGATGATGTGATCGGAAATTTGTTTTTCCTGAAAGTGAACACCGGTGAACACGAAAAAACAATGAAGGTTGTAAAAATTGAATAACGAAACGGCAGACGGGCGCCGTTATTCATTTTTCATGGTTTTCCTTGGATCGTTTGTGTTTTTTGGTTTCATTTTACGCAGATAAATCCTGCTGCCCACGGTCGGTTCGCTCCCTTTTTTCAGGTGGTTTTTGAAGTAGAGGCTATTTAGTCGAACCCCAAACTCCTGAGAAATGTCGTGCAGTGTTTCATTGGGCATCACTATATGAAAATCGTTCCCTTTTAGTGCCCGGCACCTTTTTCGTTCAATATAGAGGAATGTGTTGGCTTCGGGCTGAGGGGCATCTTTCTTTAAGTCGTTATAAACATGAAGTTCCCACGGTTCCATTCCCAGATCGGCCGCAATACTTTCATACGTATCGCCGGCATTCACATAAACAATGTCGAGTTCGTTTTTACTTTTAACCTCTCTTCCTCCGAATGGGTTGATGGTTAGATCGCCAAAGGTGTTCCCTTTGTGTTTTTCTCTCCGGGTTTCGGAACTGTGAGTTTTCCCTTTGACGGCAAAAATATCCTGGTTCGACAGGCCATCCGGTGTAATATTGTCGAGCATATCGAGCCGTTCTTCTTCGATAATACGGATCAACCGGGCAGGGTAATTGGGGTCGGTGGCATATCCGGCAGCTTTTAACCCATTGGCCCAGGCGTTGTAGTCTTTGTTGCTCAGTTTGAAAAGATAGGCATACCGGGGGGTTTGCATCAGGTAGTCGGTGTGGTCTTCATACGATTCAAAAACCGTTCGGTATTTGCGGAAACATTCATTCTTCTCGTCATCATCTTCGAATTCCCGTTCCCCTTTCCAGTCGCTTTTGCATTTAATGCCGAAATGGTTGTTCGATCGTTGGGCCAGCGAACTGTTCCCGTTGTCCGATTCGAGGCATGCCTGAGCCATCGTAATGCTGGCGGGGATTCCGCTTCGGTGCATCTCTTTTATCGCAAGCTCTTTGAATGTATTGATATAATCCCTCCGTGACATCTTACTTTGCGAACGGGCTGAAACAGTTGAAAGGAGTAGCAGGGAGACGATCAAAATAAGGGTTTGCTTCATAAACGAACAGTCTGTTTGATTAAAATTGTCTGAATGATAACGTCGGTTTTATCATTTAATTATTGGACATGATTGAAAACACCTTAGCAAAAATAAGTAATTTGCCTTGTGAAAGGAGCATTTGTTGATAAATCGAAAAAAAATGTACTTTTGAATAAAAGAGCTGGTGATGAAGCAGAAGACAATAGAAATCAACTATTCGGAATATGATTCGATCGATGACCTAATTTCTGACGATGCAATTTTGATTGCGAAAGCACGGGAATCATCGAAAAATGGATGGGCGCCTTATTCTAATTTTCATGTGGGTGCCGCAGTCCTTCTCGATAACGGGGAGATCATCTTGGGCAATAATCAGGAAAATGCGGCTTATCCTTCAGGACTTTGTGCCGAGAGGGTGGCATTGTATGCTGCCAATGCCAATTATCCCCACAACCGGGTGGTGGCTATTGCCATTTCGGCTTTTAACCGGAAAGGTGCATTGGAACAGCCGGTAAGCCCTTGCGGATCGTGCCGGCAGGCAATGCTCGAAACCGAAGAGCGTTTTGGTGCGCCCATTCGCATCATTCTCGATGGGTCAAAAAGCATTACGATGATCGAAGGGATCCGGAATATGCTGCCGTTGAGCTTTGGCAAAGATTCGTTATAAAAAAATTTAAAAAAAACCTTCAACGTACCTAACCGTAACAGATGGCTAAACTGTTTTCTGCTCTGTTTATTTGGTGAACCTTAATCCTACGGAAAAATCAAAACGGTGTAAGCCTTCCTGATTCTCCTTGTCGAGCTGAATCGTTTGAGTAGTGTATCCATTCGATACGTCATACCCGGTCAACGTTCCGCCAATGGATGAAAGTTGAAATCCGATTGACATATTTTTAGAGATGCCAATGTCGTAACCGATCTCCCAGCAAATGCCTGCGGTGGCCCCTTTAATGGTCATATTGGAATTTACATAGGCATCATCCTTGTATCCCAGATATCCAACCCCCAGGTTAAAAAACCAACCATTCTTTTTGGTGTCGTTAAGTAATCGGGTGCTCATCATTGGTCCAATGAAGCAGATGGAGATGTCGTCGCTTACATTTCCGTACTGTGAGCCATCCATCTCTTTTTTCGATCGGAAGTTTTGGCATTTAAGACCGATCCCAATTTGTTCGGAAAAGAACCCGGTCAGGTCAACTCCGTAGTTCAATCCCGATTTCAGGTTTTTGGTATATTCCTTTAATCCGGAAGGAACGTTGTCGGATACCCGGGCCGTACGGTAACTCCATCCACCGTTGATTGCTGCTCTGAACCGCGGATAGATTTCTTTGTTTCCGGTAATGGTTGAAGGAATTTCCGATTGCTGAAAGTAATTGGACTGATGATATTTTACCTTGTACATTGGTAACAACGTATTTCGGATTTCATCCTTGTATTTAAACGTGAAGTAAATTTTCTCTGGTTTAATTTTGGTGATCTTGCAATTCAGCGAATCACCATCACTGGTGATGATCAAATCCTGTGCGCGAAGAGTTATGGTAAATAGTGTCAACACCGCAAGCAGGATTAACGTAATCAGGTTCTTTTTCATGTTTTAGCAGTTTTTGTTATTCAGCCCGTTCAATGCTTTTGATCTGTGATTTGTTAATTTCGGTTTTTATCTTTTTGCGGTCTTTCAGAATAGTGAAGTACACCTTCTGATCGTCTTCACGGTCGATAAGGCATTCAATTTGCCTTCCGTCGTTCAGCAAAATGATGTCTTTATTGTCCGATCGGCTTCGTTTTATTGACTGGAATTCGGCCTTCCCAGATGGTTTATCAACAAGCTCCAGTTGAGGGTGTCCCACAAATGCTCCCATGGTAATTCCGCAACGGATATAGTATTCATTGCCAAATTTGATTTCGATGGGAATTTCGTCTTTCACCTCGGTGCGCGCCCAGAGGGTGTTTAATCCGTCTTTCCGGATTTTTAGTGTTTTCTTCCAGTTGTTATTTACCCGGCAGATTACGGTGTCACCAAGGTGAAGGTCGTAACTCACCAGTGCCCCGGCACCAGTTGGTCGGTATATATGGAGCAAAGCATAGTTGGCATGGATCAGGGAGCTGTCGACAACTTCTGAAGCAGGTATTTGGTCAAAATGATCAACTTTTAAAATGGTTGCTGTGATTTGATGGCACGAACTGCCCCACACGCTGGGCAGAGTATGCTTGGTGATTTTAAGGGCATTTCCGCCCACACTGCGTGCTTCTGTTTTTGCTTTTTCAATTACTTCAGTGTAGCCGCAATTGGTCGTAAACCCGGTGTCTCCAATTTTCACCACACCCAACTCTTCCGGATTGGATGGGATAGGATCCTGAAGATCAAAAACCCTGACTTCTTCCCGGTAGTCGATGGCCGGATATTTTTTGCTGAAACTGGTTGATACTTTTGGCGAGCATGAATTGATAATGAATGAACAAATAATCAGCAGGAATATAAGTTGTTTCGTTTTTCTGTTTGCTGAAGGTTGTACTTGGATCATTTTTGTTCTCACTAAAGAGATTAATCCGTTTGCGTTGATGATTTTTGCAGACATAGCAGAACTTTAGGTTTTGTTTTTATTTAACATACAAGTATACCTATTTAATTTTTGTTGTAAACATAAAAAAGAGAAAATTGTGGATGCCATTCCTTTTTTATTCTATTTGATCAACCATTTTCAAAATCGATTTTCTTGCAGTTGGAGATAATGATTCGAGATACGGATACTGAACCAATAGCCTGATTTCGTTCTTTAATTCAGGGCGTTTTTGTGTAATGGCGACCATCATTTTAAATGCGTTGAATCTTACCGATGGTTTTTTCCCAACTTTTTCCCATATCGATATACAAAAATCGAACAGTGTGGCTTCCTGCTCTTCGATTAATTCTGCCTGCCTTAAAGTGATCAGCAAATCGCGTTGCTGTTCATCTGTTCTTGCTGGTAATGCATCGATAATCTGATTCACAAACTTTTTTGATAAGAGATCTTTTTTCTCTGTACAACTCCAAAGTAACCAGGCTGCTCTGCGGGAGTAGGGTTGTTTGTCCGAAATTGCCAGCCCCACTGTTTCCTCAAAAACTTCTGGGTGATTGTGCATCCAGACAATCATTTCGGCTTTCGCCGAGTGGGTCAGAAGGTATTCCAGCGGTGTTTCCATCAATCAGAAGGGACGCTTCCCAGTTTACCAGCTATCCACATTAGGAATCCAATGGAAGCAAGGATGGCCAGATCGTAAATCAGAAAGTTTTTCATTTTGTTTTCCTGTTCAAAATGTTTTTCAAAAAGATAACGATACCTGCACCAAAGACAACTCCTGCAAAGAATCCGATCAAATTGTTGTCGTTAGGTTGTGATTCATTCAGATACTCGATGACCAAAGCTGCGATAATCAATAGTACCGAAACGATGGTGGTTTGTGATTTGCTCATACGATGGTTTGTTTTGATTTTATTTTTCAGGAAGGAAAGATACATATTCCTAATTAAAACAGGATGATTTCGTATTGATTCTTGACAGATGCCAGTATTTTAGGGAGTAGTTGGTTTCCATTGCAGAGAATCTAAAACCCAATCTGATCTTTTATTTTGAAACAGGTTTCCTTACCATCGACCAATGGGTTTGTTCCGAATCGGGAAGTGTTCCTGTGGTGGCAACCTCAAAGCCGTATTTCTGGTAGATTTCGACATTGCGCGGATTGTGGGTTTCAAGATAACAGCTTTGCAAATGCGTATCAAAGTAGTTGAGCATGGGTATCAGCAGTTTTCTCGCAAATCCCTGTCCTTGAAATGCCGTAGATACACCAATCGACATCAGATACCAGTGGGGTTTGGTAATGCTCTGGTGGTGAAGTTCCCCGGAATAATCGCCATATTTTTTAAAAATCTCGATTGTGCCCGGGTTAACCCGTTTATCCAGCTTTAATCCACCCGAACAGATAAACATCCATGCGGTGCTGAGCGGACTGTTTCTACTTTCGGGAGGTAACCAGATGCTGATTCCTTCCATGTTTTTCCCTGTGGTAAAGACATGCCCGAAACGGAAACCATATCTCAGGGTATATTCATGGATATATTTTGCTTTTTCCTGGTCGTATTCCACCGATCGCAACAAGTATTTCAAACAGGGATCATCCCGGAACGCATCGGTCAATGAAGCAACGGCGTGGGGTAAATCTTCTTTCCTTAGTGGTTGGATACCTTCAATTTCAACACTTTTTTTGTTCATTTTCTTCTTTTCCTTTAAAATATTGATGGCAACAGCAGCAATGGATGGGATGAGAGGAGACGATGGTGCCATATTTGTCGAATTCAAAGTGGCAACAATTCATCAGGGTGTTTTTCAATAGTTGCCTTCCCCGTTGGACTCTTGATTTTGCCCCGGAAACCGAAATGTTTAATTCTTTTGCAAGTTCAGACTGCATCATCCCGTCGAATTCAACCAGCATCAGCGCCTGAGCGTATTTTTGAGGCAAGGTGTTAATGACCTCTTTTAGCCCGGACGCAATGTCATCGTTGGGTGAGCTCTTCGTTTTTTCAAAATGGACATCGATCATTTCGGTTTTTTCGCCGATGAGCTCTTCCTGATAAGCTTTCTCTGGTTGCCTGGAATCTCTGTAATAATCGATGATGGTATTTCTGGCAATTTGAAAGATCCATGCCTGAACTTTTGTGGAGTCTTTCAGTGTATCAATTTTTTCGTGGATCTTCACAAACGCATCCTGTAAAATATCATTGGCATGATCGGGATCCGCAACTCTTTTACGGATAAATGATTTGAGGTTTTCGCCCCATCTTTCCCAAATAATCTCAGTGTCTACTTTTTCATCCTTTCAAAAGTAAAGAAATCAATTAATAAATTCAATCGGATGGCTATTGTTGCATAGTGCTTTGGATGCCATGCTGTTTTGATAGTATACCATGGTGCATGGATTGATGCTGTGGGTAATAAAAACATTTCCTCCAATTACCGAGTCGTGTCCAATGACGGTATTTCCCCCGAGAATAGTGGCTCCGGCATATATAACCACATGGTCTTCAATTGTTGGATGACGTTTGACCGCGATTAATCCTTTGTCGACATTTTTTGCTCCCAGAGTGACTCCCTGGTATAGCTTCACATGGTCTCCAATGATGGATGTTTCTCCAATAACAATCCCTGTTCCATGATCAATGCCAAATGATTTTCCGATAGTTGCTCCCGGATGAATGTCAATGCCGGTTTTGCTGTGGGCATATTCGGAAAGCATTCGGGCAATGACCGGTTGTTTTAATTGGTGAAACAAATGGGCAACCCGGTATACAAATATGGCAAAGAACCCCGGATAAATATGGATTACCTCGTCGATTTGATTCGCTGCCGGATCACCCTCAAAGATCGATTGGGCATCTTCGAGCAATAAGTCGAAAATGGTTGGCAGAGAAGAGAAAAAATCATCTTCAAAGTTGAATTGAGAGGAACATCCCTGATTGAAGATGGGGAGGTATAGTTTCCGGAAAAGTTTGTAGACGTTCAGAAACTTTTGATTTAACTGCATCTCCCCGGGCAGGCAGTTCTCGCTTATGGGGAAGAGATAACCAAACATTTCATTCACAAAAGCTGGAACAACCGTTTCCTTTTCTGGAATCTCTTTCCAAAAACCCCTTTGACTGATTTTCTGATTTAACTCGTCAATCGACGGATATACTAAATGTGTTTTCATGGCTTTTTTCTCTAAAGACGGAGAAGGTTCAAAAAGGACGCAAAAGTTGATTTGCGTCTTTTGATCAACGATTGCGTCTCCTTTGGTCGGTTATAAAAGTGAATATGACATTCGTGGTATCGAAAAAATGGCCTTCCGGCGCATCGTTCAGTTATGAAGAAGAGTTGTAATGATTCAATATTCGCACAGCTTATCCGGCTGGCTTTGCCGGTGATCGGAGGTTCGTTTATGAGTATGGCCTATAGTTTTGTCAACATGTTATTTGTTGGAAAATTGGGAGCTGATTCTGTTGCGGCGGTAGGATCGGCTGGTTTTTTTATCAATCTGGGCTGGGCTCTTTCATCTCTCATCACAGTTGGAGTAGGAATCA
>Ga0116170_10004860_pt1 | contig 12173 bp, 14 predicted proteins | sample AD_JPNHW1_MetaG_FD_89797 | JGI IMG/M metagenome (GOLD analysis project Ga0116170, IMG submission 89797) | Active sludge microbial communities of municipal wastewater-treating anaerobic digesters from Japan - AD_JPNHW1_MetaG | ecosystem: Engineered > Bioreactor > Anaerobic > Digestate | place... | reverse complement strand
CGCTGGCCTTCCGCATAGAGCGTGTCAAAGGCAAGCGTGGATTTACCCGAGCCCGAGACCCCCGTGATCACAACAAGCCTGTCCCGGGGAATCTCGACGCTGATATTTTTCAGGTTGTGCTGGCGTGCACCTTTGATAACGATATTTTTCATGCTGGTGTGCTCAGGATCTTGACGTCCGGCATTTAAAGCGGTTCAGTTCGGGGCATGAAAGTGAAAGGATAAATATCGAAACTTAATAAAATCCATCAAAATATAATTTCGTAATTTATTAATGGCATCCTTCACAAGAACGGTTAATGAACACCACACGCCTCTCCCGGCTTTTTTGTATTGTTATGATCATCCTCGCTATCCTTTTCGTGGTACCGGCCATGGCCGGCCAGGAAACCAACAAAACAGGAAAAATCTTTGTGAGTACTTCGGGGAATGACGGGAACGATGGTTCGTCCGGGCTCCCGGTAAAGACACTTGGCAGGGCCATCGAACTGTCGTCTGACGGGGATATTATCTCGATCGCTCCCGGGCTCTACAACACGGAGGGAGATCGGGGAATTGTCATCGACAAGGGGATCACGCTTGCCGGAGCCGGGCCGGATATGACGATCATCGACGGGATGAATAAAAGCCAGATTTTTATTACCAAAAATTTTCCCCCGATCACTTTCGATAATCTCACGCTCACGGGGGGATCGGGACGATGGGGCGGGGCTGTGGATATCGAATACGGGAATGTCCGGTTTTCCCACACCGTAATCAGGAATAGTTTTGCAGAATCCGGGGGTGGTGTCGCCATCGAAGTGGGAAAGGCGGAGTTTGCGGATTCTGCGATCACCGGTAACTCGGCCACGGATGACGGGGGAGGTGTCACGGTAGAGGGATCCAGCAGCGCGAATATTACGGATTCCGAAGTGTCCGGAAATAGTGCAAAATTTGGTGGCGGGATATATCTTGGGGATGGAAAGAGCCGGGTTGCTGTGGCGCGATCAAAGATCCTGAATAACCGTGCTTCCGGCAGCGGTGGCGGGATGTACGTTGCCGTGGGTAATGCGAGCGTTTCCTGTTCCGTCCTGTCCGGGAATAATGGAGGGACTGCCGGGGGGGCTGCAGCACTGAATTACGGTAATGCGCGAATCACTTCGTCAAAAATTGTCAATAATACCGCCCTGTACGGCGGCAGCGGGGTGATGACGTACACGACCATCGGGGAACTGGTTGCAGTAAACGATATTTTTTACAATACCGAAAACGTGGAAGGACACAAACGCAGTAATATGGAAGAGATCGGGGGAGGAACGTTCTCGATAAACAAAACCCTGGAGACCAGTATCACCGGGGGGTCGTATGCCGGGGGCAATGCGTGGGGACAGCCGGACGGTAATGGTTTCTCGCAGAAATGTTCCGATGCTGATCAGGACGGGATCTGTGATTCATCGTACCAGGTCGTCAATACTCTTTTTGATAATTATCCCCTGGTGCTCGGCTCTTCGGCACTGAGTCAGGCCCTGGATTCTTCTCTGCCCTGCAGGGAGGATATTGTCCCGGATTCTGTTACGGCCCGCCATTTATCGATATCTGACCAGGTTCTCGGAAGTACGGGAATTGTTGTGCCAATCCCGGTTTTTATCCCGTTATGTGCAGTGATTTTCTCATTATTCCTGATCCGGCAGAAAAGAACCAGATAGCTTTTTTTTTATTTTCCGGGTCATCCGTGATGAATATCCTGAAGCTGCAGCCGGATCGGGCGCAAAAGAAAGTAAATATCAGCCGTTCCCATAGTTCCGGTCAGGGAATTATCATGCCCGTCGTCATTCTCAAAGTCCGCAAAGGCTGGACCACCGACCAGAAACGCAGGATCGTAAAAGAATTTACCAACACCCTTGTCTCCACGCTCGGGATAGACCCGGATCTCGTCACGATCATGATTGACGAGCACAGCCTCGAAGACATCGGCCACGGCGGCGTGCTCCGCTGCGACGAGCACTAAAAAAGAAAGATACTTTTTTTTATCGGGTTTTAAGGGCCAAAAAAAGGGGATTTACTCCATCCTTCTCCCGGCCTTGCGCTCCTCGTAGGAAATCCGGGTGCTCCGGCCCGGGGAGAGCTTCTCCTCTTTTTCCTCCTCGCTGCTCCGGAAACGCTCTTCGAGAGGAATGTCGGCGCTTCTTCCCCGGTCAAGGGTCCGGTCCTCCTCGCGGGAGCTCCGGAACCGTTCGTCGAGCGGGATGCTTGCGCTCCTGCCTTTTGAAAGCGAACGTTCCTCTTCGCGGGAACTCCGGAACCGCTCGTCAAGGGGAATTCCCGCGCTCCCCCCGGAACTCATGCCGCTGCGGCCGTTTGTCGCGTTCTGCCAACGCTCCTCGAAGGGAACCCCGGCGCTCCGTTCGCGTGAGCCCGGCGGGCCCCGCGGGAGGTCCTTTGGCGAGTCTGCATCGGTAATGAAATCAATGCCCGAATCGTCGTCCCGCGCCGGCCTGCCCCGGCCAGTGACACGGGCCGGGCCGTCACTCCCGCTACTTTCGGTATGCCGCGGACCGGTATACGCATACCGGCTGCCACCGGAACCCGCCCGGATCTTTGCCACCTCTTCATCGATTGCCTCGTCGATCTCCCCCTGGCTCTTTTCCGTAAAGGCAAGGAACTGCAAAAAGGAGTCCGGCGCCCGGAAAACCGAGGGATCGATCCGGTCGAACACAAGAGTCCGATCGATCCCGCCGTACCAGCCCCCTTTGCGGATGATGATCGCTCCCCCGCCGGGCTCAAAGACATAGACCCGTTCGATGCTCCCGTCGCGGCCAAATGCCGTTTCTGCAACGCCGGCCCCTTCAAACGAATAGGTCTTCCCGACCGCCCCGTAATCGCCGCCTTCCCGCATCACGATCTGCTGCCCGCCGTTCTCGTACCGGTAGGTCCGGGGCGGGTTCCCGAACGAGAACGTCTCTTCGAGCATCCCGTAGTTGTCAAAAACGAACCGCCGGAGAACTTTTTCCGGCGACTTCGGGTCGTTCTCCGTCATCTGGTTCTCGCCCGGTGAGAACTTATACATCCTGCGGAGCCGCTCATGGCTGTCGTAGACCTGGACCCCTCCCGGCCCGTACCGGTACACCCGCATGAGCTTCTCGCGCTTTGGACCGTCATACTCTGTAATGACCGATTCTGTCATAAACGCAAACGCCCGTCCTTATTTTGTACCGTTATTTTCCTCTCGCGCATAAATAGGGTTTGTCCATAAAAACAGCTGCCGGATAAAAATGTTTCCGGTTCGCAACCTTCATTCCCTTGCGCAGCAAACGGATATGTTTGAATATGGCAGACGACACTCCGGCTCCGGCCACCGAACCCTCTCCGGCCCCGGCTGCGGAACCAGAAAAGGTTCCCGCGCCGGACATGCCCATGATCTCGCGGGGAAAGACCCTCTATCTTGCAAAGTGGTCTACCAGACTATGGGCTTGGCTCATCGACATAATCATCTTATTTTTCTTTTTGGAGATTGTGAGTGGTGCACTGGATTATTTCAGTATCAAAATGTACGGGTTCTGGGATTTTTCACATGTGGGATTACTGGAGGTCTGGGTTGATTCTTTATTTGCGTTTATTTACTGGACGCTCTTCGAGAGTTATAAGGGCCAGTCGGTAGGGAAGATGGTCCTGAATATCCGCGTTGTCAACCGTGACGGCTCGAAAATCCACTGGACAACTGCTGCGATCGAAAGTATCAGCAAAGCATTGTGCCCGTTTATTCCGGTCATCCTCTTTATTGATTGCCTGATCGGGTGGCTCGCCATGCCCGAGACCAAGATCAGGGTTTTTAACCGGATCTCAAACACCATTGTCATCAAGACCGATTACCGTGAGCCCGACGGCATCGTCTATGTGAAGGATAGGGAATAACCGCCTCCCTACCTGCTTTTTTTTAAAGTGTCTTTGTTCGTGAGATTTATCGGCCCTGCCAGCCAACAGTGGCTCTAATGGCCCAAAACCCGGAGCCGGTACAGGACATCGAATCGATGTACCACAAAAAGAACGGGAAGGTCTTAATCGAGATCAAGCTCAGTTCGATCCCCCAGCTTTTTAACTCCTTTGACCCGGCACCGTTCTACGAAAAAGAGATCGATACCGCAGCCGAGCGGTACATCGTCGATACCGTCAGGGACTTCCCGAAAAAAACGCAGTTTAAGATCGTCATCTACCTCCCCTCAGCACGATGCGACTGCGACGAGGCAAAGAAGATCATCCCGGCAATCCACACGCACTTCGCATACAAGGCGCTTGCAACCGACCGGAAATTCCGGGAGAAGTTCCGGTTCGGGCGGTGGAGCCTGCTTATCGGGCTGTCGTTTCTGGCCATCGCCCTCCTCTTCCGCCAGCTCGTCTCGGGCATGGAGAACCATATCGCCGCCCAGCTCCTCTCGGACTCGCTCTTAATCATCGGGTGGGCGGCGATGTGGGAGCCGATCACGGTCATCCTCTACGAGCTCTGGCCGATCATAACGTCAAAGAAGATCTACGAGAAGATCAGCCGGATGGAGATCGAGATCCTCCCGGTAAAAGAATAAGCCCTTTTTTAGCCGGGCGGCCGTTTCATGGGCGCCGCATTTGCCCCGGCAAGGTTCCCTTCCGCAAACCCGAACCGGGCGCGGATACTGTCGGGGAGTCCGGCTTCGGGGATCGGTACAAAGCCAAACGTGCCATAGAACCGGACCAGGGCGAGTGTCGAATGCATGTACAGCGTCTCTGTCCCGCACGCACGGACAAGCGCCTCCACGGCCAGCCGTGCATAGCCCCGGTTTCGGTACTCGTCCGGCACAAAGACCCCGTCCACTTCGAAACCGTCCGGGTGGCGCCGGCACCGGGCAACCGCAGCCGGCTGTCCTTCGACAAAGACGGCAAAGACCCGGTCGGTGGCCGGGTCGGCCTTCTGCTGGTGGTACCCGAGCCAGACCTTCTCTGCATGGTACAGTTCGTCACGGGAAAGCTCGCGGGTGACCACGTCGAGGTGGAGCCGGGGGTACCGGATAAGAACCGGACGCTGCACCCGGTCTGCCACTCCGGATGCGATCCGGCCGAGCGGGATGTTTGTGGCATAATCCCTGCTCCCGTACCGGGATATCACGACAAGGGAGACGTCCTCCTTCTGGGCACATTCTGCGATCTCCATGACCGGATCGCCATGGAGGACCAGCGTACGCACCCAGCCCGTGGGGAAATAGGCTTTTTTTAGTTCGCCAAGTTGTGCGGCAGCTGCAGCCTCAAGTAACTCGCTGTCCCTGTCGAATGCGGGATGGGGGAGCACATGGAGGAGGATCACTTCCCGTACCAGCGGCAGATGGGAAAGGAATGCGAGGAGATCGGCGGTGGGCTTTGAGAAATCCACCGGGCAGAGGATCTTGAAAAAGATGTTCCGGCAGAATGGATCCATCGCGGAGGGATCGGGAGCATCTTCGCCGTTGAAGTGCAGGACGAGCACGTCGGTGGTACCGGCCGCAATCACGCCGCGCGAGACGCTGCCCAAAACGAGCGTGCGCAGCAGGTTTGTGCCCTTTGCGCCCATCACGACAAGCGAGGCACGCTCCTCTGCCGCTGCCCGGACAATGGCACCGGCAATATCCCCGCCCGTCTCCTGCACGATACGGGGCCGGACCGGGATGCCCAATGTCCCGAGGGAGGCGGCTTTTTTCCTGAGCTCTGCTTCGGCGCCGCGGGCTTTGTCCGGATCGCTTAAGAGGACGTGAGTGAGGGCGATCTCTTCCATGCCGGGGATATCTCCGATACATTCCAGCACCCGGTCTGCATGGCGCGAGAAATCGGTGGCGACAAGGACACGCTTGAACATGGCAACCTCTTCATGGAAGGCCCGTTACGAGTACAGGCTGTTATGCTGACCGTTGACACTTGCCGCACATAATCATTGTGAGACAAAAGAGGGGGCGGTAAAGAAAAAAACGATCAGATCTGGTCGATCCGGCACTGCTGCTGTGCGTCGAGCAGTTTCTGGCATCCGTTGCAGAAGCCCTTCTTCTTGCCGTCGAGTTCGTCGAGGGTGTCCGGGCAGAACATGATGCACTCGCGGTTTTTGCAGTGGGAGAGGCCCAGCAGGTGGCCGACCTCGTGCGCCCCCTCGGTCACCAGCCGGTCGATCAGGGCGTCGTCGCTTGGGGAGAGCCCGTAGAACTCGTTTGCGAGCCGGGCGGTCGAGACCACGGCAACGCCGGTGGATTCCCGGGCAAGGCCAAACAGGGAGGAGTGGCCGGGGTTAAAAAGGTCCTGGCTCACCACAAGGAGGACGGGGTCGTCCATCCGGTGCTGGTGCTTGTAGGAGGTCAGGTGGTCGAGCTGCACCTGCGCGTCGATCTGCTTTCTCGCGTTCACAAACCCCATGATCCGGACCGGGTTCTCCACGACAACCGCGGGGATGCCGGTGACTGACGCGATCATCCTCCCCACCGGCAGCTGCAGGCCTTCGGGAGAGAGCTGATCCCAAAAAATATGGAGCCGCATCGCTCTATACTATTGGATGGCCGGGCTTAAACATATTGAGCATTGCGTCGGCGCCTACATTGCGGAAAGGTACAAAAATCCCGTCGAGGCAGGGATCGGGAACAACCCCGGTGCCGCGCTTTTGATTCACGAACAGGGGATCCCGGTACGGGCCGTTGACATCCGCGCAGTCACCCCCCCGGCGGAGATACGGTTTTCCCGTGACGACATCTTCTCGCCCGACCTCTCCCTGTACGCCGGTGCCGATGTCATCTATGCGATCCGGCCGGCAGAAGAGATGATCCCCCCGCTTATCGCCCTTGCAGAGAAGATCAACTGCGATCTTGTGGTGTACCACCTCGGCTTTGAAGGCTACGGGGACGGGGGCGAAGTCGTGGACTGCGGCGTGCCGCTCCACTATTACCGCAGGCGCACTAAAAAAATACCATCAAAAGAGTGTTGACTGGGTGGCCGGTGGCTTTTTTCTTGTGCCGGTCCCGTCTGCCGGCTCGGGTTCGGATTTTGTTTCGGGTGCCGGGTGCTCAGGCTCCTTTGGAGGGACCGGGGGAACTTCGGCGGCTGCGGGAGCTTCGGACGTTTCTGCGGGTTTTGCCTTCTTTATCTTCTTTTTCTGTTCGGCCTCTTCTTCGCGCTCCTTTTTTGCGAGCGCCCGGACGATCTCCTGCGAGCGGGCGCGGTCGTTTAAAAAGAAATTGAGGCCGTCCGCATCGAGCATGAGCTCCCGTGCATAGGTTTCGGGATCGTGCTCCACAAGGAGGGCAATCGTGTCGAGATACTTCTCGCGCAGGGTGTCCTGCGGGAGCTGCATGGTCGCTGCAAGGCGCGAGAGCACGGCATACCGGATCGCCTTCTGTTTTTTTGCCGTGGACATCTTCTGCCAGCGTTCGGGCGGCATGATCCGGGCGTGGATGCCCCTGCCGCCGGCTGCGTCAGCGACACCGAGGAGCATGACCGCGGTCGCGTACCGCCAGAGCGTGTGGTACTGGCGCCGGTAGGTGTAGCCGATGTACTCGTCCGCCCGGGAAAGCGAGCGGTAGGCCCGGCCAAGCGAGGGGGTATCGGCGATGAAATGCACGTTTCCCTCCACCCACTGCTCGATGTTCTCCGGTGTATCGTCGACATCGTAGGAGAGCCGGAGGAGTTTTTCATCGGATTTCTCGGAAAAGACCGCCGAGACCAGGGAGAAGATCGAGACGCGTTCGTCTTTTTGCGACGTGTGCACCTGATCTTCCCCAAGGGAGGCCCGGCCGATGGCAGAGGCATAGAGCATGTTTACCGCCGCACGAACGTCCCCCGCAGCACTCTCGGCGATCCCGTGGATCGCGCCCTCGGAACAGGCAACCTTCTCCGCGGAGCAGATATACTTGAGCCGGGGGGCAATCGACCGGGCGGGAATCGCCCTGAACTGGACCGGCTCGCACCGGAGCCGGAGCTCCGGGGAGAGCCCGTACAGGTCGTTTGCGATAAGTATCATGGGCTGGCGGGCGTTTTTTATGCACTCGATGATCGCCTTTGCCCCGCCGCGGTCGGCAGTCCCCTGCAGGTTGTCCGCCTCGTCCATGATAATAAGCTTCCGCGAGGAGCCGGTCAGGCTTGCCGTCGTGCTCCCGGCGCCGGCGATCCGCTCTATCACGCCCGCCGTCCGCTGGTCGCTCGCGTTGAGCTCGATGGTCTCCCAGTCCATGTCGCGGGCGAGCGCGTAGGCCGACGAGGTCTTCCCTATCCCGGGCTTGCCGTAGAGAAGCAGGGGTTTGGACCGTGAGGTCCAGGTCTTCGCCCACTCGGCCATCTGGCGGACTGCGGTTGAGTTGCCGACAATATCTGCGAGATGTTCCGGACGGTACTTCTCGGCCCACTCCATGATGAAAATGTCGACCCCGCATCAAATAAATTATCTCTGATGAGCCCACACATAGCGTACAAGAATTTTATTTTTCCCAATATAGCCGGGTGACAATAGTGGTTTCAGACTGTTCCACAACAAAGATCGCGCAGGTGGTCAGGGACTACGAGGGAGTAAAGCGGAAACATGCCATCGGCGAGATGGTCAAGGCGCTTAAGATCGATGCGCCCCATGTTGTCGCCTCCTTCGGCGAGGACGCTGCGGTAATCGAACACAACGGCGAGGCGCTGCTCCTCGCGGCAGACGGCATCTGGAGCCGGCTCATGGAAGCCGACCCGTACTGGGCCGGCTACTGCTCGGTACTCGTGAACGTCCACGATATCGCCGCTATGGGCGGGAAACCGATCGCGATGGTGGACATCTTCTCGATGCCGAAAAACAACACCATTTATGAGAAAGTGGTCAAAGGCATGCACGACGCATCCGCCCAGTTCGGTGTGCCGATTGTCGGCGGGCACCTCCACCCCGATGCCCCCTACAGCGTGATCGACGTCGCGATCCTCGGATCGGCCCGCCTCGACGGGATCATCTACTCGAACAAGGCAGAGGAAGGGGACCGGATCATCGCAGCATTCGACCTTGCCGGGAGGGTGCATCCGTCGTGTGCGCTTAACTGGGACTCGGTCACCATGAAGTCCGCCGCCCAGGTCAGGGCACAGATCGCACTTCTCGAAGAGATCGGGCGCGACCACCTGGTTACCTCGGGAAAGGACATCAGCAACCCGGGACTTATCGGGACGATCGGCATGCTTCTCGAAGTGAGCGGCAAGGGGGCGGAACTCGACCTTGGCCGTGTGCCAAAACCCGACCTTGCGGCAAACCACATGACGTTCGAGCAGTGGGTGAAGATGTACCCCGGGATGGGTTTTGTCCTGACCGCAAGAGCGGAACATGTGGACGAGGTTATCCGGCGCTTTGCGGCTGTCGGGATGACCGCAAAAGAGATCGGGACCGTGGACTCCACGCGCCGGCTCCGGATAAAGTACGACGGGAGCGAGGCGGAGGTCTTTGACTTTTTCGCAAACGGGATCACCTGTCTTACTCCAGAAGAGACATGATGCAGAAGGGAAAAACAATCGGGATCGGTGCTGCGGAGGATGCGGACCGGGTCATAGAGAGTGCCTGCCGGGTCAGTCTCGCGTGCAACATTGCCTGTTATTGCCGGCCCGGCGCGGCAACGGTGCCGGCCGGCCACGCTCATGTCATGCTCCGCGAGAGCTGCGAGCCGGAAAAGGCACTGGTTGCCGACTTAATGGCCGGCACGATCGGTGCGGCGGTCCGGGGAACGCTGCCGGCAAATGCGACCCTTGCGGCGCTCAAAAAGGCAGCCGGTGTCGATCATCTCGAACGTATCGCACTCCTGGAAACGGCACAAAAAAAGAAGTTCCTCTTTGCCCCGGTTGGCATCGATGAGGGCTGGACGGTGGCAGACAAGCTGGCGCTCATCAAAAAAGGGCGGGCTATCGCAAAGAAGTTCGGCCTTCCCGACAGGGCCGGCGTCCTTTCAGGCGGCAGGCTTGGCGATATCGGCCGGCATGCCGCAGTGGACCGGACCATGGCAGATGCCGAACTCGTAGCAAAACTGGGCGATGCCGTGCACTGCGAGATTTTGATCGAAGATGCGGTAAAAACCTGCGGGATCATCATCGCACCCGACGGCATATCCGGCAACCTGGTCTTTCGTACGCTCGCCTTTCTCGGAGCCGGGCACGGGCATGGGGCCCCGGTCGTAAATATCGATAAAATATTTGTGGATACCTCGCGCGCCCAACAGGATTACGCCAATGCGCTATTGCTCGCTGCAGCATTGTTGGAATAAATTTTCGCCCGTTTAAGGGCGTTTTTTCGCGGAATAATGCGATATAACCGAATAAAAAATATTCTGCGCAATTACGCAGCGCGTTTTCCCTGTGCGCTTCTGGATGGGTTCAAAATGCGTTTTGGTGCGTAATATGCAGTATTTTCCCGGAAAGTTTTTATACGTGACAGGAGACTTTCTTTTTGAGGTAATTTACATGGCAGATTTACCAATCGCCGCAGTTGTAAGGATTGCAAAGAAGAACGGAGCCGAAAGAGTGGGAAGCGACGCAGCAGAGGCTCTCGTAGTAAAGGCAGAGAAATACATTGCACAGCTCACCAAGGAAGCCAACAAGCTTGCCGAGCACGCAGGCAGAAAGACGATCAAGAAAGAAGACGTTGATCTCGCGTCCAAGTCCAACTAAATCAACTTCTTTTTTCTTCTGCACGAAATAACCGGTGTGTATCGGTAATTGTTCCCGGTTCCCGGGGAGATTATCTGGATTAACCTGCTGCAGGGGAACGGATCCTGTCTGCATTTTGAAATATTTTTAAGGAGTGATACCCGTGACAGAATGTTCATTTGCCTGCCTTACACCTGGCGACAGGAAGGAGGTCATCGACCTTTTCAACTACTATATTGAGAACAGCTTTGCTGCATACCCCCAAGAGCCGGTGCCGTACGATTTTTTCGATCTCTTTCTATTCGCCACCAAAAATTACCCTTCGGTCGTTGCCCGGGACAGCGACGGGAACCTTGCCGGGTTCGGGATGCTGCGGGCCCATAACCCGATGCCGGTATTTGCCCGGACTGCAGAGGTCACGTATTTCCTCCGGCCCGACTGCACGGGCAGGGGTCTTGGCACCCGTATATTAGAGCATCTGGAAGCAGAGGGAAAGGCCCGGGGGATCGCCACGATCCTTGCAAGCATCTCATCGCTGAATCCGGGCAGCATCCGGTTCCATGAGAAGAACGGTTTTGTCCGGTGCGGAGAGTTCCGTAACGTGGCCGAGAAGAACGGGACTGTTTTTTGTACGGTCTGGATGCAGAAATTTATCTAAATAAACCCAAACCCCGTGATGAAAAAGGGAAGAAATAACCGGGGAACGTCAGTCGATCTCGCGCCCGGTCACAAATTCGCTGCTACCGTTCTCTTGTGCAGCATGCTCTGAGAGGATGCGGGAGATCTCGTCGTACACTTTTCCCTTATCCTTTGCCCCGGTAAAGAGGATCCGGGAGCCGTCCGTCTCATCCTTGAGATAGGCGGCATCGTCGTACACGATCACCATGATCTCGTTATCGGGGCCAAAGCAGTGCTCCTCGTACTCCCCTTTCATGTACCGCTCGCGCTGCTCCTTTGTCGGTGCCGCATACTTGTTGTCGTACCGGAAAACACCCGTAACAATCACCCGTAAACGTCTCGAAAAAAAACAGAAGGGCCGGCCTAGAACGTTCCCTTCGTGCTCGGGACGCCCTTTGACCTGCCGGACATTTCCAAAGCAGCGCCAAGCGCAATCCCGAATGCCTTGAATGCAGCCTCGCACTGGTGGTGGTCGTTTCGCCCGGAGAAACTGATGTGCGCCGTGATCCCGGCGTGCATGCAGAGGGAGTAGAAGAAGTGCTCGAAGAGATCGGAGGGGATATTCCCGAGCGTCTTATTGCCAAATGTTCCCGTGTACACCAGGTAACCGCGGCCCCCGCAGTCAAGGGCCGCCTGCGCCAGCGACTCGTCCATCGGGATGATGGCGTGGCCAAAGCGCCGGATGCCCTTCCCGTCCCCGATCGCTTTTTTGACTGCCTCGCCGATCACGATCCCCACGTCCTCGATCGTGTGGTGGCAGTCTACGGAAAGGTCGCCCTTTGCCGTGCAGGAGAGGTCAAAGCCGCCGTGCTTTGCCATGCCGGTGAGCATGTGGTCGAAGAACGGGATACCGGTCTCGACCGAGACCCTGCCGGTCCCGTCCGGATTAAGGGT
>Ga0116170_10004856_pt1 | contig 12183 bp, 8 predicted proteins | sample AD_JPNHW1_MetaG_FD_89797 | JGI IMG/M metagenome (GOLD analysis project Ga0116170, IMG submission 89797) | Active sludge microbial communities of municipal wastewater-treating anaerobic digesters from Japan - AD_JPNHW1_MetaG | ecosystem: Engineered > Bioreactor > Anaerobic > Digestate | place... | reverse complement strand
GTGGCGGATGCGGACAAGATCAAGGTGCGCCTGTCCAACGACCAGGAATATGATGCCAAGGTAATCGGGACCGATCCGCTGAGCGAGATCGCGGTGATCAAGGTCGAGGCAACAGGATTGCCGGTGGCACGATTCGGCGACGCGACCAAACTGCGGATCGGGGAATGGGTGATTGCCATCGGCAATCCGTTCGGTTTGGACCGCACGGTGACGGCGGGCATTGTCTCCGCCCTGGGCCGTTCCAATGTCGGGGTGATCGAGCAGGGCTACGAAAATTTCATCCAGACGGACGCGGCAATCAATCCGGGCAACAGCGGCGGGCCGCTCATCAACCTGAACGGCGAGATCATCGGCATCAATACGGCCATCGCCTCGACGACCAACAGCTACAACGGCGTCGGCTTTGCCGTGCCGGTGAATGAAGCGCAGCGGGTGATGGTCGACCTGATCGAGCACGGCAAGGTGACGCGCGGCTATCTGGGCGTCTATATCCAGAAGCTGGACCGGGAACTGGCGACCTCGTTCGGTCTGGAGAACGAGCAGGGGGCGCTGGTGACCGATGTGTTCGACAACAGCCCGGCCAAGGACAAACTGCGGGAGCAGGATGTCATCGTGGCGATCAACGGGCAGGCCATTGCTGACCCGGACGCGGTGCGCAATACGGTTGCCGGCCTGCGGCCGGGTGAGGTGGCGACCTTTACCGTGGTGCGCAATCGGGAGCGGCAGGATATCAGCGTCACCATTGGCAATCGCGAAGCTGCGGGCGATGCGGGGGAACGGGCGGAGCGGACGGTGCCGGACAGCACGGAACTGCTGGGGATCAAGGTCAAGGAATTGACGCCGGAGCTGCGGACGCAGCTGGGCTACCCGGCGGCAATCAAGGGCGTGGTCATCGACGACGTCGGTGCCGAATCATTTTTGAACAGTTACGGGATCAGCGCGGGGGATGTGATTACGGACATCAACGGCACAAAAGTGACTGACGTCCGCAGTTTCACCGGGGCCCTGGCCGGGGCAAAACCGGGTGACAGCATCCGGCTGCGGGTCCGGCAGCGTCGGGGTGGTTCACTGTTTCTGATGGTGCCGATCGAATAGCGCACTTGCCGGCGGGGACGCCGCCGCGCGGCGGCGCGGATTAACGGGCGGGGAGACGGGTATGCGACTGGATAAATTCACAGTCAAGGCACAGGAAGCGATTGAAGCGGCGCTGCGGCTGGCGGAAGAAGGTCATCAGCAGCAGGTGGTGCCCGCCCATCTGATGCTGGCGCTGATCGATCAGGATGCGGGGCTGGGCAAGCCGCTGCTGCAACAGCTGGGGACCAAGCCGGAGCTGGTGCGCCAGGCCGTGCAGTCGCTGGTCAATGAGGTGCCCAAAGTGTACGGCGCGCAGCCCTACCTGGCGCCCGCCATGCAGCAGCTGCTGGCCACGGCGCAGCAGGAGGCGCAGCGGCTGCGCGACGAGTATGTGTCATGCGAGCACCTGTTCCTGGCGGCGGCGGAAACGAAGGGGATTCGTGAGGCGCTGGCGGCGCTCGGGGTCGGGCGGGATGCCGTGCTCAAGGCGCTGGTGGCGGTGCGCGGCAACCAGCGGGTGACCGACCAGAACCCCGAGGAAAAATACCAGTCGCTGGAACGGTACGCGCGCGACCTGACCCAGGCGGCGGCGGCCGGCAAGCTGGATCCGGTGATCGGCCGGGATGAAGAGGTGCGGCGGGTCGTGCAGGTGCTGTCGCGGCGCACCAAGAACAATCCGGTGCTCATCGGCGTGCCCGGGGTGGGCAAAACCGCGATCGTCGAGGGCTTGGCGCAGCGCATCGCCGCGGGCGATGTGCCGGAGACGCTGAAGGGCAAGCGCCTGCTGGCGCTTGACCTCGGGGCGCTGATTGCCGGGGCAAAATACCGCGGCGAGTTCGAGGACCGGCTCAAGGCGGTGATGAAAGAGATCAGTGCCGCCGCCGGCGAAGTGGTGCTGTTCATCGACGAACTGCATACGCTGGTCGGCGCCGGCGGAGCGGAGGGCGCGGTCGATGCCTCAAATCTGCTCAAGCCCGCGCTGGCGCGCGGTGAACTGCATTGTGTCGGGGCGACCACGCTCGACGAATATCGCAAGCATATCGAAAAGGACGCGGCGTTGGAGCGGCGCTTCCAGCCGGTGGTGGTGAATGAGCCGACGGTGGAGGACACGATCGCCATCCTGCGCGGCCTGCAGGAACGGTACGAGGTCTTTCACGGCGTGCGCATCACCGACGGCGCGCTGGTGGCCGCGGCCACGCTGTCGCACCGGTACATCAGCGACCGTTTTCTGCCGGACAAGGCGATCGATCTGATCGACGAGGCGGCCGCGTCGCTGCGCATGCAGATCGATTCGCTGCCGACGGAGATCGACGTGCTTGAGCGCAAGCGGATGCAGCTGGAAATCGAACGCACCGCGCTGCGGCGGGAGACGGGCGCGGCGGGGCGCGAGCGGCTGGCGGCGCTCGAGGCGGAACTGGCGGAACTGACTGAGGAAAGCGCCCGGCTCAAGAGTCACTGGCAGGCGGAAAAGGAGGCCATCGCCGGCATCCGCGTGCAGAAGGAAAAGCTTGAGCAGCTCAAGGCCGAAGCGGAGAAACTGTCGCGGGTGGGCAATCTTGAACAGGTGGCCCGCATCCGCTACCAGGACCTGCCGGCGGCGGAAAAGGAAGTGCAGCTGCTGAATGCCCGCCTGACCGAACTGCAGCGGGACAAGGTGATGCTCAAGGAGGAGGTGGGCGACGGGGACATTGCGCGGATCGTTGCCCGCTGGACGGGCATTCCCGTCGAGCGGTTGCTGGAAGGGGAGATGGACAAGCTGGTGAAAATGGAGGAGCGCCTGCGGCAGCGCGTGGTCGGACAGGACGAAGCGGTGACGCTGGTGAGTGACGCGGTGCGCCGGGCGCGGGCGGGACTGCACGATCCCCGGCGTCCGCTCGGCTCCTTCCTGTTCCTTGGCCCGACCGGCGTGGGCAAGACCGAACTGGCCCGGGCGCTGGCGGAATTCCTCTTTTCCGACGAGCATGCCATGGTGCGCATCGACATGTCGGAATATATGGAAAAGCATTCGGTGGCACGACTGATCGGCGCGCCGCCGGGGTATGTCGGCTATGATGAGGGCGGGGCATTGACCGAAGCGGTGCGCCGCAAGCCGTATGCGGTGGTGCTTTTTGATGAGGTGGAAAAGGCGCACCCCGAGGTCTTTAATGTCCTGCTGCAGCTGCTTGACGACGGGCGACTGACTGACGGGCAGGGGCGAACTGTCGATTTCCGCAACACCCTGGTGATCCTGACCTCGAATCTCGGCACCCAGGAACTGCAGGAAGCGGAGAATCGCGCCGCCGGTGAGCAGGCGGTGCGCGCCCGGCTGCAGGCGCAGTTCAAGCCGGAGTTTATCAACCGGCTCGATGAGATCATTGTGTTCAATGCGCTGGGCCGTGACCAGCTCCGCCACATTGTCGACATCCAGGTGCGGCTGCTGACGGCGCAGGCGGCTGAGCGCGGAATTACTCTGCAACTGACGGCGCCAGCCTGCGACTGGCTCGCCCGCGAGGGATATGACGCGCAATACGGCGCGCGCCCGCTGCGCCGGCTGATCCAGAAAACGGTGCAGAACCCGCTGGCAATGAAGATGCTGGCCGGCGAGGCGGCGCCGCCGGCGGCGGTGACGGTGACAGCGGCAGATGACGGACTGGTGCTGCAGGTTGGCCCGCTGGCGGAGAAATGTGCTACCATGGCCGACAGGGAAGCTGCCACGGGGGATGCGCCATGTCCGTTGCCGGTGTTCCAAAAGCCGCCTGCGTAAATCTGCCGGCCAGTCGCGGGCAGAGCAGCTGTCCGCGCGAGTTGGGCTGAGCATCGGGCATGGACGCGATTTATACTGCCGCGGCGAGTTGGTTTGACCGCGAAATAGCGCCAGGAAGCGCTGTGCGCTCATCATTGACGCGGGCGGCGACCGTACGCGCGGAACTGGCGCAGTATGCGGCGATCAACAGCCGGGTCCAGCCGATGGCATTTGCCGCCAACCGGCTCAACACGACCATCACCCAGCTGATGGCTTTGCCGCTATCGCGGCCCGATTCGCATGCTGGCGGGGACGAACCGTCCGGCCAGACCATCAGCGGTGCGCAGGCCGTCCGGCTGCGGCAGCAGCTTACCGCCACCGTCGAGAAATTCAATGCGACCTACCATGCGGCAGTGACCGCCGGCGCGGAAGAAAGCCGCGCCGCGCTGGCGCAGGTTGCACCCGGCGAGCAGCTGCGCCGGCTTGGTGTGACCCGGAACGCCGACGGTACGCTGGCATTTTCGCCGGCGGAGTACGACGCGCAGGTGGTTGCGGAAACAACAACGCTGGCCGGCATGCGGGAAAGCCTGGATGCGGTTGGCGGGTTTGCCGCTGCGGTTGCCCGGGCGGCACACGGGGTGAATGGCGACCTGCAGCTGGTTGCCGCCGCCGCCCGCAGACAATTGTCTGCCCTTGCCGGCGAAGTGAGCGCGGGGATCGCCGGCCAGGCGCAGGCCATGGTGGAGGCAGTCGTCGGTTCGTCACTGAATAATTCGTTGTCGGCGCTCGGACTGGGCGCGCTGGTCGACCTGTATGCCTGACCGGCGCCGGCGACACAGGAGCAGGCCATGAATGAGCAGTATGGCAACAAGCGTCGGAGCGGCTGGCAGCTGGCGGGACTCATTATCGGTCTGCTGGGTGCGGGATGCGCCGCGGTATCGGCGGTGCTGGCATATCAAGCCGGGCATCTGGCGCGTGCCGGCAGCGTCTTGGGGGCCGGGGTCTGTGTGGCGGCGATGTGTATCACCCAGTACTTCCGGCGATCATAGGATGACCGTATCGTCGCGCTGCGTGGCGTGCCAGCGGCCGATTGACGACGTCCGGCAGCTGACCGTGTGCCGCACCTGCCGCGGCGCCTATCATCGGAGCTGCTGGGACGATCTGGGCGGGTGCGTGCGCCCCGACTGTCATTCGCTGCTGCGCCGCGGCCATGAATCGCTGGCGTACTGGTGGCGCAGGGTGCGGGCGTGGGGCCGGAATGTGCGGGCGAAGAATCCGCTGGACATTCCGGTCTATTTCTGGGTGGTGTTATTGGTGCTGCTGGTTACTGCCTTGGTGACAATTTTCGTGCCGTCGCTGCATTTTATGCAGAATCAAGCAGGCGATATCATGCAACAGAACCGGCCATAACTGTCCAGGCCACGGTTGGTGCGGGGCAAGGGCCGGGACGGCAAAACGAAGAATGCTCGCCCAGCGGGCGATGATGATAACGCCGGGAGCGGGCGTCCTGCCCGCTCCCGGAACGAGGTCAGCTCAGCCGAGGATGGCCTTGAGATCGGCATCTGCGGTGGTGGTCAGCTGCAGATTATAATTGTCCTGCAGCACCTTGAAGACATTCGGCGTCAGGAAGGCCGGCGGCGTCGGCCCGAGGCGCATGTTCTTGATACCGAGATGCAGCAGCGTCAGCAGGATGGCGACCGCCTTCTGCTCATACCATGACAGCACCAGCGTCAGCGGCAGCGAGTTGACGTCGGTCTTGAAGGCGCCCGCCAGCGCCACCGCGATCTGGATGGCCGAGTAGGCGTTGTTGCACTGCCCGATATCGAGCAAGCGCGGGATGCCGTCGATGGTGCCGAAGTCCTGCTTGTTGAAACGGTATTTGCCGCAGGCGAGGGTGAGGATGACGCAGTCCTGCGGCACCTTCTCCGCCAGTTCGGTGTAGTAGTCGCGTCCCGTCTTGGCGCCGTCGCAGCCGCCGATGAGGAAGAAGCGCCGGATCTTTCCCGCGTTCACGGCCGCGATGATTTTGTCGGCGAGACCGAGCACCGCGGTGTGATGGAAACCGGTGAGAATCTTCTTGCCCGGTGCGTCGGGCAGGCCTGGCAGCGATTTCGCCTTCGCGATGACTGCCGAAAAGTCGCGCTTTTCGCAATGCACCGCGCCGGTGATATGGGCGATGCCGCAGGTGAAGAGGCGGTCGAGATACGTGTTCGCCGGCGGATCCTGAACGCAATTAGTGGTAACGAGAATGGCGCCCGGGAATGCGGCAAACTCCTTCTTCTGGTCCTGCCACGCGCCGCCGTAGTTGCCGGCGAGGTGCTTAAACTTCTTCAGTTCGGGGTACCCGTGCGCAGGGAGCATTTCGCCGTGCGTGTAGACCCGGATACCCGTCCCTTCGGTCTGCTGCAGCAGTTCGGAGAGGTCGAGCAGGTCATGCCCGGTGATGAGGATCGCCTTGCCGGCGACGGTGCCGAGTTCGACTGCGGTCGGCACAGGGTTGCCGAAACGCGCGGTGTTCGCCTTGTCCAGCAGTTCCATGGCCTGGTAGTTCATTGCGCCCGTTTTGAGCGCGAGTGCGATGTGGCTGTTCAGGTCGAAGTTGACGTTGGTCAGGGTCGAAAAGAGCGCCTCGTGCATGAAACCGTCAAGTTCCGCGTCCACCGCACCCAGTTCGCGTGCGTGGTAGGCGTATGCGGCAATGCCTTTCAGCCCGAAGATCACGGTGTCCTGAAGCGACGCAATATCCTCGTTCTTGCCGCAGACGCCTTTCACCGTGCAGCCCTTGCCCTGTGCGGTCTGCTCGCACTGATAACAAAACATCCCCATTGTCCACCTCCGCTAGATCAGCCGCCTGGCGGCGCTGTCATTCTTTGCGTCTGACCAGAATATACCACAACAGAGAAACCGATACCTTGACCCAAGTCAATTTCCCCGGCGGGGAGCCGCAGCGGGAACAACGGCCGGTGTTCGCGCGTCTGGCGGTGCAGCAGCGGCGATACGCAGTTGGACTGCGCCTACAGCTTGTCGCCGGCCGCCAGCTGCTGCAACCGGGCAGGATTCAGCAGGGTTACGGCCCGCCGCTGGTTGCGCACGATTTTCTGACGGGCCATCTTCTGCAGTGTTCGTGACAGGGTCTCAGGGATGGTGCCCAGCGTTGCGGCCAGCGCATGCTTGGGCAGGTCGAGAGCAACGGTAACGCCGGGCCGGAGGGCGCCGCGGCGCAGGGCATGGTCGAGCAGATACTTTGCCAGGCGGGCGCTGACTTTCTTGAGTGACAAATCTTCGATCATGGTGACGAGGTGGCGAATGCGCCGGCTGAGCATTGCAATGATCTGCCGCGCCAGAACGGGATCATTATCGAGCAGCCGTAACAGCCCGGCCGCAGGGAGCAGGAGCAGTTCGCAGTCACTGACTGCCAACAGGCTGGCGGGGTAGGTGCCGCCGGCAAAAAGCGCCACTTCAGCGCACAAGTCGCCAGCGCGCAACAGGCGCAGGGTGTGTTCGCGCCCGGTGGCGGCGGTTTTGACCAGTCTGGCCTGGCCATGCACCAGGAGCCATGCCCCGGTGGCGTTATCGTGTTCCAAAAAAACCACTCCGCCGGCGGCGACGCTGCGCGATTGTGCTGCCAGCGCCAGTCGGCGCAGGGTGGCAGCGGGAAGGTCAGCAAAGAGTTCTGATTGGCACAAGTGGCGGACGACGGCGGCCTGTTCCATGCCGTGAGTATAACAGGGGAGCGCCACCCTTGACAAGCCGGTGGCTTGTTAGTAAACTCGGCCCCGTTGTTACCCTGTGGGAGGGGAGTGTTCTCGTGTATCTCAAACGCGTGGAAATGTTCGGTTTCAAGTCATTTGCTGACAAAACCGGTGTGGATTTCGGGCATGGGGTGTTCGCCATCGTCGGCCCCAACGGCTGCGGCAAGAGCAATATCGTTGATGCGACGCGCTGGGTGCTGGGCGAGCAGAGTCCGAAGTCGGTGCGCGGTTCCTGCATGGAGGACGTCATCTTCAACGGCAACGGCCATCGCGGTCCGCACAACTTCGCGGAAGTGACCCTGACCCTCGATAATGAGTCGGGGAAGCTGCCGGTGGCATTCACCGAAGTGGCAGTCACCCGCCGGGTGCACCGCGGCGGCGACTGTGAATATTTCATCAATCGCGAACCGGTGCGGCTCAAGGATGTCCACAACCTGTTTTTCGACACGGGGGTCAGCCGCAACCTCTATTCGCTGATCGGCCAGGGCCAGGTGGACCGCCTGGCGTCAAGCGCGCCGCAGGAGCGCCGCACGCTGTTCGAGGAAGCGGCGGGGATCATGAAGTACCGCACCAAAAAGGTCATCGCGGTGCGCAACCTCGATGCGACGACCCAGGATCTGGCGCGGCTCAATGACATCCTGCGCGAACGCGAAGCGCAGATGGAATCGCTCAAGCGGCAGGCGCGCAAGGCGGAGCGGGCGAAGGAGGTGCACGACCGGCTGCAGGTGGCGGTTATTGCCCAGCTCAAGGCGGACCTGGCCGCGCTGCGCGAGGCGGGCGCCCAGCGCCGCTATCAGCAGGGCGAACTGGTGGCGCGCGAGCAGGCGCTGCGCGAACAAAAAGAGCTGACAGTGCGCGAACTGGAGGGACTGCGTGCCCAGGAACGCGAACTGGATATCGCCTGCGAACGGCAGCGGGCGGAGCGCGAGGAGCTGCGCAATCGCGTGCTGGTGATTGAGGGCGATATCCGGGTGGCGCGCGAACAGGAGCTGGCGCTGGACCGGCAGCAGGAACGCCTGGAAGAGGCGGCGCGGATCAATGCCGAGCGCACGGCGGCACTGACGCAGCAGCGTGATGTGCTGCAGGAACAGCTGGCGGAACTGCGCGAGACGCTGGGAGCGAGCGAGGCGCAGCTGCGCGGCCTGCGTGACCGCGAGCGGGACCTGGCCCGGCTGGCGGCGGAGATTGACAGCGGCATCGCGGCGGCGGAGCGGCGGCTGCGCGAGATCGAGGACGATGTGCGCGCGCGCGCGGAGGAGGAAAGGCTGCTGCGCGAGCGGCTGGCGCAGAAACAGGCGGCGGCGGATGAGCAGGCCAAGCGCCTGGCCCGGCTGCAGGCGCAGACCGACACCATCGGCAGCAAGGGGAGCGAGCTGAAACAGGAATACGAGCAGCGGCATGCCGCCCGCGTCGAGGCGGAGCATGCGATCGCCGCCCTGCGCGAACGCGAGCAGGGCGTGGCGGCCGAGGAAAAGGCGTGCCAGGAAAGCATTCGCGCCCTGGAATCGGAACTGGCGACAGTCAAGGCGGAACTGGCCACGCAGGAAAAATGGCTGAAGAATCATGAAGGATGCCGGGCCGGCGTGCGGGCGCTGCTGGATGCGGCGGGGCGGGGCGATCTGCCCGGCCTGCGCGGTGTGCTGGCGGAGCAGCTGACCATCAGCGCCGACTACGAAATGGCCATTGAGGCGGCGCTGGGGGAAAACCTGCAGACGCTGCTGGCAGAGGACGAGGCAACCGCATGGCAGGCGGTGCAGTTGCTGCATGACGGTGCGCTGGGGCGGGCCACGCTGGCGTGGCCCGGGCTGGGAGCGGGGCTGGCGGGCGAACGGCTGTCGCCGCCGCCGGCGGGCGAGGGCATCGACGGCCCGGCGCTGGCGCTGCTTGGCTATCAGGCGCAGGAAAAAAGCGCGCTGGCGGTGCTGCTGGGCCGGGTCTGCGTGGTGCGCGATATCGCCGTGGCGCGTCAGCTGCGTGCGGCGGGCAAGGGCGCCGGGTGGGATTTCGTGACCCGCCGCGGTGATTACTGGCAGGCGAGCGGGGTGCTGACTGCCGGCCCGCTGGAAAGCTCTCAGTTGCTGGGTCGGAACCGTGTCATCAGCGAACTGAAAGACGATTTGCGGACGAAAAGCGAGGCGCTGCGGCGGCTGCACGACCGGCGGCTGGAGCTGGAACAGAATCGCGGCGCACTCCAGGGCAACCGCCTGCGCCAGCAGGAGCGGGTCGAGCGGCTGACCTACGAGGAAAAGTCGTTTGCCGGCGAACTGCAGGCCTGGGAACGCGAGGCGGCAGGGATCCGGCAGGAACACGGCGAGCTGACCCGGCGCTGTGCGGTGAGCAGCGAGGAACTGCGTTTGCTGGGTGAACAGATTGCCGCGCTGGCGGCCCCGGATACGGCGTTGGCGCAGACCCAGGCGGAGCAGGAGGCCGCGCGGGAACAGCTGGCCGTGCGTCAGCAGGAAGTGGCGGCGGAACTGGAACGCGTGCGGCAGATGCATATTGACCAGCAGGTGGCCGTCGCCGGCGCGCGTGAAAAAAGCGAGGCGCTGGCGCGCGAGGTCAACAGCATCGGCCGGCAGCTGGAGGGGCTGGCGGCGGAGGATGCGCGGCAGCGTCCGGAGCGCGAGGGGTATGCGGAACGCAAGCAGGCCCTGCGGACGAAGGTGGAAGGGTTTGACGGACAGCTGGCGGAACTGCACACGGTGGAAACCGCCAGCGAGGCGGCCCTGCGCGAGGTGGTGGACCGACAGCAGCAGGTCAAGGCGACGCTGGCGGCGCAGGACGGGCAGCTGGGTGAACAGCAGGACCTGCTCGAAGGCCTGCAGGCGGAGCTGCACCGGATCGACCGGGAGATCAGCGACGAGACCCACAAGGAGTCCTCACTGCGCCAGGCGGTGTTCATTGAGTTCCGCATGGAGCAGGAGGCGGAGATTGATACGCGCCTCGAGGCGTGCGTTGCGGAGCCGATTCCCCTCGAGGAACTGGATGAGCTGCGCAAAACCAGCGTGCGCCTCGGCGGGGCGAATTTTGAGGCGATTGAGGAATATCGGGAGCTGTGCGAACGGGTCGAGGCGATGCAGCGGCAGCGCGATGACCTGACCCAGGCGGAGGCAAACCTGCGCGCCACCATCCGGCGCATCGACCGCTACAGCCGCGAGATGTTCCGGCGGACGTTTGACGCGGTGAATAATAATTTCAAGATTCTGGCACGGCGGCTTTTTGAGGGTGGTGACGCGTGGTTGGAACTGACGGAAAGCGAGGATCTGCTGCAGGCCGGGGTCGAGGTGTTTGTCCGGCCCCCGGGCAAGAAATTGCAGGCGATGGCGCTTTTCTCCGGCGGAGAAAAGGCGCTGATTTCGATCGCGCTGCTCTTTGCGGTGTTCCTGGTGAAACCGAGCCCGTTCTGCATCCTCGACGAGGTTGATGCGCCGCTGGATGATGCCAACGTGCAGCGGTTCCTCGGGGTGGTGCGTGAGTTTTCCAAACGGACGCAGTTTATCATGATCACCCACACCAAACTGACCATGATGAGCGCAGACAAGCTGATTGGCATCACCATGGAAGAGCGGGGGGTTTCGCGGGTTTTGGAAGTGACTATTGGCGAGGCACAGGCAATGGCAAGCTGATACTTTTTACTGAACAAAAAGTAACCACTAAGTATCAAAGAAAAGCAAACATTACATATGTTTGCTTTTCTTGTTTACATAAAACTTTGATATTAATTATATTGTGATGTTGTATTCTTTAAAAGAACAGGTGGCATGTTAATCGCATATAACTCCTTGTTCTGAGGTAATAATGATGAAACGAATGGTGTTTGTTTTGTTGGGTGTTGCCATGACGTTTGCCGGATGCCAGTGTGGTGCGACGGGTGAAGCTCCGGCAACTGATTCGGCCGCGGTTGCGGGGAGTGATAGCGTGCCGATGGTGGTGCCGCCGGCTGCTGCAATGACAATGCTGACGCCGCAACCGATTGCGCCGGATGTGGCGATACCGGTGCCGGTGCCGATGTCACCAAAAAATCAGGGATTGCCGTTGCCGGTTGAACCGGCCAATAACAATCTGATTGAGCAACAGCGCCGTGAATGGACGGTGCGCGGTGCTGACACGGGTGGCGGCGGGGCAGTGCCGGCAGCAACAGGCGCGACGGAACTGCTGGTTGATGCCACGGCAACGACGGTTATCGATGGTTACTATGTCTATGGATTTGACTATGTCGCGGGAATGACCGATAGGGATGAAAAGGCGGGGTTCATGCCCCAAACTGATTTTGTTGTATCGACGCATGCAATATAGTTGACACTATAGCTGATGTTTGGTATGATAACGCATTACATTGCGGGTCTGGCGTTGTCTGACGCCGGATGGGCACCAAGGAGACGGGGAATTATGACGACGATGACGCGTGTGCTCGGCATTCTTTTGCTGTTGCTGGGATTGGCAGGGGCAGCGATGGGCGAGGAAATCCGTCCGCTGGCCACGGCGGCGGCGGGTGAATACATCATTGGCGTCGATGATGTGCTGGAAATTTCGGTATACAAGCGCCCGGAAATGACCAAGAGTGTGACGGTCCGTTCCGACGGCATGATCACCTACGAGCTGGTGGGTTCCCTGAATGCGGCGGGGCGCACGGCC
>Ga0116170_10004855_pt1 | contig 12184 bp, 10 predicted proteins | sample AD_JPNHW1_MetaG_FD_89797 | JGI IMG/M metagenome (GOLD analysis project Ga0116170, IMG submission 89797) | Active sludge microbial communities of municipal wastewater-treating anaerobic digesters from Japan - AD_JPNHW1_MetaG | ecosystem: Engineered > Bioreactor > Anaerobic > Digestate | place... | reverse complement strand
GCATGAGTCCTTGTTTTTGTTGTTTATATTTTTCTGACAGTTTTTTCAGCAGATTGATTTCATCTTGAGCAGAGTTGAGTGTTTCCGCGATTTGTTTTTGTTCTTCAATGGATGGAACAGGGATTTTTATAGTTGAAAATTCATTCCATCTTAAACTTCCTCTTCTATCAACGGAAGAGCTTGTGCTTACTTGGAATATGTGTCTAAATATTTCTGTTTTTAACAATTTGTAAAGAAACGGTGGATAAACTTGTTCTTGGTTTGTTTCAAAAACAACATATATAGGACTCACAATTCCTTCATCACAATGCTCAAGAAGTCCAATTGATCCCTCCTCAACATGATTTGACGGATAAGCGAACTGCCACTTTTTCACAACTTTATAGTTTGATGTATCATCACTGAAAACTTTTTTTCCGAAATAATCAAGTGAATTAACTAATCCATCATATTTTGAGCATGAAAGAACAATTGCATTTGAATTGTTATTTCGAACAGAAACTTCTTTTGCAACTTTGCCAATTTTTAATAATTCCCAATCTTTGGAAAAGCTAAAAAAAGCTCCTTTTTTTAAACCGGAACATTTTAAGCTGACCCTTTTGTGTCCGAACAAGAACCATTTGGACATTTGCTTAAATCTTTTCTCCTTCTCCTTTATCAATTTCTCTGTTTTTTCAATTGCTTCATCCCAAGTTGAAAGAATATCTGCAATTGCTTTCTGTTCTGGGAGGGGAGGAAGGGGAATATCAAAACTTCCAATTTGCTGAAAATTTATTCCTTCTCGACTTCCGCCACTTTGAAATGACCATATTTGTTTCTGACCAAACCATGAATTCAAATAAGTTGACAATAATCGAGCATCCAGCGTTTCCTTCAAACGAATAATACATACATGCTGGTTTACATTAGCTTCGCCTATTTCTTTTGGAACCACACAACTTCTACCAATAGATGCACCTGTAATATTTAATAAGACATCACCTGAATATACTTTTGATCCTGACATTTTTTTATGCTGACTTTCTTCAATGTATGCAACATCGGACAAATCCAATCTATTTACCAAAACATTTTGACTTCTAATAAGAGGAATTCCCGAACTTTTATAAACGGCTTCTCCTCCTTTTGGAGTAATACCGCTACCGATTTTAACAGTATGTTTTTTTAGTTTTGTTTTTGGCCAGTCGAGTTTCATTTTCCCTCCGGTTTATTTATGTAGACCATTTCGAGGTAGTCCTCGATATGGTTTTTCCTGTTTTGACCATTTTCACCACTTGGGAAATATGGTTTTCATCATTTCGTGCATTTCCACGAGATGATAAATCGAACATAATTTTTTTAAAGGGGTCGAAATCGACACGGTTAAAATTTTTGCTTTTATATGTCATAGTTTTTCCTTCAATTTTCCTTCTTCAAGCAAATTTCGCTCTGATAAACGCTTTCTTACTTCTATCAATGCTGTGTGTAATTTTTTTTCCAGAAGTTCTTTCGGAGGAAGTTCTGTCCAGTATTCTGCCACCATGATATTATCTTTCTGCATGTTCAGCAGTTCGACTTGCTCAGTTCCGGCTTCAGCACACAGAATAAGACCGATAGGTGCTTCTTCTTCCGGTTGTCGCTCATATTTATTCAGCCAATTTAGATAAAGCTCCATCTGTCCTTTAAAGGCTGCCTTGAAACGGTCAATTTTTAGTTCAACAGCTACCAATCGTTTCAGCTTCCGGTGAAAGAAAAGCAGATCCAGATAGAAATCCTCACCATCAATTATCATTCGTTTCTGTCGTTCAACAAAAGCAAAACCGTTTCCCAATTCCAAAATGAATAGTTCAAGCTCTCTTATTAAAGCACTTTCCAGTTCATTTTCCATATAACCTTCTTTAAGTCCTAGAAAATCAAGAAAGTAAGGGTCTTTAAAATTTCCGCTTAAATCATAAGCTTCGTTGATCGCAAGTTTTGTATCGGCAATTTCCGAGCGTTCAAATGATTTGTGTTCAATCTGGCGTTGAAGTTCTCTTTTGCTCCACCTGCCTTCAACTGACTTTTGTGCATAAAAATGTCGTGCTTTATCATTTTTTACCGATAGCAGGACTGTAAAATGAGTCCAGCTTAATTGTGACACCACTGGTGACACAATCTCAAAATCATGGTAAATTTCTGCAAATTGCATCATTCGACGAAGATTCCTAACCTCAAAACTTTTGCCATAAATTTTAACCAGTTGCTTTGCAATTGAAACGACGATCTGTTTGCCGTATTCAGCTCTTTCACCTTTCAGCACTTCATTGTTGATTCTTTTCCCGACACGCCAGTATGTAACCGTAATGGCACTATTTACTGATGCAACAGCTTTTGTTTTTCCCATCTCTATCAATGTTTGAAGATCATTAAGAAGAAAATCAATTTGCTGTGAGTTTATTTCATCATTTCTATTTTGATTATTCATCTCTCAATCTCCTTCAACTTTTCAGCCATTTTCGTTCTCACTTGAGCAAGTTCCTTTTCGAGCTGGTCGATTTCAAGTTGTACTGAGTCAATATCAATTTCCTCTTCTTCTTCAAAGGTATCGACATATCGGGGAATGTTCAGGTTGAAGTCGTTTTCCTTTATTTCTTCAAATTTTGCAAGATATGAATATTTTTCAATGACCTCTCTGTTTTTATATGTTTTTACTATTTTCTCAAGGTGTTCTTCTGACAGTGTGTTCTGGTTCTTTCCCTGAATAAAGTCTCTGCTTGCATCAATAAAAAGAACATCCTTTCTTGAATCATTTTTCCCGCCTCTTTCTCGGCTTTTGTCGAAAACGAGAACCGCCACAGGGATGTTGGTCGTCTGGAAAAGATTGCCCGGGAGTCCGATCACTGCATCAAGAATATTGTCTTCAATAAGTTTCTGTCTTATTCTCCCTTCAGCAGCTCCACGGAAAAGAACGCCATGAGGAACAACAACAGAAACCCTTCCTTCCTTTTCAAGCGCTGTTTCAATCATGTGGGTGATAAATGCCCAGTCTCCTTTACTTTTTGGCGGAACTCCCCGCCAGAATCTGTTATACTTATCACTTTCCGCATTTTCGGAACCCCATTTGTCCAGAGAAAACGGAGGATTGGCAACAACACAGTTGAATTTCATGAGACGGTCATTTTCAACAAGCACCGGACTGTTCAAAGTATCGCACCATTCAATTCTCGCACTGTCAAAGCTGTGAAGAAACATATTCATTCTGCACAAAGCCCATGTGCTGCCGTTTGATTCCTGCCCGAAAAGAGCAAAATTACGGTCGCCAACCTGTCTTGCCGCCTGAATCAACAGACCTCCCGAACCGCATGCAGGATCACAAATTCTGTCACCCGGTTTCGGTGAAGCAAGACGGGCAACAAGTTCACTTACTTTAAGGGGTGTGAAGAACTCTCCTGCTTTTTTACCTGAATCGGCGGCGAACCTTTCTATAAGATATATGTATGTGTTTCCTATCACATCTTCTGAAACTCTGCTCGGTTTCATATCAAGTTGCGGTTTATTGAAATCTTCAAGAAAAGTTTTAAGACGACGGTTTCTGTCCTTTGATTTTCCAAGATTGGATTCACTGTTGAAGTCAATATTCCTGAAAACTCCTTCAAGTTTTGATTTATTGGATTCTTCAATGTTATCAAGAACTATGTTGATCAGTTCGCCTATATTGTCACTGCTTCTTCTTTCATAAAGACTGTAGAAATTGGCAGGGAACCTATCAAGAATAGTGTCAATACCCGTTTTCGGATCTGTTTCCTTAATTTTCACTTCAGGAAGAATGAACCTTTCCCTTTCGAGTTTTCTTCTGATTCTTTCATCATCATCACCATACTGCTTTTTGTATTCATCATAATGATCGTTCCAAACATCGGATATATATTTAAGGAATAACATCACAAGAATGTAATCCATATATTGTGAAGGGTTGACAACTCCACGAAAAGTGTCACATGCCGCCCATGCTGCACTGTTTATATCCTTCTGCTCGATTTTTGTATTCATTCTTATTCTCCTTTTGATGAATTTATTAATAATTTTGAGATGTAATCTTTTTTGAGTTCTGCAATTTCTGATAATATCCGGTGTTCTTTTTCTGCCAGTTCTGCAATTTCAACGATCAGCATCTGCGTTTTCAAGTCGGGAACGGAAACAGGAAGTTCGGCAAGTTCTGAAGCCCTTATCATTCCGCCGTGAGTGCCCGACAACCTTGATTGCAAAAATTTCTGAGATTCCGGCTGATTGATGAACCATTTCAGATATTGGGGTAAAACTTTGTTGCGATCTATAGCTCTGATTTTTAAAAGAGGAGCAGAAACCACAGTGTTCTCAATCTCTTCTAATAAAATTGACGCTGTAGAGTTAATTCCTCTTGATCTGAAAACAAGATCTCCCTTTTTCGCAAGATGATGATCTTTGAGAACTTCCATATCTATTTTTATCAGTTCGTGACAGTCAACAATGTTATCAGAATTAAGATCTTTCATCTGAATAACCCTTACATTTCCCGAATCAGAATATTCAAGACGACCCCTGAATGAGAAGCCTGTCTGAATATCTGCCAGATTTTTCAGCATCGTTTCCAAAAAAACCTCCGCAATGCAAAAACGACATTACAGAGACAATTGTGCTCAGAAAGTTTGATTTGTCAAGAAATATTATGCAGTAAAGTCGTTATTGAGGAATATGTGTTATTCCTTCCTTGCCCTTTTAGATTTGCGGTTTTCAAGTATTTTTACCGATTTTTCTTTTTGTAATTTGAGTTCTTCGATTTCTGCGGTCTGCTGTTTCCACATTGATAGTGTGCTTTCAGAAATTTCACCGTTTTTTATCGCTTCTTTGACTGCGCATCCCGGTTCTGTTTCGTGTTTACAGTCGGTGAAACGGCATAAAACGGATAGTTCGTTGATCTTTTCGAATCCTTCATCTTCTTCAAGATCCCATGACTGGAGTTCTCTCATTCCGGGTGTATCGATGACCATTCCGCCATTTGAAAGAATTATCAGATCTCTTGATGAAGTGGTGTGCCGTCCTTTTTTCACCGACTGGCTTATTTCGGCGGTTTTCTGAGTATAACTGCCGGTGAGGATATTGATAAGTGTTGATTTGCCAACTCCTGATGATCCGGCAAAAGCCGCCGTTATTCCCGGTTTTAAAAACCGGTTAATAATTTCATAAGTATCCTGATTTTCTGATGATACTGCGAACACCTCGATTTTTCCTGCCAGCATTTTAACTTCTTTGACTAAAACTTCTGTGTTGTTGCAAAGGTCAGATTTATTCAGAAGTACGATCGGTGTTGCCTTGCTTGAAATCGCTGTCGAAATATATCGCTGAAGTCTTTTCAGATTGTAATTTTCGTCAAGCGACATGACAATGAAAACAATATCAATATTGGCACTGATAATCTGCTCTTCCACAACATTTCCGGTAGATTTTCTGGAAAAACAAGTCTTTCTTGCAAGTACCGAAATTATATAAGCTTTATCTGCTCTTATTGAGACAGCTACCCAGTCGCCAACTGCGGGAAGTTCGGAATTTGATAATGAATTAAAGCGGATAGAACCGCTCAGTTTTGCATTCAGAATGCCGGTTTCGCAAATAATTGAATAGTAGCGTCTGCCATGTGAAATAACTCTTGCCGGAACAAGTTCTTCTGTTTTTATTTTATCGAAAATCTTCTTGAAATAACTGTCAAAACCGAGAGTTTTTATGTCCATCCGCAATCCGTCAGAAAACTTCAGTGAAAATAACTGATTAAGCTGTTTAAGTCAAGTCTTGCAAAAAAAGAGATTCGCCACTATATTAGCGTAGTTTTCATTTTTCGGAGAATAAGGTGCTTCTTAAGATAAAAGGTTTTTTAAGACTTTATAGAATTGATGTCCCGGTGATTATTTTTCTTGGAACATTTGCCGGCAGGATGATGACAACAGGCTTTGAGATGAAAATCATTCTCGAAGCGCTTTTCCTTGCATTATTTCCCTACAATTTTGTTTACACGCTGAATTCTATTACAGACAGGCTCGAAGATTCTGTAAACAAACCGTGGCGACCGCTGACAGACGGTACGCTGACAAAAAACGAAGCTGTGATATGGCTGCTGTTCATCACAATTGTTTCGGCAGCAGGAATTCCTATGTTATTTAAAGGTATAGAGATCTTTCTGGCTTTTCTGATCATATTTCTGGGGATAAGCTATTCACTTCCTCCTTTCACATTGAAAAACCGACTTTTAATTGCGCCGCTTATAACAGGCTGGGGCGTTGTTCATCCATTATATATTACCGGCGGAATGAAGCTTTTCTGGGTGACTTCAAGTCTGCTGCTTCATGCAGTTGCTTCAACATTCCTTAAAGATTTAACTGATGTCAGCGGTGATAAACTTGCGGGAAGAAGTGTGGTTACAGATCACCTCAAGCTTCAGACAATAATTTTCATCTCAACTCTTCTCAACATATCGTCAATTGCCGCTTTTTTATTTACTGATTATCCTGTGATCGGGCTGATCCCTGCAATATCGATTATTTCGCTGCTATACAACTATACTATGAGAAGAGCTGATTTTACTGAAATCATATATAAAAGAGTCATCTGGACGACAGCTTTTTCTTCTTTTCTCGTAGTTTCTTATCTGTCACTCAGGTAGTTCGCCGATATTGATTATTCTGAAGGCTTTTTTCTTATCAGTCGTTTTGTCAGGAAAAAAAGACATCAGAAATCCGCTTTTAGTAAATGGTGAGAAAAAGAGAGATCCTGATTCATTAAACTTTCTGGAAATAGGAAAAAAATTCTCTTTTACAGAGATAAGCTCTCTTTTGTCAAAAATGTAAAGAGTTGAGTCTCCGGCGTTGAAAAACATATTTATTTTACTATCCGGTTTTACAGGATGATATGCCGTGATATATTCGAGAGATCTTTTTTCTATGTTGAAATTATAAACGGTGACTTGTATCATATCACTAAATATTGAATCTGTGATAAGAAACAGTTTGTTGCCGGAACACTGAATACTGACAGGTCTTTCAACAACAGAACCAAGAGACAGATATTCGCTCATGAATTCTTTAGAATTTTCTTCTTTTATAAGATAGCTGTCAAAATCGTTCAATTCAGGAGAAGTCGAAATCGAAATGGTATATTTTCTGGCAAGATCTTCAGTTTCATCAACATGCAGAAAGGCCAGTCTTAAATCATTCAGGAAGCAGCCGGATTGAATGGACACAAAATTTTCGGGAAGATCCACAGTTTTTTTAACCTTTTCTTCCGGATAGTCGAATATGTTGAGTTTAATTGAAGATTCCTGAGAAGTTTTTGCAGCCATCAATTTCATGTCACTGGAAAAAGCAAACGGAATCGTATTATTATCCGGCAGATCAATTTTGTTCAGACTGCTATTTTGCAGGATAAAGTAATTTCGTTCAGATTTGTTTGAAATTTCAATAACACCGGGAAATATTGCAGTCATTTCACATTTTGATTTTTCGCAAAAAACGAGAGGGTCTTTGTTGCAGGAAATAAAAAAGATAATAAAAAGACTCGCAAAAACTATTTTTTCCATTGGTTTTGACAAAAGATCAATTGAATAATGAATTGACTAGAACTCCATTTTCTGGAGATCAGCCTCGGCTTTTTTATAATATTCGTTTTCAGCAGTTACAAGCTTTAATATGGATCTGAGAAGCTCTTTAGCCTTTGAAGGATTAAAATTCTTCATAACTGAAGCTTTATCATAAATCTTTTTAACAAGCTTATCTTTTGAATCAAGCCATTCCTTACACTCGGTTTTTTCAGGATCCAGTTCAACACATTTTTCAAAAGCTTCGTTGGCTATGATATAGTTATCTTTCTTTTCCATATCCTTTCCTTTCGCCATGTTTCCGATAGCTTCAATTGTGTATATCTTTTTAGAAAATTCAGTTCCACCCGGAACTATATATTCATCAAGAGCTTTTGCAGCTTCAAGATTGTCAAGTATCAGGTTGTAGTCAAGAAGCTGGACACCTTCAAGAATTTTACTTCTTACTTTGTTGAAATTGAGAAGCTGGGTTTTAAGCGCAAGAACCTTAGCATCTTCTTCACACTCACATTTAAGCTCACTTACTTTAACTATTGCGGTTATAGCCTGATTGTATTTTCCTTCAGAACACATTTCAAGAACAAGTTCTCTGGCTCTGCTTAATTTTTCGCCGTTTGCCATGAGAGATTTTTTCTTTGATTCCTGTTCCTGTTTTTTCTCATCTTCTCTTTTTGCTCTTTCAGTTTCAAGGCGTTCTTTTTCTCTTGCCTCTTCTCTTCTTTTTCTTTCTTCTTCTATTCTCTGCTTTCTTTCATTTTCTTTTGCTAAGCGGTCTTCTTCTTCTTTTTTCTTTTCGAGTTCGAGTTCTCTTTTTCTTCTTTCTTCATCAAGTTTCTGGCGGCGTTCATCTTCAGCTTTTTTTGCTTTTTCAGATGAAGAAACTTCGTCTTCATCTTCTTCAACAGCTTCTTTATTTTTTGATGAACCTGCCTTTATGCTGGCATATGAAGCGGAAGTTGTTTTTCTCAGCTGTTTGTAGAGATTTTCCTTTGAAACTGAATCAATGTCATCGTATGTTTTTGAAGAATCATCTACAGTTTCTTCATTTTCAATATCGATAAGAACTGTTCTTACAATAACTTCTTCATCTTCATTCATACTTATAAGCGTAAGAAGTGAGAACTGAAATTTCTCATCAGAAGCTTTTTCATTCCAGCATTCAGGTTTGCTTCCGCATTTGGCAAGATCTTCAAGAAGCGATTTCTTAACTTCTTTGTAACTTACATAATTGAACTTTGCTTTAAGAATAGACTCAAGATTTTTTGCTATCTTTGAAGCATCTTCTTTTTCGATATTCTTGGTTACCGGTTTCATAAAAAAAACTTTGTCAGCATAAAGAGGCATTATAAAGACTACCGACAAAACTAAAAGTAAAAGCCTTCTCAACTTGATCCTCCTTTCATCAGAACACTATGGCAAAAAATACTCAATGACATTAAACATTTTTTTGATGGTTTTTCAAGTTTTTAATTGTTAAAAGATTAAAGGCGGGAAGGTTCACCTTTCATCACAGTAGTAAATCATAAATTTTTCACTTCCCTTTTTTACGGTACCTCTGCAAAAAAGTCCTGAAATTGAAGATGAAAAACCGTCTGAAAAAAGGGTGTTCCCATGCTGTTTTATTTGAAAGACAGCATCCGTTATTTTTTTTCCCTGGAATGTAAACGCTTTTTCGAGTAAAAGCTTTTCACCTTCTATCCGGTATGGAATAAATTTCGGGCTTTCAAGAAGGTTGGGAGTTTTCTTTAAAGGAGAATCTGTTGTCGAAGAAGATATTTTATCATAGAGATCTGTCAGCCCCCTGCTTTCAATATAACCATCTATTGTATCTACGGTTTTCATTCTGCTCAAAGTAAAAAGGATAAGTCCGAAAATGCCTATTACAATAAGAAAAAAGAGATACTGTTTTCTCTTATTGCGGATGTATTCGATAGTATGGTTATCCAAAACAACTCTCCGGACAGAATTTTTCCTGATAAATATTAAGACTTAATTGATGCTTTTCAAGTTTTGACTCATAATCAATTGTCGGGTATACTCCAGCCTGGTTTGCTAAGGAGGTTGTTTTGTTAAAGATATCAGTAGTTTTTTCAACAATCCTTTTTTCTGTTTTACTGACAGCGGATATTTTTAAAGTTAAGATAGGGCACAATGATGATGAATTAAAAGATATTGCCGGGCGGATGGATGTTCTAGGTGCCGGAGTTGATGAGAACGGTGATGTTATTCTCATTATCAATGCAAAAGAAACTGAAATATCCGAATTCCCGGTTTTTACGGAAATAGAACAGATTCCCGGTGATATAGAGATTGATCCGGAATATTATGATCTGGATGAGATCAACAGAAGGATAGATAATCTGGGAAAGCAGAATAGCGGCTATGCTGAAGTTTTTGTTATAGGCAGCTCTATCGAAGGCAGAGAGATCAAAGCAGTAAGAATAACCCGGACTGGAGACAGCACTGAAGATCTTCCTGAGATTCTTCTTGTCGGAACTCACCACGCAAGGGAGTGGATATCTTACGAAGTTCCTCTTTCAATTGCTGAATTTTTAATGGAAAATGCGGATTCCAACAGCTCTGTGGCAGATATTCTTGATAAATCTGTTGTGTGGGTTGTTCCTATGTTAAATCCGGACGGATTCGTTTTTTCATGGGAAAGCGAAAGATACTGGAGAAACAACAGAAGGGTTAATCCGGATTCAACGATAGGTGTCGATCTTAACAGAAATTATGATTCTTCATGGATAAAAGTTGAATATGATCACGGGACAGGCCCTTTCAGCGAACCTGAAACGGTTGCGATAAAGCAGCTTATAGAGAACAGTTTTCCTGAACCTTTTGAAAACGGAATAACATCTCTTGACGGGCTTATCACTTATCATTCTTTCGGTCAAATGATAATGTATCCTCCCGGTTCTACGACTGAGCCTGCGGAAAAGAGCGAATATTATAAAGAACTTGCAATCAACATGTCTAATCTTACTTTTTCGGAATGCGGAAGTATTTATCTTGCGATGCAAGCCTCAGATCTCTATTTTACTTTTGGTGAAATGACAGAATGGTTTATGAATACACACGATGGAAATCCGGCCTTTACTATCGAGCTTAGACCTCACAGCGGCGGCGTAAATGATTTCGTTCTTCCTGCTCAGTACATAAAGGATACTGTGAAGGAAAATATTTCTCCTGCGATGTACCTGATCGAACACATTATAACCGGTGAGACCGTCATAAATATGGATAAGAACGGTAACGGTAAAAGTGATGTTACAGAAAACACGCTGTATGACTATAAATGCGACAGGTCTGATCTGGAAGTGCCTGATTATGGCGATTTTTCCAATGATTCGGATGCTGATGTGCCGGATGATGGTGCTGATGATATTGATGCCGGAGATGATGATTTTCCGGTTTTTGACGACGAGCCGGAAATTGATGAAAAAAATGATACCGATACAGGTGTTTCTTCAATAAAAAAGAGCGGATGCAGTATCACAATTTTAGGAGATTGAAATGAGTATCAGTTCTCAGATAAAAGGTTTTCAGAAGAATTTCTGGATTGTAAATGTGATGGAAATGTTTGAAAGACTTGCTTTTTTTGCAGTGAGAGCGGTACTTCCTTTGTGGATGGTGGCTACAGCGGATAAACAGGGACTCGGACTTTCATTTACGGAAAAAGGGCTGATATTTATGATCTGGGCGGCCTGCCAGACACTTATTCCGATGTTCAGCGGATCGTTTACCGACAATTTCGGTTATAAAAGAAGCCTCTACACAGCTTTTACTCTGAATATTACAGGTTATGTTCTGATGGCAAATGCAACAGGTTTCTGGACAATGATGATCGCCGGAATTACGGTCGGAACAGGAACTGCGATATTCAAACCGCCGGTGCAGGGCACGGTCGCTTCATCTGTCAATCAGGAAAACAGCTCTCTGGGATTCGGAATATTCTACTGGGTTGTAAATATCGGGAATTTTCTTGCTCCTCTTCTGGCAAGCGCTCTTCGTGGAAATGAAGAGTCAGGATATACATGGCATCTTGTATTTTATGCTGCGGCGATTGCAACTGCCTTGAATTTTATTCCCGCCATATTTTTTTATAAGGAACCCGAGCACAGAACATCAAAATCTGCAAAAAAAGCTTTAAACGACACTCTTACCGCATTGAAAGATATCGATTTTATGATGTTTCTTCTGATATTCAGCGGTTTCTGGCTTATGTTTATGCAGTTGTGGGATCTGTTTCCGAATTTTATAAACCAGTGGATTGACAGCCGTGAACTTGCAAAAGTTCTTCCTGCTTTCATGATAGACAATGGAAGTGTGAAAGCTGAACAGATAATCAACATCAACGCCGCATGTATAATTATTTTTATGGTTCCGTGGAGTGTTTTAACTGGAAAATTTCCAAGACTTGTTGCAATAACCGCAGGCATACTTCTCACAACTTTTGCGTTTCTGACCGCCGGGCTTTTTATGGCAGGAACCGTAACCGTTGTGTGCATCATTTTTTTCAGTTTCGGTGAAATGACTTGTTCTCCCAAATTCAGCGAATATATCGGAGTTAATGCTCCGGCTGATAAAAAAGCACTTTATATG
>Ga0116170_10004854_pt1 | contig 12185 bp, 8 predicted proteins | sample AD_JPNHW1_MetaG_FD_89797 | JGI IMG/M metagenome (GOLD analysis project Ga0116170, IMG submission 89797) | Active sludge microbial communities of municipal wastewater-treating anaerobic digesters from Japan - AD_JPNHW1_MetaG | ecosystem: Engineered > Bioreactor > Anaerobic > Digestate | place... | reverse complement strand
GGACCACAGGCTGCTTATGCGGCTCCAAATCCATGTGTACAGGCTGCGGCGCAGCCTGGCCAGGATCTTCCTCAGGTTGTGGCCAGCGCCGCACAGGATGGGGTTCAGGGCGTCTCCGAAGCTCCCCTTGAGCCAGTTCCTGCTGAGTTTTCCGTCGGACTTCTGATGGCCGATCCCGGGCTCCACTGCGCTTCGCCGCTTCATCTGCCTTCTCAGGGATTTTGAGATCCCTTTGCGGGTCCCGCTGATGAGCACCTCGCAGTCTTCCGGGGCGACGCCATGGCCTTTGTAGCCCTTGTCCACGTGGCTCCGGCTGGGCATCTTTCCGGTGAGCCGCCCCACCTGGTCCAGCTGCTCCGGCAGTGTGTGCCCGTCAAAGGGATTCCCTGGACAGGCCATCGCGCCCACCACGAACCCGCTCTTGAGCGTCACCGCAAGACTTGTCTTCACGCCGAACTCGTACGGCTTGTGGGCCTTGCCTTTGGCGATGCACTCCGTCTCCGGCGCATGCATCGAGTAGACCTTGCCCTTCGTGTCCTTCTTCTGCGTCAGCACCAGCTCCGCCAGGATCATCGTACCTTTGTGCTTCTGGAAGCTTTCCTCGCTCATCTTCCGCTCCAGATCGCGGAGCACCCGCCCGGCGTAGACCTTCAGCCTCTTTCGCTCCCTGGCGGCCCTCTTGAACTGCTTCGCCTTCCGGTACCGGCCGTAGAGGAAGTGGGCTGCCTTCGCCGATCGCGTGTAGCTCTGGCGGAGCTTGATCTCCTCTTCGCCCGCGATGCGCAGCAGCGCGTGGAGCGCCTTCAGGTAGAGCCTCGCATCCGTGGGATGGGCCACGGCCTTGGGCTGCACCGTGGTGTCGATGATGACCGTCTCCATCTCACGCTCCGTGACCGTTCCCGTCCGCTTCCCAGCCTGGATCGTGAGCGCGAGGAGCCTTTCCACGCCCTCCTTCCCGATGCGCCCCCGCCACCGGCTGAGGGAGGATGGATCAATGGGGAAGTCGTGCTGAAAGAACTCCTCTCCGCAGAAGTATTGCCAGTAGGGGTTCTGGACCCAGGTCTCCACCACCTTCTCGTCCGAGATGCCGAAGGTGTGCTGGAGCAGCACGATCCCCGCCATGACCCTGATCGGCACGCCTGGACGTCCCTGCCGCTCCGCATAGAGCGGCCCGAACGCCGCCACCAGCCCATCCCAATCGATGGCCTGGGCCAGCCGCACGATCTCGTGCTCCATGTTGAGCAGATCGTCCAATCGCTGGCAGAACATCCCGCGCTCGTTCGTCTTTGGCTGACGTTTTGGCTTCACGGTACACCGGCTTTCTGATGGGTCATCCCACCTTTCTGGTGTACGCACATACTGAAAAGTTCCCGGAAATGGCCGTGAATACTGGACCTACACGTTTTTCACGGCCGACTAGCTAGGGTGCCGCGGTTGTCGTCTTTTCTGCAACGATAAATGAGATCGCCATCGATGACTGCGGCAGCCTGGCTTTGGGGAGCACGCACATGCAAGAGACGGGCAGGAAATACCTTTCCCGTGAGGTCGCGGCCTAGCCAGTCTGCGGGTGACTTCAAGTTGAGCATTCCCAAGATGGATGGGCCAAGATCCAGGTGGTTGGCTTGGGTATCCACGCGCCTTGCGTTGGGGAAGAGAGTCGGATTCGAAAGAATCAAGGGGACTTTCATCTCTTCAGTGGATAAATTGATGCCGTGCCCGCAGGGAAAGGACGAGACGGTTTCCCCGTGATCTCCCGTGATGATGATCAGCGTATTATCGTATGCTCCCGACCGCTTGAGATTATTGATAAGATTTCCAATCTGCTCATCAACGTAGTTTAACGTGTTGCAATATTTGTTTTTCAAGGTTGAGGGAGGCAAGATTGTTTGCGATTTAGGAGTAAAATAGGGGTGGTGAGGAAATACCGTGGAGTATATCAGAAAAAATTTACCTGATTTATTTACTGCGACCCACTGACTGATAGCATTTACGGAGGATTCTTCAAGTGCCCCCCAGGACCATCCCCAGTTGTTATTTGTAATTTCATTCGCACCCACTTTAGTCGTAAAGTCATCCACGATAAAATTCAAATCTGAATAGTTAAGATCACCACTGAAGAAACAGGCGGTATGATAGCCTTCCCGCTTCAGCATGCTAGCGATGGACGGTTGCGTTAAACGCGTTTTGTATAGTAATCTAGGCGATTCGTATAGATCCGGCAAATAGTCTGAATAAAGAATAGAATAGGTAGCACGATCGGTTTGAGTCACAGTTGTAAAATAATTATCAAAAATGACGCCAGTTTCTGTTAATTTGAACAGATTTGGCGTAATGCTTTTGTCTAGGTATTGGGCTGAAGTGGACTCCATCAAGATCAAGAGCACATTCATGCCAGAAGCTTTGCCGTGGATATCATCAAAACGCGAGGACAACACCAAGTCCCGGTTGGCGATGGACCGGGAGGCTCTGAGATCCATATCCTTGCCGGAAAGCTCTTGAGATAATTTTTGGTATAGCCGACTCAGATCGACCGCTTTAGGGGCTGGTTCATAATACTGAATAAAGTGCAAGATGGCATTGCGCTTCAAACCATAATCAATTGACCCACGGCAGAATATGAACCAAGGGATAATAATTGCAAATGATGTTAGCAGCACACTTCCCCACAGTCGCCATCGGGGCGATTTTGGTAAATCCATATCCTTGATGCGATATGCGATGTGAGCAAAGGCGAAATAGATCATGACTCCGACCACGAGCAGCAGGAGGGGCCACGGCTTGATATAGGCAAGCATGGAATCCCGCATGTCGGCGAGATGACCGGCCGCTCGAACATGAGCAATGGTAAGGGGGAATGAATATATCACATTCACTTGCCAACTGATAAGCGAAAATAGAATCACGGACGAGTAGAGCAGAAAAGGGAAAAGACTGTGTTGCAAGAAACGGATGAATCTAGGCCCAGGAAGGTTGATTGACCTGATTGTCGTGATTATAATTGCAAAAACGAGACAGACCGCGATGTCCCCACCGATCAGGAGTGGGATCTGCCAAAATGGGATATCAGGGTGTGCAGATTTGATATAAATGAACCACCAGGCCGTATTCATCTTCAGAACAACAAAATACAAAAGCATTCCTGATGCATAGGCAATAGACTGCCTGTCAAGCTCGGCATCTGCAGAGTTCAACCAATTTAATATTCTTTTTATAAATGGGCTCGATTTGATAGCTATGCTCGACATTTGAATATTCTGACTCACTCTGTATTTACTTGGATGTTATAAGTAGGTTTCAAATGTTTTAATTTCAAAGGATTGGGCATATTTCCCCCACTCGTTTGATTGACGTGGCCTGTTCAGCACAGACTTATTTTGACGACCTTCACGTTGATGCTTGAATAGAGCACTCAGTTTAGAATCCCCTTGATATGGGACTGAAGGCAAGAAGATTTTCAGCACTCGCTTGAGCTTGACAAAGAGAAAATATTCTCAGCACTATCCGCGATCACATGGAGATAGATTTCCGACTGTCGTTGGACAATCCGTTGGCGGTCATTACGAATTGCAGCGATCTTTCGCGATTCCATCGAAAGCCTCTGGGCCAGAGCATCCTCCGTTAACACACGTCCCAGTTGATAGGCGCACATCGCCTCATCCCCTGGGGTGAAAAACAGGCAGGACTCCTCATCCCTGCCCAGGGAGGGGATACCCCCTGCATGCGACACCACTACGGGCGTGCCGATGGCCATGGCTTCCTGCATTGCAGTGCAGCAGTTCTCGATGAAAGTGGGAATAACCACGGCAGCCGCCTTCTTGAGTTCCGCAACGATCTGTTCGGCGTCGAGAGGCCCAAGCCAATCAATGGCGCTGATCAGCCCCAGTTCTTGAATCAAACGATTGATCCACCGCATGTAACCATCCTGGCGGATTCCAGGTCGCTGATGGGCACCGGCGATTCGCAGGCGGGCATCCGGGATCCGCTTTCTCAGGATCCCCAGAGCCCTGACAGCCACATGAAGCCCCTTGAATGGGGAGGTATAGGAGGTCGAACAGAAAATCGTATTACAGCTGGGGGGTTGCCAGCCTTCAGGATCGTAAAAGGGCCCTCGCAAGACTAGGTCGATCGGGAAGATATAGGCATCAGGGTTGATAGCTTTGACTTGGGCCGCCATCCAGGCGCTTTGCACGCTTATGAAGTAATGGCTGCGAATCATTTCTTCTTCCAGCAAGCCCCAGCATTCGAAATTACGCTGGTCAGCCCGCATTGTCCTGCGTTTGAGCAATTCCTTGATTCCGACACAACACAACCGTTCCGACAAAGTCAAACCGCCAAAAAACACTTTGGCAATCCGGTATTTCAATCCTTGCATTTCGAGCAGCGTCGGATACACCAGCAGGCGACGCGCAGACAGCAATCCCCAAAAAGTTTCGGTTCCCCAAATATGAATGAGGTCCGGGGAAAACTTCTTGACCACCACCAAGATTGCTTGGACTAGGAGATCTGACGGCAGGCCGTCATGCCCCAGCGGACATCCCACAGGAATAAGCCATTGCTCTACATGGCGATAATCCTGCCGTACAAACCGCTTCACTGGGCCCGGGGCGATGATTGCTAACTCAATCGCGTGGGAACCTAATAGTCCTCGGGCCATAGTTCCCAACCAACCACCTGTACCACAGGTATCAGCATCGTTCAATGGAGTGTTGCAAAACCACAATACTTTCATAGCCGACCTCACCGCAATTCACTTTGTACGGGACCAAGCCCAGCTCTTGACATCTGGGGGAGTATTTGATTACCCGGTCTTTTGCATCCTACGGCCTTCGTTGTGTAAGCGGATATTGACGGCACACCTTCCCTGGATTACCCCAGAATTCCTTTTGACACATCGTATTTTGCCACTCTGGTCATCAATATCCCGCTTGATCTTGATGGAGTGAAGACACCAAGCGTAAAAATCACTCCCAGAATATACCAGTATAGATATTGATCCGATGCCGGTATTGACATAATGACAACAAAATATGGAAATATTATTAGCAATTTAGATACAGATGATAGTATTGTTCGAATTTTTTGTTGTTTTCTTGAATACATATCACGACAAAAAGACATCAATAGCGATGCTAGTCCAACAATCCATACTATAGTATGCGTCAAAGCTGTGAGCCACCCATAACTCAAACCAAGCCTAAGCAGCACATTATGTACCGAAATTCCCTCATTTGAGATAAAACGAGCTTCATCAGTATAATCAATAGGCCCTTTGGAAACGATTTGATTTAGTGCAGATTTCCAAACATCATAGCGTTCGTTCTCTCGTATCGACGAAGCACCTTCCTCGGTGAATCTATTAGCAAGTATTCCGATCGGATTCTTAGGATAAAGTGTTTTAAATAGTTGTCCTGTTGTGGAAAATACAACCATCAACAAAATTATAATTGCCAATCGCAAATTGGGACGTTGGACCTTAAACGATAATCCAAAAATCATAAGAGACAAAAATGTTGCAAGAGCGCCCACCCTTGATAAAGTCATTAATATAATAAACAATGTTATTATAGCTGTAGCAACCCAAAACACAGCGCGCGTCATGGATCGCTGACCTATGATTAGAGCAAATTGTGCACCCAGGGCAATTACCAAGTAGGTACAGAGATAGTTGGGGTCGTTGATTGTGCCGCAGAACTGACCACCTCGCGTATAAACATTATTATTAACTGTTAAAGGATTTCCCGTAACATAAACGAATAGCTGCGGGAAAATTCCAAGCGCCAGTGGCACCAGAGTATGACGATCAAGTCCACGGTGAATAAGGTACAAGTATACGTACGGACATATAATATATGCACGTACAAGCGCAAAAAGTGCTATGTCGAAGCGCGCTGAAACGGCTACTGACAACAATATGCCAGCATTCAGCAGAGCAAAAAGCACCAATCTCTTGACATCTCTTTCGGTGAGCTGGGCTAACATCAGAAGCAAACCAAATCCACCTACAAGAGGAACCAAGCGAAGTGTTGAAACCAGTGAAATGCTTTCGCACATGATAAACATGCAAAACAACATCCACAAGGCATCTTGTATAACAACTTCTTTTGCACGATGAGGCAGCTCCAAGCATTGCGAATTGCCTGGGATTACCTGATTGGTAGATTGGGGAGAATATATTATATTCATATGTTTTGATAATTATCCAAAACTGTTGTGAAAATTTTAACTATGACCACCAATTGAATAGATCCAAACACAATAGCCCTCAATCTCAAGACAAACGAATAACACTAAAATATCATCGAACGCGAACATCACCATCCAATCTACCCGCCATTATAGATTTGTTGAAACTTTAACCGAGAGAGCAAGAACAACATGGTCCCTCCTGGTATTCAGGCATGATTGCCAGCCCGAGAAGTCCTTTCGATAGCCCAATCAATCGCTCTGCTCCGACTCTGGGGTGCCACAACGCTTGTATTTCCTGCCAGGCCGACTGGCGGATCTTATCTTGAAGCGGAGCGTTTACCATTAATCTTCTGAGAATGTCGGCTAGATCTGCCGGATTGTTGTCCTGGAAAAGGAAACCCGTCCGGCCATGGTCAACGAGCGTCCTTGCGGCACCAGCCTGTTCATTGGCCACTAGAATGGCCCCCTCAGACATGGCCTCGTTAGCCACCACACCCCATCCTTCGCAACGGTTGCTTGCCAAAACATAGAAGTCGGCCTCTCGCATCCACTTGCGGACCTGCTCGGCAGGCACGGGTTCATGGAACTTGCATTTGTCTCCTAAATTCAATTTTTTGGCCAGCTTCTGAAGTCGGGCTTTTTCGGGGCCAGCCCCGACAAGATCCAATCCGCCAAAGTTCGACTCAGGACATACATGGGCAACGGCTTTGAGCAGCATGTCCACACGTTTCCAGTCCAGCATCCGACCAGCCCAGAGGATGCGGATCCGGCTGCCTGTTCGGGATCGAGGCGGATGGGGTGCCACGTCCGCAAAGTAGGCCCAGCTCCACAACCGGTCCCCAAAGATCTCCAGCCGGCGAACATCCCCGGCCGCATAAGCGCCCATCGCCAAATAATGAACATTTCCGTGGTTGACAATGCTCCTGTACTCATTGATCCCGCGGGCGAATCGAGGGTTGAGCATCCTCCACCAGTGAAATGGTTTCTTGGACATACGTTCACTCATGATAAAAGTCAGTTTCCCGGTTGCGGCCCTGGCTCTTACAATCTCTTGGGGAACGGCACCGAGGACGGCAACATCAGCCTCACAGATGACTTGACTGAGCCTTTGCAGTTCTCCGTTGGAAGTCGGCGGTCCGACGATCCAATCATGACAAGGCACACAGTCTGCATACCCCAGCCTGCGTTGCTCATCAGGCACCTGCTCAAACAGACAAAGTTTGAACTGATCTCCGCCTAACAACCGAACGAATTCCATACAGAGAGGCGCCTGATGATGGCTCCAAATGTTGGTGCAGTATGCAAGACAGATATCCGTCCCCATCATGGATTCCGTTTTTTAAATTGATCGGATCTATGGGTTTGAAACAATTTCCGTTTGATAAGCGGGCCAAAATAAGGTTGGTTGCCATTTTCTGGCACGAGGTTTGGATCTGAGTAATAGGCAACCGTCGCTGGGGGCATCAAGGTGCGATGACGGAGTCCAAGATAGCATCCCCTGAGATGATCCAAAAAAAGACGGAATAAATTTGAGATTTCTTTATTAAGGATAAAGCCTCTGATCGCCTGGACAAAATAGCGCGCGCTTAACTTCTGAGCCATCCAAAATGGAAAATATTTGCACATCGTGCGAGAACAGTTAAAAATTCTCTTCCGCCTTCGTTCGAAGCCTACGCCTCCTGGACGCAGATAGCTGTTGTGATAAACAACCAACTCAGGGGTATAGAGGATCTGGAATCCGGCGGCATGCGCGCGGATGCATATATCTAGTTCTTCGAAGCCAAAATCACAAAAGTCGTCTATGCCCCCAATGCGAGCCAAGACTTCCCGTCGGATGACACAGGCGGCACCGTGATGATTGCGTACGGGTGTATCGTAATCGCCAGCAAAATTCTGTTCCTCTCCGGTAAACGGGTGTTTGATCCGGAGAGCAAGAATTCCCACCTCCAAATATTTCCCCCGCATTAAGCCAGGCAAATCACGAAGAACCTCGGAGGATACCCGCGTATCATCGTCAATCGACAGCACGAATTCTCCTTGGGCTAAAGCAAAAGCGGAGTTCCGGCCTCCAGCAATGCCCAAATTGCTTTCATTCAACATCAGAACCACATTCGGTTTAGACGAGGTTATTCGAGTCAGATAAGAGCAAATATTTTTATCGGAGGCATTATCCACAATAATCAATTCATACCCAAAACGGGCGCAATTATCTATCAACTCAGGGATGTTCCGAATTAATTCATCTAGCCTATTATGAGACAAAAGCACTACTGACATTGGGAAACCGGCAAAGTTATATTTAAACATTGGGACCATAAAACTAATATTCCTCATTGTGCATGGTTAGTTTTCGTTCTAGACCAAGGAAAAAAATTAATGCGTAGGACAACAAGCTGTACATCAGATTGCCAAGCATGGAAGCGATGAGTACACCTACGACACCGATACCCAATCCATGCAGCAAGTATGCGCCTCCCACGAAAGTCAGGAAGCCGACAATCGCGGGCGTGAAGAAATAAAACCCCCGGCCGCTCGCCCAGAGAATGGTTGCGGGCAGGCTCAGAAAGGTGAGCGGCATCGTCAGCACGATCCATTGCATCATCGGAGCAGCGTCCACGTATTTCGGTATAAAAAATCCAATCGCCCATGGAATGGCGAGCCAAGCCACCGCGACCAGCGGAAGGGAGGCGAGGAATGCAATGGTCGTTGGCTTGCGGACCAGACGCACGCACTCGGAAACACTATTGGAACGTCCATACTGTTCATAAATTTTTACTTGCATGACCTGGTTCATATTCTGGGCCAGCTGGGTGACCACCGTTCGGACAAAAACGGCCACAGAATACAAACCGAGCGCCTTGACGCCGTACCAGGCCAGTACGAAGCTGCCTTCCATGGAGACCCAAAGCGACGTGTAGATGTAACCTGCGCCGCTGAGGGGCACGCCGATACGGATGACTTCGCGGAAGCCGGGCCAGTCGATGCGGGGCCGCACCCGCATGGGACGCCAGCGGTGGAGAAGGAGAAGACCGGCAAGCGAGGTGATCGCCGTACGCAGGCAGGCGCCGAAGTAGCCCATCAAAGGCATCAGCGGCAGGGCCAGGGATCCAACGATGGCCTGGATGACAGACGTTTTCGACAGCCGGATGAACTGTTGCCCGGTGCGGAAGGTGGTCCCCAGGTAGCCGCCATAGAAGGTCGCGATCATGGCTGGCGTATAGGCCAGCCAACCCCAGAATTGCATCCATTCCCGATGCATGGCCGCCCGGGCAGCCAACCCCAGGAAAATGACCCCGCAGGCAATGGACACGAACAAGATCCAGGCCAGGCAAGCTGCGGCCGCCCTTTCTGCCTTCGCCTGATCCCCGCGGCCCATCTGGAGGGGAATCTCGCGCTGCAGGCCGTCAAAGACGCCCATCTGCAGAAAAGTCAAATAGCCGGCCGCGATCCCGAAGGTCCGGAACACCCCCATATCTTCAGGTCCGATGTAACGGGCTTGCACGAATGACCCGACCACCCCCAGCCCCATCGCCAAGGTGTTGCCGCTGGCGAACACCAGGATGGTTCGGAGGGTCGCCGATTTCCGAAGGGCCCGGAAAGAAATGGTCATAAACTGTCCACTCTGTTCAAGAGCGGCATCCTTCCACTCACCTCGGATCCCATCGTGCACATGACGAGTCTCCGACGGGCAATGCATGCAGAAGCCAAGGTCCCGGGGACGGGCGCTTGGTGAGGCGGCTGCAGGAGCTTTCCTGGGTGCAGCAGAACGAGCCTCAACGGTCCCCGCATCCGTCCAGGTTGCCGCCCCGCCTGGACTAGAAACCGGCTTGCCACGATATCCGCACCGTCACGCCATCTGCGCTGGAAGCGGCCCCCCTCCATGCTGGGGCATTGCATGAAGCACGGCATGCAATGCATGGACGAATTCATACATGAGACCCGAGGGATGAGCGTGCGAACATTCACATTGCTTTGAAACGATGAAAATACCGAGATGCGATACGTTTTGCCATGCGCTTTTCTCTCGCGACCAGGACAGCTTGTTTGCACATAGTGACGTGAGGTTTGGCAGCGGCTCACGTTCGAAGGCCCGTTAGGTGATGGAACATGGCTTCCAGTTCCGTGAACAGTCGATCCCGGTCGAAATGGGAGTCGCTGAATCGTTTTGCTTTCTGGCCAATCCTCGATCGTTTTTCCGAAGACAAATCCATAAGGGTCAAGACACGATCCGCTAGCCCAAGGTGATCACCGGCAGGCACCACGAACCCTGCTTCCGCTTCTCGGATCAGGTCTGCGCCTTCTCCATCGAGGGCCGCAAGAATCGGCCTTCCGCAGGACATGCAGGCAGGGACCTTACCGGGCACGGTCAACGCGAAGGTCGCGTCCCGCTTGAGGGTCACCAGCAGGGCATCCGCCTGCTGGAAGAAGCTGGGCATGGTGTCTGCGGGGAACCTCCCCAGCAGATGAAAGCAGTGGGAAAGTGCTCTCGCTTCGACCTGATCCTTCACCCAGTTCCACTGCCTGCCTTCTCCCAGGATGATCCATTGGATGGCAGGCATGTCCTTCAAGCGCTCCGCCGCGGCCAGGATGGTCCCGAAATCCTGGGCTTCACCCACATTCCCCGCGAAGACGATCCGGAACCCTTCCGGGAGCCTGACAGGAGGAGCGCATGCGGGAACCCTGACCGGTTCCACCCAGTTGGGAAAATAGGAAAGCCTGGAGGCTGCGCCCCCCCGGGACAGAATGCTGGTGGAAAAACCCCTGGACGAATACAGGATCCGGTCACAGCGCCTGTAGATGAACTTGACCACCGCATCCAGGCATTTGTATTCCCATGAAGCTCGCGTCCCGGTGACTGTCGCGACGGATTCAGGCCAGAGGTCGAGGACCCAGAAGACCATCGGTGCATGCTTCAACCACCGCAGAAATGCGCCCGGTATTCCTACGGTGACAGGAGAGAGCTGGCAGACGAAGACGAGATCGAAGGAGCCTCGGCACAGCAGGGGCCCCAGCACCGTGGCGCTGATCATGAAGGACAGGTAGTTGAGGCCCAGCCGGAACCCGCTTCCGGGCCCCCGCGGGATCAGGGGGACGCGGTGGATCCGGACGCCGTGATGGGTCTCCGTCCCGTTGAAGAAACCATATCCCTTGAACACCTTCCCGCCTGGATAATTCGGGCAGCCCGTGAGGACGGTCACCTCGTGTCCACGCTCCACGAGTCCTTCGGCCAGATCGTTGATCCGGAACTGCTCGGGCCAGAAGTACTGGGAGACGATCAGGACGCGCACGGCTGCTTATCTCCGCCAGACGTTCCGGTTGATGTAGTCGGTGTAGCTGAGAATGATCCTGATCATCTTTTCGGAGACGTTTGGCATGGAATAGTCGGCCACTTGGCGCAGGGAGCGGGCGGCGCCCCGTGGCTGCGTATCGAGGATGGCCAGGGCCTGCTGGACGCGGCCCCAGTCCAGGCCCGTCATCATCACGCTGGCCTCTTCCATGCCTTCGGGGCGCTCGTGAGCTTCCCGCAGGTTCAAGGCAGGGAAGTTGAGGATGGAGGATTCCTCCGTGATGGTGCCGCTGTCGGAGAGAACAGCCTTCGCCTCCAGCTGCAGGCGGACATAGTCCGTGAAGCCCAGGGGCTTGAGCAGTTCCACGCCGGGATGGAGCGTGACGCCCATGGCGTCGAGACGCTTGCGGGTGCGGGGGTGGGTGGAGACGATCACGCGCCGACCGGAGGATTCCGTCAAGTGGTCGAGGAGGGCCACCACCTTCCGGAAGCTCGCCTCGGGCTCGATGTTCTCTTCCCGGTGCAGGCTCACCACGTAGTAATCCCCAGAGCGCAGGCCAAGGCGCTCCAGGATGGTCGAGGCCTCGATCTTCGGGCGGTAGTGCTGGAGGACTTCGAACATAGGCGAGCCGGTCTTGATGATGCGGTCCGGCGACAGCCCCTCCCGGAGCAGATACTCACGGGCGATATCGGAGTAGGTGAGGTTCAGGTC
>Ga0116170_10004853_pt1 | contig 12185 bp, 11 predicted proteins | sample AD_JPNHW1_MetaG_FD_89797 | JGI IMG/M metagenome (GOLD analysis project Ga0116170, IMG submission 89797) | Active sludge microbial communities of municipal wastewater-treating anaerobic digesters from Japan - AD_JPNHW1_MetaG | ecosystem: Engineered > Bioreactor > Anaerobic > Digestate | place... | reverse complement strand
CTGATGACACGGTTGAACCACTGCGAATAATTGTATAAAGAATATACGGTGGCGCCATGGCATTACCGTATGAAACGTTGGTGAATTTTGTGCAGCAGTGTGGAAACACCGAATCCCTCGACGCTGTTGGGTTTCTGCTGATTGGCGGAGTTATCGTGATGTCGCCGATGTGGGTCGCTTTTTTGGTTTATGAACGGTGGCTTCGCGGCAGCGCGTGCCGGCCGACCCGGCGCGGCGTGCGCATGCTTCTTGGGCCGGCACTAACGGGAGCGTTGGTTATCGCGGCAGGATGCGGTGCGTTCGGTATCCTGCTGTCGCTCGCGAGGTGAAAATGTTTGGAACGGTTTTGCCTGGAATGAACAGGCATACGGCAACCGTATTGCCGCTGAGCGATACCAAGAGCTGGCCATATGTCAGCAAACATCGCGAGTGTGTGTGATTTCGCCGCAGCGACGTAATCATTGTGTTGGTGGCAGCCGTGGTGTGCTGGTGTGAGCAGATACGCCGGCTGCTGCCATTGTCTGTGGTGTCGCTGAACCGTATTATTGACTGCGGCGATGCGGGTGACCTGCTGCGCTGTTGTTCGGTGAACGGCGGATATGATACGTTGCCGGCAATGTTGGATTGACTTCGGGAGCGAAACCGCTGACCCACCATGAAATTATCGCTGATCTTCAATTCCTTTCAGTATAAGCTGCACGAGGAAAACCTGCGGGTGGTGCAGAAGTATTTCGGGCTGTTCCCGCCGCTGAGCCTGGCGTGGGTGGCGGCGATCGCGGAGCGGCATGGACACCAAGTGCAGCTGATCGACGCGCGCACGCTCGGCCTGACGCCCGACGAGGTGCTGCGCCGGGTGCGGCAGTTCCAGCCCGACCTGCTCGGCTACATGATGACCTCGTACATGTTCCGCGAGACGCTCGGATGGATCGAGACGATTCGGCGCGGCTACGATGCACCGGTGGTGGTCGGCGGCTACAATCTGCGCGTCTATCCGCAGGAGTCGGTCATGCCCGCCGCCATCGATTTCGGCTGCGTCAACTCAGCGCTGCACACGCTGCCGGCGCTCATGGCGGCGCTGGGCGGCGCGCGCAATTTTGCCGCGGTCCCCGGACTGGTATACAAGGACGGCGGCGCAGTACGGCAAACCGCCGCACCGCCGCCCGAATCCTTCGACGATTACCCCAACCCGGCACGGCATCTGCTGCCCAACGAGCTGTACGCGGAATTCCCGACGGAACGCCGCAATTTCACCGTCATGGTGACGAGCAAGGGGTGCCCGCACGAATGTGTGTTCTGCGAAGCGGGGCGCACCGCCTACAATGCGCGGCGGCCGGCGACGGTGCTGGTGGAAATCGACCAGTGCTATCGCGAGTTCGGCATCCGCGAGATCGACATGTTTGACTACGAATTTCTCGCGGACCGGCAGCGCAGCGAGGCAATCCTCGACGGGCTGATTGAACGCGGCTATGACCTGCGCTGGAGCTGCCGCACGCGCATCGATTCCGTGGACGGCGACCTGCTGCAGAAGATGCGGCGGGCGGGCTGCTCCCGCATTTATTACGGCATCGAAAGCGCCAGCCAGCCGACGCTGGATGCGCTGCACAAGCGGGTGCGGCTGGACCAGGTCGAACGGACCATAGCCATGACCCGGGCGCAGGGGATCAAGACGCTGGGGTTTTTCCTGCTCGGGGTGCCGGGCGAAACGCGGGCGAGTGCGCGCGCGACGGTGCGCTACGCCTGCCGGCTGGGGCTGGACTACGCGCAGTTTTCCAAGTTGACGGCCAAGCCGCTGACCGGCTACTGGCGGGACATGGTGCAACAGACCGGCCGCGATTACTGGCGCGAATATATCCTCGGCACGGTCGGCGACATGGTGCTGCCGCGGCCGTGGATGGCGATGAGCAACGAGGAGCTTGATCGGGAGACGAAGCGGGCGTATCTGCGCTTCTACTGCCGCCCGTTATTCCTGCTGCGCGCGCTGCTGCAGGTGCGGAGCTGGCTGGAACTGCTGCGCAAGGCCTGCGCGCTGATCGACATGGTGGCCGGACAGGAGGCGGTGTCGCGGCTCGACCGGGGGTTCCGCGCCTTCAACGAGAATGCGTATCGCCGGCTGCGCCGCCGGCCGGCTCCCGGCGCTGCCACAGCGCCCACGAGCCGCTGACCGCCACCGGATCCGCCTGCCGGCGCATGCCGGCCAGAAATTCCGCAGGCGCGCCGCAGAGCAGATAATAGCGGTAATGCGGGCCATGGCGTTCCCAGCTGAATTCCCATGGCCGGGTGAGCGGCGGGGCGGGCAGCGCCGCCTCGGGCCGAACGGCAAGCGCATGAAAGGCGTTGAGTGACGGGTAGGGCTGGTAGCCGCCGCCGCGCACGCTGTAATAGTAATCAGGGAGGGCGATCCGCGGTTCACAGAAGACGCTGTCGAGCAGGGGACTGCGCCGCGCAAAGACCAGCGGCAGGAATTCGCAATTGACCGGCATCCGCGCAAACAGCGGCAGAATCTCTTCCTGTTCATGCGAGAGGGCGAGGTTCTTGCGCCCGGCCAGGCCCACCAGCATACCAACCGCGCAGAGCAGCAGCAGCGCCTCCCGGCGGGTGAAATGCAGCCAGCACAGCTCCAGCCCGATGATGAAGCAGGCAAGCGGGGCGAGACGCACGTTGATGACGCCGTAGGGCGGATAGCTGACCGGCAGCAGGCAGATCGGCACCAGCAGCACCGCGCCGAGGAATCCAAACGTTCCCAACCGGAGTCCGTGGCGGCGGACGGCCCGGTCGAGCAGGACGGCAACTGCCGCCCAGAGCAGGACGACCGGCAGATCGATGCCGTTGTGCAGGCGCATGCCGGTGAAGGGGAGCAGGCAATAGGCGAAGATATCCTGCGGCGGCATCCAGTTCATCGGCGCCAGCGGCCAGAGCGCATCGCGCAGCGGCCGTGCCACGCCGGCGAAGAGCAGAACGGCAGTCGGCACCAGCAGCCAGGCCGGGCGGCAGAACCAGTGCGGCCGGCGGCAGAAGAACCAGCGGCAGGCGGAAAGGCCGAGGCCGATCAGGCAGGTAAACGGATGCAGGAAGAAGAGGGTGAGAAAGCAGGCGGCCTGCACGAGCGCCGTGCGGCGGGACCGGGGACCGTCCTGCGCCGCGAGCGCCAGTACGAGCAGCGGCATGGAAAGCAGATAATTCAGACCGCCGCTGTAGAAACGCGGATTAAAGGCGAGCGGGATCAGCAGCAGCAGCGCCCAGGGCGCATGCGCGACGCGGCGAGCGCGCCAGGCAATGACGGTGCCGAGCAGCAAGAAGTAGACGGTGATGAGCGCTTTGCCGACCACCGTGACGGGCAGCAACCGGCAGAGCCGGGCGCTCCCCGCGATGAACAGGGCATACGCGCCGCCGGCCGGACGCAGCACGAAATGCCGGGGATAATCAAAGGCGGGATCGTCATAGTGGCTGAGGATGTGCAGCTGGCCAAGGATGCGGCCGTAATCTTCCGCCAGCGGACAGCGTATCCATAACAGCGGGAGCAGCGCCAGCGCGAGCAGGGCGGCCAGCGCGGCCAGCCACGGGGCGCGGGAACGGGTGATCAAGTCCGCGGCGGCGGCATGATGGGCGGCGGACGGTACGGCGTCAGGAGCGGACATGCGGTTGCCTCACGGGAGCGACTATATAACCCGCATCCTCGACCGTCAAATTGACGCCGCGCGGGCGGAGTGCTACGCTCTGCCGGTGCCGGTGCGCGACGCCGGTCGGGGAAGAACGGGAGAAATGCCATGGGACGTTGGCTAATTGTGATGGCGCTGGTCTGCCTGCCGCTGCTGGCGGGCTGCGCGCGCAATCCGGTGTCGGGCGAGCGGCAGCTCGCGCTGATGAGCGAGGCGGACGAGATTGCCAAGGGTGAAGAGGTATTCCCGCAGTATACCAACGCCTATTTCGGCCTGTTTCAGGACAGTGACGTGCAGCAGCTGGCGCAGGGCATCGGCGCGCAGGTCGCGCGGGTCACGCAGCGGCAGAACCTGAAGTATGAATTCAATGTGGTCAACCATTCCGAGGTCAACGCCTTTGCCCTGCCGGGGGGGAAGATCACCATCACCCGCGGCCTGCTGACGAAGATGACAACGAACGCGCAGCTGGCGGGCGTGCTCGGGCATGAACTCGCCCATGTCAACGCGCGGCACCACATCAGCAGCCAGGCGCGCAGCACGGTGACCGGGCTGCTGCTCGCGGTCGGACAGATCTATCTCGCCTCGCGCGGGGTGCGCGGCGCGGAGTTCGCCAGTGTGGCGGGGCAGCTGGTGGCGGGGCTCTCCCTTGCCAGCTACAGCCGCGACCAGGAACGGCAGGCGGACCAGCTCGGGCTGGGGTACATGACGGCGGCGGGGTATCAGCCGCGCGAGTATATCGGCGTACTGAAGCTGCTCCTGGCGCTGCAGGAGAAGGAACCCGACCAGGTCGAGCGCCTGTTCATGACGCACCCGCTGACCACCGAGCGCATCGGCAATGCGGAAAGCGAAATTGTCCGCACCCCGGCCATGGCGTCGCCCGCGCTGGCGATCGACACGACGCCGTTCATGGCGGCAACGCGCAAACTGCGGGCGGCGGCGCCAGCATTCATCTTTTTCGACCAGGGCAACGAGGCGACGCAGCAGGGAAAATTCCCGTGGGCGATCAGCCGCTATACCGAGGGCCTGCAGGAGGCGCCGGACCAGGCGATTATCTGGCTCGGCCGGGCCGAGGCCTATCTTGAAACCAACCAGCTGAGCGAGGCGGAGCACGATATCGCGCAGGCCAAGCGGCTCTACCCGGAACTGTTTTATACGCGCTACTTCGACGGTGTGCTGCTGTGCAAGCAGCGGCGCTGGCAGGCCTCGCTCGAGGCGCTGCAGGCGGCGGACAAGGTGGTGCCCGATTACCCTGACGCGCAGTTCTACATGGGCTTTGACTATGAGAATCTGGGCCAGCAGCGGGCGGCGGCGCAGCAGTACAGCGCCTATCTGCAGAGCGTGACCGAGGGCGAAAAGGCGCAATACGCCAGACGCCGTTTGTACGATTGGGGTTACCTGCGCACATCGTGATGTGCGGCAGGCCGCATGCCTGACGGGGGCATGCCGGCAATGCGCTGAATGGGTGTGCCGCACCCGACGGTGATGCGGCGGGTTCTGCGTGCGGCGCCCGCTGACAGTGCATGCCAATCATCGGTGTGTGGCGTCTCATGGCGGCTGGATGCAATTATCGCTCAGACAGGGAGAACACATGGCGGGGTATGGAGCAACGGCAGCGGTGGCCATCCTGACGGCAATGCTGTCGGTGGCATTGCCGTCGGTGACGGCGGCGGCGGAACTTGCAGTGAGCGGCGATTACTGGGCCGATTACTGGGCGCAGCAGCAGGCGGGCAATGCGCGGCAGCAGGTCAGCGATGGCGCCGGCTGGCTGCCCGGTCCGCAGGGTGATGTGACTGCTGCACCCAAAACCTTCCTGAGCGGGATCGAGCTTTCCCTGGCGGGCACCCTGACCGATGAATTGTCAGCTGCGGTTGAACTCAGCAGTGACGGCGCCGGAGTCGCCATGGACCAGGCCTTTGCCCGGCTGGCGCTGCCGGGTTCGGTGACAGTAACTGCGGGATTATGCGATATGCCGTTCGGCCGGGAATACATCGGCAGCGGTGATGGTGCGGATGACGATGCGGTATTCATCAACGATTTCAGCCAGCGGGACAACGCGGTGCTGCGCGGCACGACGGACCTCGGCCTGGTGCTGTCCGGCGCGACAGACGATGCGCTACTGACCTGGTCGCTGGCGCTGTTCAACGGGTCGCTCTGCTCGGTGGCGGACAGCGCGGGGGTGACGGGGGCGGCGGCAATTGACAACAACGACGCCAAATCGGTGGCGGGTCAGCTGCTGGTCAGGCCGCGGAGCAACGTCTACCTGCTGGGCAGTTATGCGGCGGGCGACTATCCCAATCCGTTCACCGGCCGTGCGGCCCGTTATGCTGCTGCCGGCATCGGCGCCGGGGTGGTATTGTTTGACCAGCTCAATTTCAACGGGGAATGGGCGGCGGTGCGGCACGAAAAGATGATGTATGATTTCGGCATGGGGACCGGCGAGCCGCGCGGTGAACTGGTGGCGGCGCGGGTCAACGAATTCTCCATTACAGCGGCGTATACCGGCCCGTCGGACTGGAACTGCGGCGTGCGCTACGGGGTGGTTGACCCGCGCAATATCGAGGCCGAGGTCGATGCGGGGTTTGCGCGCGAGACGCAGACCAGTGTCGGGGTACGCTACCGGTTTGCCGAGAATGCGGAACTGTATGTTGAACTCAGCCATATCGAAACAGACCTCAGCCATTACGACAAATATGACGCCGCCCGCCTCGGCGCCGGTGCGACCCGGCTGGAATCGAACGACCCGGACGATGACATCCTGGATATCGAGCTGATTGCGTATTACTAACCGGCGGTGCCCGCCGTCCGGAGGATGAGGAGCACACGATGCTTGACCTGGTGCGGAGCTGGGCACGTCGATTGGTGCTGTACAATCCGCTGTATGCGCTGTCGGCGCTGCTGCTGGTCTACGGCTGCTATTACATCACCGGCAACCCGGCGATCACCGGGGACGGCCTGACCAACGACTACATCACGTTCGGCACCTGTCACGCCTACGAACTGGTTATCTATGCGGTTGGTCTGCTGGTGCTCTTCCGCCGCCGGTTGTGGCGCGACACCGTGATGCTTGGCGTGATCTTTCACCTCGTACGCTATGTGCCGCTGCTGCTGGCGCTGAATTTCTTTATCGACCCCGGCCCGGCGACCGGAGCAGTCCTGTTCGGAGTCAGCGTGCTGTTGTTTGCGCTGAAATACGAGGGAATGGTCCGGATTGCCCGACTGCCGGTGACGGTCGGGCAGCGGGTACATCAATATGTTGAACTGCTCCTTCTGCTTGGCTGGTTCCCGCTGCTCCTGGCCAATCAGCGGGATGCGGCGGCATACCATGTTTGGCAGTTCGCAAGCTGGCTGCTGCTGGCGGTGAGCGTGGCGCTCTGGGCGCTGGCCCGGGTGCAGCCGCGTCAGGCAGTCGGTGTCGATCCGGTGCTGACTGGCGGGTGGCCATTGGCGGTGAGTGTGGCCGCCAATGCGGTGGGGAGTGTGCTCATCCTGTACTGCATGAATGCGCTAACCTTGGGGACGGTTTCGGGATTCCTCTTCCTGCCGCTGGCGGTCGCGTTCGGCCCGGTTGCGCTCATGCTGCTGCGCACCTGCCGGCTGCCGGGGATCGACCGGGAGCCGCTTCTCGCACTGGCCACCTGGTTGCCGCCGCTGCTGGTGCTCGGGGTGAGCTTTGCGCCGGGTGCATGCCTGGTCCCGTCGCTCAGCCGCTGGTGGTATCTCGGGGCAATGACGGTGTTCTATGCGGGCGTGGCGCTGCTCAACTGGTGGCGCTGGCGTGGCGGTGCGGAATGGTTGGGGCTGCTGGCGGCCGGGCTGATCGCGCTGGTCAATGTGTTCAACGCGGTCGGCAGCCCGGACGGAAGTTTTTCGCGGGAACTGCTGACCAACTACGCGGTGCTGGTGGTGGTCGGGATCATGGCGTACCTGCTGGTCAAGCGGCAGGCGGAAGGGTTCCTCGTTGCGACTGTTTTTTTCTACGGGATGTTCCACGCGCGGATCCTGCGCTGCGGCACCCACCTGCTCCCGACGGATACGCCGGGGATGCCGTTCCTCATGTTGCACTTCGCACTGATCATAGCGCTGGCCTATCTCATCCTGCGGCGGCGCTGGTGCGTCTGCCTGGCGCTGGTCGCGTCGCTGGGCTATCTGGCGGCAGTGCAGGCCAATCACCTGCTGACGTGGAAAACGGGGGCGCCGGTGGCGGCGGTCGATGCGCTGCTGCTCATGTTCTTCGCGATTACCCGCGACCCGGCCATACTCTGGGCGGTGCTCGGGCAACTGCTGCTGCTCGGCGTCGGGGCGGGATACGGCCGGGTGGCGGCCTGGCTGGGGCAGGCCAACCGCGGCGTGCTCGTGCTGGGCGGCAGTTTCCTGCTGATCCCCGCTGCGGTGCTGCTGTCGTTGTACAAAGAGCGGCTGCTGGCCTGGCTGACCCCGCCGGAATTGCCGCTGGACGACGCTGTGCCGCCGGCGGACGGCGGGACGGGAACCGCAGCGGACGAATCTGCGCCTGGCGCGATGCCGGCGGGCAACGACGGATATGATGGTCCGGCGCTGGCGGAAAGTTGCGGAGCAGAATGCGGTCCGGTGATGGTGGCGCCGGGGATATGACTGCCGGCCCGCGAACAAAGTGATGCCACGCCGGCGGAGAGCGACCCGCCGCCGCCCAGGCCGTACCTGTCGCTGCGGGATGCCCGTCCGGCGCCGGCAGCACAGTCCCCGGCGGCACCTGCGCCGCGTCGTCAGGCAGCACCGGTGCGTCAGGCGTCAACGAACCCGCTGGTACTGGTGCTCGCGGGCGTGCTGGTCGTGGCCGTCCTCGCATTTTGCGGTCGGGCGCTGATTCCCTGCGGCGAACCCCGAAGCAAGGTCGGCGCGGCGGCGGGCGATATCGGCGCGTTCAATTCTGCGCTGGCGCTTTATCAGGTTGACGTGAAGGTGCAGCAGTTTCCCGCGACGACGCTGATGCAGCTCTACAGCGACAATGCGGACGGGTGGGCGGGGCCGTACATGGCGACGATCACCGACGATCCGTGGGGTAACCGCTATGTCTATACTTCGGACGGCAGCACCTACACCATCCAGTCGCTGCACAATGCGTCATACAATAAGTCGGAAACCATCCGCTACATCTTCAACCTCGGTGTGATGGAATCGTACCCGCTGTAGGCGATTGACGCCCGCAGCAGACGGTGCTACGATACGCGCAATTCGGAACAGGAGGCAGGGCATGATTACCGGCAAGGATATCAAGGGCGTGATTCCGGCATTGGTGACGCCGTTCACGAAACAGGACCGCGTCGACCTGAAGGGGATTGAAACCATCACCCGATACCTGGTGAAGAACGGGGTGCATGCCCTGATGCCCGTGGGCGGGACGGGTGAATTCCCGTCGCTGCTGCGCGAGGAAAAGCGCGACGTGGTGGCGGCGGTGGCGAGCGTGGCCAAGGGGAAAATCCCGATTATCCCCGGGACGGCGGCGTGCAGCACACGCGAGGTTATCCTGCTGAGCAATGAAGCGCACGCGGCGGGCGCGGATGCGGTCATTATTACGGCACCGTATTACTTCAAGCTGCCGGAGCAGTCGCTGTTCGAGCATTACGCGACGGTGGCCCGCAACGTCGGCTGCCCGGTCATCGTGTACAACAATCCGCTCTATACCGGCAACCCGATGGGGCCGCGCCTGCTGGCGAAACTGATGGGGGTGAAGAATATCATCGGGGTGAAGAACAGCTCGCCTGACATGGGCGAATTCATCGAGATGCTGCGCCTGTCGCCGCAGGGCAAATCACTGTGCACCGGGATCGACAGCCAGTTTTATGCGGCGCTGTGCGTGGGGGCGTCCGGTCTCTATTCGACGGCGGCCTGTGTGCTGCCGCGACAGATGGTGCAACTTTATAATCTGACCCTGGCGGGGAAGCATCGCGCGGCGAATGCGCTCAATATGAAACTGCAGGCGCTGAACAAGTATCTGGAATACGACCCGGGGTATGTGGCGCCGGCCAAGGAAGCGCTTAATCTGCTCGGGTTGCCCGGCGGCTGCCTGCGCGCCCCGCTGCCCAAACTGACGGCGGCGGAAAAGGCGGGAATCAAAGCGGCATTGCGGGAGATCGGCGCGTTGTGAACCGCCAGCAAACGGCGGTTACGTTTCGGTAACGACATACGATACGGCCAAGGAGAGGGCAAATGAGCAATGACCAACAGCGTCGTGACGAACTGGTGACTGAAGAGGCCCTGGCCGGCGTGGCCGGTGGTGATGGCCCGGGTTTGGGCGGTGAACAGGCGGAATTCACTTGCAATGCCTGCTCTCATACCTGGACGGGGAGCTCGACGGGTACGCCGCAATGCCCGAAGTGCGGCAGTTGGAACGTTACTAAGGTGGTAATTCCCAGCGCGTGACCGGATCGGTGCGGCAGAGTGACAACGATAAGCGGGGGGTCTAACCATGAAAGAGACGCAATCGTTGGAGGAAATATCGGAACAGATGCTGGCCGGGGTGGCCGGTGGCAGTGGGATAACGACCACCTACACCTGTAACGGGTGCGGCTACAGCGTGGTGGCGCATGCTGCGCCAACACGCTGCCCTGAATGCGGCGGAACCAGCTTTACCGGTACACAGAGCACGTAAGCGCGGCTGTGGCCGGAAATGCCCGGTCGATGGAAAAGTCGCCGCCATGGTGTGCGCAACTTGACAGCAGACCGACTATTATGATTAAATATCTCGCGCCGGCATTATAGCCCGGCAGAGTTCGCTGTGTGAACAAAGGAGAGTAGTCATGCCGAATCCAAAACGGAAACATGCCAAGCGGCGGATCCGCAACGTGCGGGCGCAGCAGAAGGCGGTCGCACCCACGCTGGTGAAATGCAGCAACTGCCATGCCAAGCACGAAGCGCATAAGGTGTGCAAAGCGTGCGGTTACTACAATGGCCGGCAGGTTATCAGCGTCGATTAAGCAGATCATGACGGGCGGTTTTTTCCGGCGCTGCGACGGTTGACAGGCATGAGTGTCATTGTCCTTGATGCCGTGGGTGGTGACCATGGGTTGCCTCCGAATCTTGCCGGCGCGCGTTCGGCGGTGGTGGCGATTCCTGAACTGGCGGTGACACTGGCCGGACCGGCGGCAGAGATCGGGGCGGCGCTGGGCGCCGGGGCCGGCAGTTTCGCGGTGGTTGATGCGCCGCAGGCGATCGAGATGCATGAGTCGCCGGTGACGGCACTGCGGCAGAAGCGGCAATCGAGCATAGCGGTCGGTTTGCGCGAGGTGCGCGACGGCCGCGCGGCGGGGTTCGTTTCCGCCGGCAATACGGGCGCGGTGATGGCGGCGGCGAAAACGATTCTCGGGCTCATCCCCGGGATCGCGCGCCCCGCCCTGGTCGCGCCTATTCCCGTGTTCAGCGGCGGCTGGACGATGCTCATCGATGTGGGCGCGAATGTCGACTGCAAACCGAAACATCTGGCGCAGTTCGCGCTGATGGGTTCGGTCTACAAGGAACATGCGCTGGGCGTGGCCAAACCGCGGGTCGGCCTGCTGTCAGTGGGGACGGAAAATGCCAAGGGGAACGAACTGACCAAGGCGACGTTCGCCTTGCTGGAAAAGATGCCCATCAATTTCATCGGCAATGTCGAGGGCAACCACCTGATGGACGGCAGTGCCGACGTGGTGGTGGCGGACGGATTTGCCGGCAACATCGCACTGAAATTCGGTGAAACCGTGGCGCTGGGGATTTTCAAGTTTATCAAGGGGCGGGTCGAATGCAATTGGCGCGCCAAGCTCGGTGCGGCGCTGCTCAAACCCGTGTTCATGGACCTGAAGCGGATGGTGGACTATGCCGAATACGGCGGGGCGCCGCTGCTTGGGGTCAAGGGTTGCTGCATCATCGGGCACGGCAAATCGGACGGTCGCGCCATCCACAATGCGCTGCGCACGGCCGACGAGTTTGCGCGGCGGCGGGTGAATGCGATCATCGAGGAGCAGATGGCGGAAATCAACCGGCGCGGCCTGCTGAACGACGCGGCGGGAAACGGAGAATGACCATGAGCGACGAATTGAAGGATATGACCGCGCTGGTGACGGGCGGGGCGCAGGGGATCGGGCGTGCCATCGCCGAGGAACTGCTGGCGCGCGGGGCGAAGGTGGCCATCGCGGATGTCAACGCGGAAAAGGTGCAGGCGACGGCGGCGGAGCTGGCGGCGCGCGGCACGGTGCTGCCGCTGACCGGCAATGTCGCGGTTTCCGCCGACGCGGACGCGCTGGTGGACGGCGTGGTCAAGGCGTGGGGCCGCATTGATATTCTGGTGAACAATGCGGGGATTACCCGCGACGGGCTGGCCATGCGCATGAAGGACGAGGACTGGAACCTGGTGCTCGCTGTCAATCTGACGGGCAGTTTTTACTGCGCGCGCGCGGCGGTGAAGACCATGCTGCGGCAGCGGGCGGGGCGGATCGTCAATATCGCCTCGGTGGTCGGGGTCATCGGCAATGCGGGGCAGGTCAATTATGCGGCGACCAAGGCGGGCGTGATCGGCAT
>Ga0116170_10004852_pt1 | contig 12186 bp, 9 predicted proteins | sample AD_JPNHW1_MetaG_FD_89797 | JGI IMG/M metagenome (GOLD analysis project Ga0116170, IMG submission 89797) | Active sludge microbial communities of municipal wastewater-treating anaerobic digesters from Japan - AD_JPNHW1_MetaG | ecosystem: Engineered > Bioreactor > Anaerobic > Digestate | place... | reverse complement strand
CGCGCCGATCGCGCGGCGCACCCCGATCTCGGCCACGCGGGCGTTCACCGCGCCGGCCATCAACGTGGCGGCGATGAGTCCGGCGACGAGCAGCACCACGACCGAGGCGAGCGGCAGGTACACCGTGACGATGCGCTGCATCTTGCCGAGGAGTTGGCGAACTTCGGAGGGCGTGAGGAGGGTGAAGTCGTCGGGCTGCCCCTGGAGCAGGGCGTGGCGCGAACGCAGCGCCTCCCGGATTTGCGCGGCGGCGGTCGCGTTCTGCGCCGGGTCGCCGATCAGGAGTTTGGCGACGCTGATCGTGTCGACGTTGGCGAGCCGGCGCATGAGCGTGGAGATGGGCACGACTATCTCGTTGTCCCGGTCCATGCCGTGAAGGTCGGTGCCGAAGCGCTCGAGCACGCCGACGACGGTGAAGGGCACGGCGTCGACCATGATCTCCGCGCCCAGCGGGTCCGCGCCGCCGAACAGATCGCGCACGAGCGTCTCGCCGACGAGGGCGACGCGCTCGCGGCGTTGGACGTCGGCGGCGTCGAAGAAACGGCCGCGCGACACCGTGCGCGCCCAGACCTTCTCGGCGCGCTCCGACTGCCCGAGCACGCGAGCCGTCGCCGTGCTTCCGGCACGGCGCACGGAGGCGATCTGCACCTGCTGCGGGTCCCAGTCGACCACGGCGGGGACGGCGGCGGCCGCGGCGGCGATGTCGTCGATGGTGAGGCGGGCGGCGTCGGGCCGGGGGCCGTCGACGAGCTGCATGCCGCCGGCGACGACGACGACCGAGGAGTCGCCGAAGATCTGCTGCACGGTGGTGAGCATCTTGCGACGGATTCCCTGGCCGATATCGAGGACGAAGGTCAGAGCGGCCACGCCGACGAGGCTGCCGATCATGATGGAGGCGCTGCGCAGGCGGTGCCGGGCGAGCGAGCGGAGGCTGTCGCGGAGAAGGCGCGAGGGGCTCATCGGGTCTCCTCCTGGGCGGTGCGGGCGAAGTCGCGGACTTCGTCGGAGGCGACGCGGCCGGCGTCGATGCGGATGACGCGCCGGGCGCGGGCGGCCACGCGTTGGTCGTGGGTGACGAGCACGATAGTGCGGCCGCTGCGGTTGAGGGCCTCGAAGATGTCGAGGATGTCGTCGGCGGATTTCGGGTCGAGGTTTCCCGTGGGCTCGTCGGCCAGGAGGAGCTGGGGCTCGTTCACTAGTGCTCGGGCAATGGCGACGCGTTGCTGTTGTCCGCCGGAGAGCTCGGTTGGTTTGTGGTGCAGGCGGTCGGCCAGGCCGACTGCCTCCAACGCCCTGCGACCGGCGCAGGCGGGCGGCTCGTTTTGCGAGTAGAGCAGGGGCAGCTCGACGTTCTCCATCGCGCTCGCCCGCGGCAGCAGGTGGAACGCCTGAAAGACGAAGCCGAGATGCTGGTTGCGGAAACGCGCCTGGGCGGCGACGTCGAGTTGGGCGACGTCGGTTCGCTCGAAGCGGTAACGGCCGGCGGTGGGCTGGTCGAGGGTGCCGATGATGTTCATCAGCGTCGATTTGCCGGAGCCGGAGGTTCCGACGATGGCGACGAATTCGCCGCTGGCGATGCGCAGCGACACGCCCGCGAGGGCGTGCACCGGAGCAGCGCCGGGGCGGGTGTAGGTTTTCTGGATGTCTTCGAGTTCGATCATGGTGAAACGGGGGTGCGGTCGGGGCGTGACGCGGCGTCGCCGGAAGACGGAGACGGAGCGATGCGGACAATGGCGGTCATCTCGGGACGGAGGGTTCGGCCCGCGCGCGGCTCGAAGCGCAGCACGACGATGTAGTTGACGACGTTGTCGCGGATCTCCGCCTTCGGGTAGATGGCGGTAATGACGCCGGAAAACTCCTCCGGGCCGTAGGTGTCGACGGTGAAGGTCGCGCGCTGGCCCGGCTCGATCCGGCCGATGTCGGTCTCGTCGACGTAGGCCCAGACTTCGAGGCGGCGCAGATCGATCAGGGTCACGAACGTGGGGGCGGAGAAACTGGCGGAGACCGTCTCGCCCTCCTGCGTGGCGACGGAGGCGACGACACCGCCGATCGGTGCGGTGATGATGGCGCGCTCGAGTTGGATCTGGGCGTAGTCGATGGACGCCTGCGCCGCCGCGACCTGCTGCTCGGCCACGGAGTGTGCCCGCTCGGCCATGTCGAGGGCGTCGGCGGAGATCGCCCGGGCTGCGGCGATGGCGCGCTGGCGCTCGAGGTTGGCGGCGGCGTAGCGCAGCTCGGCGCGGGCGAGCCGGTGGTCGGCAACGGCCTTGGCGCGCAGCGCGAGCAGTTCGCGGTCGTCGAGCTCGGCGAGCCGTTGGCCCGTCGCCACCGTGTCGCCGACCTGGACATGGAGGTGGCGGACCACGCCGGAGAGTTGCGAGCCGACCCGGACTTCGGCGCCGACCTGCGGTTTGATCACGCCGGAGGCTTTGACGAGCCGCGGCTGGTCGGTGGTGGAGCTTTGCGTGACCGGGGCCGCGGCGGCAGGCGCCGCCGGCGCTTCGGCGGGGGAGGCATGCGAATAGAAGAGTGTGCCGAAGAGGAACGGCCCGAGCGCGAGGACTGACAGGTGCATCCTCATGGGTGGGACGTGCCGGCTGGGGCGCGGCGGATATCGAGGTGTAGGCGGGTGCCGGTGTGCATGCCGGCATCGTGCACTGTGAAGCCGTAGTCACCTCCAGCGGAAAGGCGGCGGCCTGGTTCAGACGAGGCTCAAGGTGACTGTACGGCCGAGCGGCAGGGCTTCGGTGCAGGTTGCCTTCGCACGGGTCGGCGGCAGGCTCGCGTGCCCATGAGTGAGAAGGGAACCCCGGGAACCAACGACAAGCTGCCGCGCCTCAACGCCGACTGGCACCGCGCCCATCCGATGCCGAAGAATCCCTCGCTCGCCCAGCGTATCGCCTGGCACGAGGAGCATTCGGGGGTGTGCGGCTGCCGGCCGATGCCCGACTCGATCGCCGTGGCGCTACGGGCGCGTGCTGGTGCGAAAGGCTGATGCGGACAATAGCGAGTAGCGGGTAGCGAGGAGGCGTACCTCGGAGGAGCAGGGGAACCGGTGCTCAGTGTAGACGTGCGCCGGAACCGACGGCCCCGGACAGGGGCCGGCCTCGACGCGGCCGGCTACAGTTTCGGAATCCTCTCCGACTACACGAGCTGCGTGCGGTCGAGGGTGCGGTACTGGATGGCTTCGAGGAGATGCGGGGCCTCGATGTGCTCGGAGCCGGCGAGGTCGGCGATCGTGCGCGAGACCTTCAGGATGCGGTCGTAGGCGCGGGCGGAGAGCGAGAGCTGGTGCATGGCCTGCTCAAGCAGGTCGCCGAGCATGGTGTTGTGGGCGCAGTGGCGGCGGATCTGGGCGGGCGTCATGCGGGCGTTGCTGTGCGTGCGGGTGCCGGCGAAACGCGCCTGCTGCACGGTGCGTGCGGCCTGGACACGGGCGCGGATGGCGGCGGAGCTCTCGCCGAGGCGGTCGGTGCGCAGCTCGGCCACGGAGAGCGACGGCGCCTCGACGTGGAGGTCGATGCGGTCGAGCAGCGGGCCGCTGACGCGGGCGCGGTAGCGCTGGATCTGCACGGGTGAACAGCGGCATTCACGCTTCGGATCGCCGAGGTAGCCGCAGGGGCAGGGGTTCATGGCGGCCACGAGCATGAAGTTGGCGGGGAGCGTCACCTTGCCGGCGCTACGGGAGATGGAGACCTGGTTGTCCTCAAGCGGCTGGCGGAGGACCTCGAGGGCGGAGCGCTTGAACTCCGGCAGTTCGTCGAGGAAGAGCACGCCGTGGTGGGCGAGCGAGATCTCGCCCGGGCCGGGGATGGTGCCGCCGCCGATCAGACCGACATCGGAGATGGTGTGGTGCGGGGCGCGGAATGGGCGGGCGAAGGTGCGCAGCTCGCCGTTGAGCGTGTGGCCGGCGGCGCTGTGGATGGAGAGCATCTCGAGGAACTCGTCGAGGTGCGGCTCCGGCATGATCGTGGGGATGCGTTTCGCGATCATGGACTTTCCCGAGCCGGGAGGGCCGACTAGCAAGAGGTTGTGGTTGCCGGCCACGGCGATCTCGACGGCACGGCGCACGGCCATCTGGCCCTTGATCTCGGCGAAGTCGGGCGCGCCCTCGGCGGCGGCCGCGGGCGCGGGCGGGGCGGGCGGCAACGGCTTGAGCGCGAGCTGGCCGGAGAGGTAGCGCACGGCCTCGTCCAGCGTGCGAATCCGGTAAACGGGCACGCCTTCGACCAGTGCCGCCTCCTCGGCGGAGACGGGCGGCAGGAGCACGCCGCGCTTGCCTAGGCGGCGGGCGAGCAGGCCCATCGCCAGTGCGCCGCGCACGGGTCTCGTGGAGCCGGAGAGGCCGAGCTCGCCGGCGATGAGGTAGTCGCCGATGGAGTCGGCGGAGAGTTGGCCGGTGGCGACGAGCATGCCCAGCGCGATGGGCAGGTCGTAGCAGGGGCCCTCCTTGCGGATGTCGCCGGGGGCGAGGTTGATCGTGGTGCGCGAGCGGGGCGGGCGCAGGCCGCTGTTGGCGAGGGCGGAGAAGACGCGGTCGTTGGACTCCTTCACGGCGGCGTCGGGCAGGCCGACGAGGATGAGGCGGAGGTCGCCGGACTCGCCGGTGTTGACCTCGACCTGGACGGGGACGGCGTCGATGCCCTGGAGGGCGGCGGAGAAGATGGTGGCGAACATACGGCTGGGGTGTGCGGCCTGCGGCGGAGCGGTCGGGTTGGCGTTGGAGGGCTGGGGTGGCGCAGGGCGCGGATTCGGGTATCGGGATAGGTGGGCGCCGCAGGGTTGGAACGCCTCCCGGCGTTCCGCGGCGCTCAGCTGTGGGCTATGAAGTGCCGGATGTGCTGTCGTCTCGACCTTTGGCTTTGCCATTTTATTGGTAGGCGCGCGGCTGTCGCCGCGACGCCATGAGCACGCCGAAACTTCTGCACGCCAACCGCTGGGTGAGCCTCTACGAACGCGAGGGTTGGGTCTACGCCAGCCGCCGCCAGCCCGGGCAGCCCGCCGGAGTCGACGCGGCGACGATCGTCGCCCTGCACGGCGACGACGCTTCCGATGCGCCGCACCGCCTGGTCGTGATCGAGGAGTTTCGCGTGCCGGTCGACGGCTGGGAGTTCGGCCTGCCCGCCGGGCTGATGGACGCCGGGGAGACGGCCGAGCGCTGCGCCGCGCGCGAACTGCTCGAGGAGACCGGGCTGGAGCTGACGCGCGTGCTCGAAGTCTCGGGGACGACCTATTCGACGCCCGGGTTGAGCGACGAGAGCCAGGCGTTCGTGACGGCGTTATGCCGCGGCACGCCGAGCCTGCGACCGGGGATCGATGGCGAGCGGATCAAGGTGCACCTGCTCACGCAGTCCGGTTGTCGGGAGCTGCTGGTGAGGAACCGGCGTGGCGAAGCGGCGATCTCGTCGCGCGCCTGGCCGTTGATCGTGGCTGTCGCGTACGCGGGCAGTTTTGCCGGGGTGAAGATCGCCGAGTGAATAGAGTAGTGAGGAGCGAGTAGCGGGTAGTGAGGAGTGTGGCGGCGGCGCGGGAAAACGCTCTGGAGATACTGGAATGCATCGCGGACTCGTTCTGGTTGGTGCAGGCGGAACAGGAATGAAAGACCGGGTGTGGAGCGGCATGCCCGAACACAACGCCCTTGCCCGCATCGGGCCTGCCGTTACGATGCCCGGCCGTGAACCCCACACTTCCGGTTTCTGTGGCACCGACAAAGCTCAAACTGGTTGCGCTTTGGCCCAGAAATCCACCCCGCAACGCTCAACTCGGTTGAGCTTCCGCAGTTCCGGCCTTCTACGATTCACGACCATATTGAGGAGGATACCGCTGTGGGAAGAACCAAGACGACTATCATCGCGGTGGCTATTGCCGCCTTGGTGCTATGTCCGATCCTGCGGAGCGAGAGTGGGTACTTTTGGCCAGGGAAGCCGGCGGGCGTTTACGCATGGGGAGGCGAGCCGCATCGTGAGATTCGATTAGTCCTGAACCTTGATGGGAGTTATACCTTGCAGGACCTCCGCTACGCTGGAGTTCTCCTTACAGCTGATTCGCCCGAAGTATGGATTGATCATGATGAAAGAGGATCATGGAAGTATGAGTCCCTCCATCTGACACTCACGCCAGAGCACGAACAGACTAGGAGCCTTCCGGAACCGATGGGGAGCAGTCGGAAGTTCAAGAAATGCAGCAGCGGCAGTGAAACACTGTTCGTCTCGGAGGATCCGAATTCGGATTTCTGCTTACGCTTGGTTGAAGAAAAGCGAACACCCAAACTACAACAGCAGGGAACGCCGATAGTGGTCCCGCTTCATTGATCGAGACGGAGCGCCAGCGCCCCTGACCTGAAGCCCCCCAGCCCCCTAAGCGCCTCGGTTTGAGTAGATGAAATGAAGAAACTCACTGCCGCATTTCTTGCGATGGCCGCGTCCGCGCAGACCGGGCTCTGCGATTGGCATCACTCCTATGAACATGGCACGAGCGGGTCTTCTGATCCCGCCATCGAAGCGTTCATGTGGACTTCTATCCTCATCGTGGCCTCAAGTGTCGCGATCCTGCTTTTCGCCGGTCCGGTGCTCATCATCCGCACTCGGAGAATCCGAGATGTCTTCTGGGTGGTGCCATTGGCGAATACCGCCCTCTACATCCTCTCGATCAGTCTTCGTCCCTACCCCGGGGGATTCGCCGCCAAGTTCCAACCGCCGGGACTGACAAACACTGTTCTCGAGATTGTGCTCGTTGTGCTTTCCAGCCTGCTTGTTGCTCTAGTTCTGGCGATTGTCCATTGGCTCGTCCGGATGGTCAGGCGACTCACGAAGAAACCGGAAACAGACGCTGAACCTGGAGCAGTTGTGTTTGCCCGGAGCGAAACGGAGCGGTGAACAAGACACTTCTGGGATAAGCGCGGAGCGGTGACGCAGGATCCGTGAGCTGAGGTTCGTGCGTGATGGGTGGAGATAGGCGGACGCTGGAGAGGTCTGAAGGTGTTTCCTGCGTTTGTGCGGGAGCGACTTGGTTGGATGTTTGGCAGGGCGATCCGTTCCTGAGTTCGTGAGTTCCAGATTCTCAGCGGCTCGGGCGGCGCAAACCGGCTTTGACGCCGCGGGCGGGGTTCACTTGCGTGGCGGCGTGCTCCAGTACCTCCGCATCCGCAATCTCGCGCTGCTCGAAGCCGTCGAGCTGGAATTCGGCCCGGGTTTCACCGCCGTGACCGGCGAGACCGGCGCGGGCAAGAGCATCCTGCTCGGCGCGCTGCAACTGCTCGCCGGGGCGCGCGTCGACAAGACGGCGATCCGCCAGGGCGCGGCCGCAGCGGAGGTGGAGGCGTCGTTGTTTCTCCCGAAAAATGCGGCGCTCGATGCCGCGCTCGACCGACTGGAGCTGCCGCGTTGCGAGGAGGGCGTGCTGCTGCTCAAGCGCACTGTGCCGCGCGACAAGGCGCCGCGCATCACCGTGAACGGCGCGCTGGCGACGCTCGCGGCGTTGCAGGAGCTGGGTGAGCTCTGGATCGATTTCCATGGGCCGGGCGAACCGCGCCGGCTGCTCAAGGCCGGTTGTCAGCTCGAGCTGCTCGACCTGTTCGCTGGAGACGGCACGCAACTGGAGCGCTACGGCGCCGCGTACCGGAATTGGCGCGACCTGATGGCCGAGGCCGAGCGGATCGCGCACGAGACGAAGCTTTCACCCGACCAGATCGAGTACCTGCGCGGCGAGCTCGAAGGCATCGACGGGCTGGAACTGACCGAGGAGAGCGCCGAGGCGCTCGAACGCGATTTCCAGCGGATGAATAGTGCGCAGGAGCTGCTGAACTCGGCGCGCGCGGTGGCCGACGGGCTGAGCGGCGACGAGGGATTGCTCGGCCGGATCGCCCCGCTGGTGCGCGAGGGCCGTGAGCTGGAGCAGCTCGATCCATCTAGCAAGGCGCTGGTGGACCGGTTGGCGGCGCTGTCGTTCGAAGTCGAGGACCTCGGGCGGGAGTTCGAGACGCTGGGCGGCGATTTCTCCTTCGAACCGGAGCAGGTCGAGGCGCTCACGCAGAAGATGAATACCTGGCTCGACGCGAAGCGGAAGCACGGCGGCTCGGTCGCGGTGGTGCTCGCGGCGGCCGCCGAGATGCGCCAGCGGCTCGCGGTGCAGGGCGACATCGCCGGCGCGATGGCGCGACTGGAGAAGGAGAGCGCCGCGGCGAAGGCGGCGGCGTTGGCGCTCGCGCGCGACCTGCGCGCCGGCCGCGAGAAGGCGGCGCGCGAACTGGCGAAGGCGGCGGTGAAGCGCATCGCGGAACTCGGTTTCAAGAAGGCGGACTTCACCGTGCGGCTCACGACCGAGCCCGAGCTCGGGCCGACGGGCGACTGCGCGTGCGAGTTTCTGTTTTCGCCCAACGTGGGCGAGGCGCCGTTGCCGCTGCACAAGATCGCGTCGAGCGGCGAGCTCGCGCGCGTGATGCTCGCGCTCAAGACGATCCTGGCGGACCTGGACAACGTGCCGCTTCTGGTCTTCGACGAGGTCGATGCGAACGTCGGCGGCGAGATCGGCCGGATCGTGGGCGAGCGGATGGCCGGCATCGCGAAGAAGCACCAGGTGCTCTGCGTGACGCACTTGCCGCAGGTGGCGGCGCAGGCGGCGAACCATTTCCTGGTCGAGAAGGACCAGAGCGGCGAGCGCGCCGAGGTGACGATCCGCGCGATCCACGAGGAGAGGATGGAGCGCGTATCCGAGCTGGCCCGCATGCTCGGCGACCGTTCGGGCAAGACGGCGCTCCAGCACGCGGAGGAGTTGCTGCGGGGCTGATCGGCGGCCGTTGAATGGAGGGCGCGACCTTGGTCGCGCCGGTCAGCCGAGGGAGGCAGAGGCGGCCTCAGCAGGCTGAGGCCCTACGACGGAAAGGCCACGGTCAGCCTTCCACCGCGCCGCGGCTGCGCCAGAGGACGGGCGGCAGGCAGCCGAGGACGATCACGGCGAGTTGCGAGAACCAGAAGGCGCAGAGCCAGAAGAGGGCGGAGTCCATGAAACCGTAGCTGTGCAGGCCGACGCCGAGCATGTTGACGCCGAACCAGGAGGCGGCGGTGATGCAGTTGCCGAACACGGCGAGGCATATGACGCCGCGCGGGCCGGCGAGCCTGGCCCAGCGGATATGGAGGATGAGGGCGTTCCAGAGGACGATCACCAGCGCGCCGTTCTCCTTCGGGTCCCAGCCCCAGAAACGGCCCCAGGCCTGGTCGGCCCAGATTCCGCCCGTCACCGTGCCGACGAGACTGAACAGCGTGGCGAAACAGATCGTGCCGTACACCATGCGCGACAGTGATTCCGCGGTGGCGGCGTCGAGCGAACGGGTGAGCGTGCCACGGAGGATGTGGATCAGCGCGAGCGTGCCGGCGACGAAGCACGCGCCGTAACCCATCGTGATCGTGACGACATGGACGGTGAGCCAGAAGTTGGAGTCGAGCACGGCGCGCATCATCTCCATGGTGTCGCCGCCGTAGGAGAGGTGGTGTGCGACCACGAGCGAGAGGAAGCCAAGCAGGCTGGCCGCGACGGCGCCGATGGAGTTGCGCTGGAGACGTTCGAGGAGGAGCGCGAGACCGGCGCCGACCCAGCCGACGAAGAGGGCGGAGGAGTAGAGGTTGGTGACGGGCGGTCGCGCCTCCACGACCATGCGCGCGGCGATGCCGAGGGTCGTCAGCAGCCAGGCGACGCAGCCGATCGAGAGCGCGCAGCGGGCGAGGAGCTCGGGCCACACGAGCCAGGAGACGAAGGCCGCGAGCAGCGCCAGTACGTAGAGCGCCGCGGCCCAGTAGAAGGGCTCGGCGCGGTTGAAGAGAAACTCGAGGTGGAGCCGCGCGCGCTGCGTGGGCGAGAGCGAGGTGCGCGCGGTGTCGCGAAGCCGGGCGACGGCGGCGTTGAAGGACGAGGAGTCGTCTTCGCTCCAGGCGCGGCCGAGCGCGGCGAAGTCGCCCTGTGCGGCGGATTCGAGGCTGCGGCGGAGCTCGATGTAGCGGAATACCCGGACGCCGAGCCGGAGCAGCTCGCGTTCGTAGGCGGTGCGGTGGGCCGGCTCAGTCGCCTCGGCTTCCCGGGCGTGCCGCAGGAGTGCGGCCAGTTGCGGTTGGAGTTGCTGGAAGGAGAACCGGACGCCGCGGTTGCCGTCGGCCGGTGCGAGGCGGAGCAGGGAGAGGACTTCGTCGTTGTCGATGCGGAAGGTCGGGTAGGTGTCGGCGAGGTCGGGCCGGTAGCAGACATCGAGCAGCCAGCGGCTGGGCGACAGGGATTCGCCCGAGGCGGTGCGGACGCGTTGGCGGTTCTGCAGGAGGAGCAGCGAGGTGCGAGCGACGGTGTCGAGCGGCTTGAGACGGCCGTCTTGGAGGAGCGGCAGGCGGGCGAAGGCGGCGGTGTCGAAGGTGTCGGCGCTGCGCGGGGAGACGACGGCGCAGGCGACGAGCAGGAGCGCGAGCGCGGCGGCGGCGAGGGGGACACGGCGTTGCCAGACCGGACCTCGGACTGGGGCGACAGTTTGAGGTTGAGCGGCTGCGGAGGAGCCGGGGTGGACGTTTCCGGCACCAGCGCGGCGGGAGAGAAATCCGGAGAGTGTGATGGCGAAGTGGTACAGGAGCCCGATGCCGGCGAGGAGGCTGGCGAGATAGGGAATGAGCCGGCCGGGGTTGCTCACGACCTGGTAGGTGACGGCGCCGGGGGAGAAACTGGCCTGGTAGAAGGAGAGTCCCCGGTGGCGCAGCGGGCGGTTCATCCGGATGTCGACTTCGCGCGGAGGGGTGCCGTCGGCGGGCGAGAGGCGGAGCCGGCTGGAGTAGTCGTGGACGATCTCCGTGCCGGGATGGGCCTGGCTGTGCATCGAGAGCAGGGTGAGGGAGAACCCGGTGAAGGCGTGGGTCTCGCCTGGACGGAGCGTGAGGTTGGCCTCGGCGGAGAGCAGGCCGGAGACGAATTCGCCCACGAGCAGCAGGGCGAGTCCGGCGTGGGCGAGGTGCAGCCCGAGGTGGCGCCAAGTCGGCGCGAGGCGATGGAATTGGGCGCAGAGGAGGTTGAGCAGGAGCGCGCCGCCTACGAGATAGCCGCCGGGGAAGACGGGTATCGATGGCGTGGATCCGGATGGCGTGAGGGTGACGAGGAACGTGCGGATGTACTTCTGCTGGGCGGCCCAGACGCCGAGGTTGATCTGGTCGAGCGTGACCAGGGCGACGAGGACGATGGCCAGCGCGAGCAGCGCGATGGTGAGGCGCAGCGAGGCGAGGGACGCGACGGTGTCGCGGATGAGTTCGCGCGTTCGGGGCATGCGGGTGAGCGGCAGTAAGCGCCGGATGCGGCGGTTTTCAACCGGCGGGGCCGCGTTGCCGTGGGTCTCCCGTTACGGTTTGCCGGGGCGGGGTGTTGTGGACTTGCTGGCACGGTGCACCTCATCCCGCTCTCGGAATCCGCCCTGAATGCCTGCCTGGCCGGGGGGCCGGCCCATGAAGCGATCAATGGGCTGCGGTGCGCGGACGGGGCGATGCCGCCGGGATTCCTGGCCGAGCACTGCCTAGTGCGGATGCGGGCCGAGCCGGGGCGGGAGTGGTGGGCCCGGCTGTGGTTGGCGATGGAGGAGCCGCCGGCGCGGGTCGTGGGCTCGGTGTCGTTCAAGAGTTTCGATCCGGGCAGCGGGAGCGCGGAGATCGGATATGGGATCGCGCCCGGCGAGCGGCGGCGTGGGTTCGCGGCGGCGGCGGTGCGTGAGCTTGTCGCGGCGGCGTTCGCGCGGCCGGAGACGCGGCGGGTGTTCGCCCATGTGCAGCCCGGCAATGCCGCATCGCGGAGGGTGCTCGAGCGGAACGGTTTTGCGGTCGTCGGCGAGTCCGTGGACCCCGAGGACGGGCCGGTGCTGCGCTACGAAAAGGAAAAACCGCAGGCTCGTGGGCCTGCGGCTTGAAGAATCGGGGGAGCGCCGTGGCGCTGCGCTCAGTTGGCGAAGCGGAAGACGGCGACGTCGCCGTCCTGGAAAACGTACTCCTTGCCTTCGAGGCGGTATTTGCCGGCCTCGCGCGCGGCGGCTATGCTGCCGAGGGTGGTGAGGTCGGAGTAGGAGACGACCTCGGCCTTGATGAAGCCCTTCTCGAAGTCGGTGTGGATGACGCCGGCGGCCTGCGGGGCCTTGGTGCCGACGTGGATCGTCCAGGCGCGGACTTCCTTCTCGCCGGCGGT